>ENA-OSEO01005434-OSEO01005434.1-sediment-metagenome-genome-assembly--contig:-NODE-5434-length-12231-cov-5.730624_pt1 | contig 12231 bp, 8 predicted proteins | sample MGYA00237883_ERZ534232 | MGnify/ENA metagenome assembly ERZ534232
CCTGAAGGGACCTGTTTGAAAGGTACGTTGTACATGACGAAAGAGAAGATCGCCCTGAAGAAAAGACCCTGTGTCTTAATCATACGCGACGGCTGGGGTTACAATCCGGACCCGAACGAAGACGCCTACAACTCCATCAAGCGGGCCCACACCCCGACGGATGATATGCTCATGGCGGAGTATCCGCACTGCCTGATCCACACCTACGGCGAGTGGGTCGGCCTGCCCGACGGGACGATGGGCAACAGCGAGGTGGGTCACCAGAACATGGGAGCCGGACGCATCGTGCCCCAGGAATCGGTCCGGCTGACCTTCGCCATCCGCGACGGATCGTTCTTTGAAAACCCAGAGTTCCTCAAGATGATCGATTGGGTCAGGCAGCACCAGGGCAAGGTGCACTTCATGGGCCTGTGCAGCGACATCGGCGTGCACTCGCTCCTCGGACACCTCTACGGCCTGCTCGAGTTAGCCAAACGCAACGGTCTGAAGGAGGTCTTCATCCACGCCTTCACGGATGGGCGCGACTCGCCGCCCGACAGCGGGCTCGGGTATATCGCCGACATCGAGAAGAAAGCCGCCGAGATCGGTGTGGGCAAAATCGCGACCGTCATGGGGCGCTTCTACGCGATGGACCGCGACAGCCGCTGGGACCGCGTGCAGAAGGCTTGCGAATGCCTGCGGTTCGGCAAGGGAGTCAAGGCCCGCAGCGCGACGGAGGCCATCCGGAGCAGCTATGAGAAGAAGGTAACCGACGAGTTCATCGAGCCCACCGCGATCGTCAACGAGAGCGGTGAGCCGATTGCGTCGATCTCCGACGGTGACGGCGTCGTGTTCTTCAACTTCCGCGGCGACCGGCCGCGCGAGCTCACCCGGGTCTTCGTCGATCCCGACTTCAAGGAATTCACCAGGACGGTCAAGCCGAACGTGTACTTCGTGTGCCTGACCGAATACGATGCGTCGATCCCCGCGCCGGTGGCCTTCCCCAAGCCCGCCAAGATGAAGAACACGCTCGGCGCCTACTGGGGCTCGCTCGGACTGAAGCAGTTCCGCTGCGCCGAGACCGAGAAGTATGCCCACGTGACATTCTTCTTCAACGACTACAATGAAAAGCCCTTCAAGGGCGAGGACCGGCAGATCGTCCCGTCGCCCAAGGTGCGGACGTACGATCTGAAACCCGAGATGAGCGCGTACGAAGTCGCGAACGTCGTTCTGGAACGGCTGGATTCCGACAAGTACGACGTGATGGTGATCAATTTCGCCAATCCGGACATGGTGGGCCACACGGGCGACCTGACCGCCGCGATCAAAGCGGCCGAGACGGTCGACGAGTGCGTCGGCAAGGTCATCGAGAAGGTCAAGAGCATGGGCGGCGCCGCCATCGTTACCGCCGACCACGGCAACTTCGAGAAGATGATCGATGGCGCGCCCGACAGCCCGCACACCGCGCACACCGTGGGCGACGTGCCGCTGATCATCTTCGACGACCGGTACAAGGACAAGAAACTGCGGGAGGGAGGCACACTGGCCGACGTCGGCCCGACGTTCCTGGAGGTCATGGGCGTGCCTCAGCCCCAGGAGATGACCGGTCGCAGCCTGCTGCAACTGTAGGATGAGGCCTGCCCCACCGCACCGACTGGTGGCCGGCTGCGGTTGAGCGTGCACTCACAGGAACGGAGGCTGTTTGGTCTCGGGCAAACGCACCCAGGGACGGCCGGGGCGGTATCAAGCTTATGAGTCGAATTGTTCCGCTCGATCGCAACATGGTGAATCTGATCGCCGCCGGCGAGGTGATCGAGCGTCCGGCCAGCGTGGTCAAGGAATTGGTGGAAAACAGCGTCGACGCAGGAGCCACCGCGATCACGGTGACGGTCGAGGACGGCGGGCGCCGGCTGATCTCCGTCAGCGACAACGGCGGCGGTATGGATGCGGACGACCTGGCTGTCGCCTTCGAGCCTCACGCCACGAGCAAGATCCGGGAGGCCGCCGACCTGCACAACATCGCGACGCTCGGGTTTCGAGGCGAGGCCTTGGCCAGCATTGCGTCAATCGCCCAGGTCCGCGCGGTCAGCCGGACGCGGGATTCCGACCAGGCGCACTGCATTGAGATCGACTGCGGCGACAAGGGACCGGTCACCCCGTGCAGCGGCGATGTCGGCACGACCATCCAGGTTCGCGACCTGTTCTACAAGACCCCCGCCCGGCGCAAGTTTCTGCGGACAGCCAACACGGAGTTGGGCCATATCACCGAGCAATTCGCGAGAATCGCCCTGCCCCAGGGCCATCTGGATCTGGTACTGGTCCACAACGGCCGGGAGTTGTATCGGCTCTCCCACACCGACGGCCTCACGCAGCGGGTCGCCAAGCTTTTCCCCATGCTCCTGTCGGAAATGAGCGACGATCTGATCGAGACCGAGAGCAGCGAGAAGGGCATCCGCATTCGCGCGTTGCTCGGTTTGCCCGCTCTGTCGCGTACGAGCAATCAGTTCCAGTACGCGTTTCTCAACGGCCGCTTCATCCGCGACAAGTTCATCTCGCACGCGATCAAGGAGGCCTATCGCGGCATGCTCGACGCAAACCGCTTTCCGGTGGTGTTCCTGTTCATCGAGATGCCGTGCAGCGAGTACGACGTGAACGTGCACCCGACGAAGATCGAGGTGCGGTTCTACAACTCCAACCTGATCCATTCGCAGGTTCTCGGCGTGCTGCGGGAGCGGCTGCTGGGCACGAACCTGAACATCCCGGCGCAATTGCCCACGCGCGAGGCAGGGCCGGGCGACGAGGAAGGCGTCGGCAAAGAGCTGAGAAGACAGCAGATCGCTGATGCCATGGCCGAGTTCTTCCGGAGGCATCGGCCCGTTCACCAGCAGCAGCAGTTCGACCTGCGCGTGACAAGTGCCCCCGACCGGCAGGAGGCGGGCGAGCGCAGGACGGCGATCGACCGGTCCATTCCTCTTCCCGCGCCGGTGCCCGAAGTGGTCGAGATAGAGGAACATAAGTACCTCCAGATCCACGACAGCTACATCATCGAGCAGACGGAGGAAGGATTCGTCATTATCGATCAGCACGCCTTGCACGAGCGCATGCTCTATGAGACCCTGCAGCGCCGCCTGCAGCGGGAGAGCCTCGAATCGCAGAGACTGCTTCTACCGGAGAGCATCGAGGTCAGCGAGGCGCAGGCCGGGGCCATCGAGAACCACGCGGACGTGCTGGCGCAGTTGGGCATCGAATTGACGCCGTTCGGACCACGAACGTACGCCGTGCAGACGTTTCCGACCCTGTTGGAGAACGTCTCACCTCTGGAATTCGTCCAGGGGCTGCTCGACCGGCTCGTCGAGCGGGGAAACACGATGGCCAAACGCGACCTCTTCGACGATATTCTGAACATGACCGCCTGCAAGGCAGCGATCAAGGCCGGACAGAAGCTCACCGATGTGGAAATCCGCCAGTTGCTCGCGGACCGCAGCCGGTACGAATCAACGAGCCGGTGCCCGCACGGCCGACCCACGACAATCCGATTCTCGATCAGCGAGTTGGAGAAGCAGTTCAAGAGGACCTGATGGCCAAGTGGTGGCTCTTAGCGGCGGCGACAACGCTGTGGATGGCCGGCGGATATGCCCTGGTGCGATCCCCGGCGCCCGAACGGGTCGCCGGCCCTCGCTCGTCGGCCCGCGCTCGCATCGTCTCCCTGGCGCCGAACCTGACGGAGATCCTCTTTGCCCTCGGGCTCGAGGCGAATGTGGTCGGCGTGACGCAGCACAGCGACTACCCCCCCGCCGCACAGAACAAGCCGAAGGTCGGCACCTTCTGGCAGCCAAGCATCGAGGCGGTCATCGCCACCCGCCCGGACCTTGTCGTCACCGAGGCATTCGAGCAGCAGCGCGACCTGGCACGCAGGCTTCAGCGCATCGGCTACCGCAGTCTCGTGGTCGAGGTGGAGACGATTGATAGTCTCTTCCGCGCCATCGCGACCATTGGAGACGCCACCGGCGTGAGCCTCCAGGCGAACGCTCTGTGCGCCAATATGGAGATGGAGATCGCCCGTGTCCGGGCGCACACCCACCCGCGTAGAGCGCCGAAGGTCCTCTGGGTCGTGCAGAGAGAGCCGCTGCGCGTAGCTGGCCGGGACACGTTCATCAACGAGATGATCGAGTTGGCCGGGGGCGAGAACGCCATCGGTCCGACGCTCCACGTCTACCCCGCCATCGGAGCCGAGCAGGTGATCGCCGCCAAGGCGGACGTAATCATCGAGCCGGCGATGCTGCCGGGAACCGTGGATCAGCAACATCGACAGGCGCTTTCGTATTGGAGCCGATTCGAGAATGTGCCGGCGGTCACCGCCGGGAGAATCTACGTGATCGATGGCGATGTCGTCTCCCGCCTGAGCCCCCGGTTGCCCGAGGGGATTCGGACGATCGCCCGATGCCTGCGACCGAGTGAATTCAGAGAGTGAGAAGTGCAACCTCTGACCCCCAGAATTCTGCTGTTCAGGACGGTTGTCGCGACCGTGCTTCTGCTGGCGATCATGCTCGCCTGTGCGCTGGTCGGACCCCAGGACATCTCTTTGAAGGCAGCGGTCAGCGGACCCAGAGACGGGGCAACGCCAGGTCTGGACTATGAAATCCTCATGCGGGTTCGAATCCCACGGGTCCTGCTGGCAGCGATGGTGGGAGCCGCACTGGCCAGTTCCGGCGTGGTTTTCCAGGCGCTGCTCCGTAATCCGCTGGCCGACCCTTACATCCTGGGCATCTCCAGCGGCGCGGGCCTCGGAGCGATCCTCGCTGTGATCGGCGGCCTGAGTTGGACCCTGTGGGGACGCTCGCCCATCGCGGTCTTTGCCTTCCTTGGGGCCCTGGGAACCGTGTGGCTGGTCTGGGGCATTGGGCGCATCACCGGCAAGTACCAGGTCACCGGACTGCTTCTGGCCGGCGTCGTCGTGAACGCCTTCTTCTCGGCCATGATCATGTTCCTCGTCTCGATCGCGAAGGGCCAGCAGCTTTACGCGACGATCTTCTGGCTCATGGGCAATATGGCCGAGGAGGACTTGTTCGTCCTCTGGGTCGGCGGCGGTTCCATCCTGGCGGGCCTCGTGGCCCTGTTCTTCCTGGGTCCGCAACTTAACATCATCAGCGTCGGCCACCAGGACGCACGCAGCATCGGCGTCCCGGTCGAGAGGGTCGAATTGGCGGCCTTCGCGATCTCAGCGTTCATCACCGCGGTGGCGGTTAGCCTCAGCGGGCTGATCGGATTCGTCGGATTGATCGTACCCCACGCGGTCCGGCTCCTGTTCGGGCCGGACCATCGCCAGCTTCTGCCGTTGAGCGGTCTGGCCGGGGCGATGTTCCTCGTCGTGGCCGACACTATCGCCAGAATGGTCGTGGCCCCGGCCCAGTTGCCGGTGGGTGTCGTCACCGCCATGATCGGCGGCCCGTTCTTCCTGTTCCTGCTCATCCGACACAGCAGAAAGGTCTACTGGCCGACATGACTGCCGCAATCCAGGTCAACCAGATCTCCTTCGGCTACGGTCCACAGAAGCCGGTCCTCCGACAGATCGACTTTGCCGTCGAGCCGGGAACCTTCCTGGCCGTCGCCGGACCCAATGGGGCGGGCAAAAGCACTCTGATCCAAATCATGGCCGGCATCCTCAGACCCCAGTCCGGCGCCGTCCTTCTCGAAGGCAGGAATCTGCACTCTTACGGAGTGCGCGAGCAGGCGCAACGCATCGCTCTCGTCCGCCAGGAGTTCGTCCCGGCGTTCGGGTTCTCCGTGATCGAGACGGTCCTGATGGCAAGAACCCCCTACTATGGCCAGTGGGGATTTGAGAGCCAGGAGGATCGAGACCTTGTCGCGAAGGCCCTTGAGCTGACCGACACCGCCCGCTTCGCGTCGCGCGCACTGGGCAGCCTCAGCAGCGGTGAGCGGCAACGGGTCTTCATCGCCCGAGCCCTCGCCCAGAACACGCCCATCCTCCTGCTGGACGAGCCGACCTCTTTTCTCGACTTGAAATACCAAGCAGGCATCTATGATTTGCTGAAATCGATTCAGGCCGACATGGCGGTAACCGTCATCGCGGTCACCCACGACATCAATCTCGCATCTCAGTATTGCGACGAGGCCTTGCTCCTCTACCCACTGACGGAGGATTCCAGCGGGTCGACAGATGGCTCCGGCCCTGGCAGGCCTGCCCAATTCCGCATCGGCCGGACCGCGGAGATCTTCGCCCCTGAGGAGATTCAGCGGGCGTTCGGCGTCCACGTCTTCTCAGGACGGGTGGGCACGGAACGGTTCATCCTACCCCTGGGAGCGCGGGCCAAAGACGCCAATCCGCCCACCCTGCGCACATAGTCTCTCTCGGGGCCGGAACGGCTGCAAGTCCAGCCCAGGAAAATACTTACGTGTTATGGGACGCCGTCGGCGACGCGTGCACGTATTTATTGTAGATTTGCCGCTCTGGATAGCTTTTTGTTGTGAGATTGGGCTATGAAGACAAGCCCGGACGTGATATAATAGATAGTTCTATAGACAGGCTCGAATTATCTGTATGTGAGAGGTGACTACGAACGTGGCTGAGAAACCAAAGAAAACGCCAAAAGACAACAACCACAAGAAGAAGCAGGCACCCAAAGCCCACCTCAGCGCCAAGGAAATCGAGTCGTTCCGGACCCTGCTGCTTCAGAAGCGGCGGGAGATCCTTCAGAACGTTCATGAGATCGAGGGGGAGACACTGAGGAAGTCCCGACTGGACGCCAGCGGCGATCTGTCGAGCATGCCGATCCACATGGCCGATCTGGGAACGGACAACTTCCAGCAGGAATTCTCGTTGGGCCTGATGGATAGCGAGCGCAGACTCCTCGTAGAGATCGACGACGCGCTGCATCGTATCGAGGCCGGGACCTATGGAACTTGTGAAGGTACCGGCAAGCCGATCTCCAAGGCCCGGCTCGAGGCCCAGCCGTGGGCGCGATACTCCGTCGAATACGCCAGGATGATTGAGGAAGGTCGCGTGCCGGAACTCGAGTAGACGCACGATCCAAGGCACCGATCCTGCCCCTCTGCCAGCGGCGGCGGCACGGAATACCTGCGGGCGATGCGCAACCACATGGATGAGAACCGTATCAAGCAACACAGGCAATTCGTCTGCCCGACCTGTAAGCGTCCTATAAAGATGTCCGAGGATGCCTCCGGGCTCCCCAAGTTCTTTCCCTTCTGCTCCGAACGCTGCCGGCTTATCGATCTCGGCGCCTGGTTCGACGCCGAGTACCGGATCCCCACCCGACCCGACGAAGAATCGGAGGAATCCCTGTCCGAGAATCCCCCGGATAGTCTCGACGGTTCACAGCCATAGCCCGCCAAATCCTGTGGACGTTCCCCTCGTCACGCGGTAACATATGCCGGTTCCGGCAGTGATTCCGTGTTGTGGCGATGCGGTGGAAAACGTCTTGAAAGGAGGCAGCATGGCTGGCGAAACTGGGCCCCTGCCACGATGGGGCGCGTTTCTGTTCCCGAACATCTTCCGATCCTTTCGCATGGCGATCCAGCCCTCCAAGCTGGTCTTGGCGTTTCTGGCTCTGGCGGTAATCTGCATCACCGGCCGGCTCATGGACCTCAACCGGACTGTGACCGTGACTGGTAAGACTACCGAGCTCCATTCCTACATGATCTCTGGACCGTTCCTGGAATCGCTCATGACCGGTACCGGCCGCACGGGGGTGTTCGCGACCCTGTGGCATTTCGGCGCCGCCCGTTTCGATGCTGCCCTCTCGGCGATCTTCACGTTGGATGTTCCCCAATTCCTCGCCAGTATTGTCGAATGCTTGCGTGCGGCTGTCTGGGCGTTCAAGTACCACACGATCTACAGCCTTGTCTTCTTCGCTGTCGTCCTTGCGACCCTGTCGCTGGCCGGGGGCGCGATCTGCCGGATCGCGGCCTTGCAGTTTGCCCGCAATGAGAGGATGGGAGTGATGCAGGCCGCCAGATTTGCCCGGCAGAGACTGCAAAACCTGATTGCCGTTCCCATCGGCCCGTTTGCCATCGCCTTCGTGCTGGGCGTGCCCATCATCCTGCTGGGCCTGGTCGGCAACATTCCCTATGCGGGGGAATTGCTCACTGGCTTCCTGCTGCCGCTGGCGCTGATCCTCGCGCCCTTCATCGCGGTTATCCTGATCGGCGCGGTGGCCGGGCTGAATCTCGTGTTCCCGGCAATTGCCTACGAGGATTCGGATTTCTTCGACGCGATCAGCCGGTCCTTCAGCAGCGTCTACGCCAAGCCCTGGCGGATGGGTTTCTATACGCTGGCGGCCCTCATTTATGGGGCCATTTGCTATGTGTTCATCCGCTTCTTCGTGTTTCTCTTGTTGTGGGTGACGCACTGGTTCCTCCAACTGGGTCTGAGCAACGCCAAGCTCGGCGCCATTTGGCCGGAACCGAGCATGGTCGATCTCCTCGGGACGATCACCGTCACATCGGAGGACTGGTCGCTCTGGCTGGCCGCCCTGCTGATCCGGGTCTGGCTCCTCGTGGTTGTCGGACTGATGATCTCGTTTGTCATCAGCTTCTACTTCTCGGCCAACACGATCATCTATGCCCTGATGCGCAACCGCGTGGATGGGACCCCGCTGGACGAAGTCTACGGCGACACGGAACAGACGACCCATGAATCCCCGCGAGCGGACACATCCTCTCAGACGCCGGGGACTGTCGCCCAGTCCTAAGCCACGTCCGAGAAATGACCGGGGCCGATATCCCGACTGAACCGTCGCACGGCCCGAGCCGATGAAAGACACAAGCCCGCTTGACGGCCCACGAGCTTCCGTGATGCTCTGGGGCGGTACCTACTGAGCAACCGGGGATGGGCTCCCCGACGACGCTGGGGCAATATGTCCGATCGATACAGGCAGGCCGGCCAATCATCCGCTGACAGCGTACCCGGTCTGGCCCAACGCGACCCGTCGCACTCGGGGACCTCGCCACGCGCACCCGACTCTGCGCCCGGCTTCATGCTGACGTTCCGCAAGCCGTTGATCGTGCTGGCTCACATCCTGGCCTTCGCCGCGTCCCTGATGTTCTCGTTCCTCGTCGCGAACAACATGCAGTTTCGCGAGGAATGGCTGGTGGGGCAGTATCCATCTCTCCTGCTGTTCGTGCTGTTGGTCAAGCTGCCGGTGTTCGGGGCGTTCAAGCAGTACCGCGGCTGGTGGCGATATGTGAGCATCTCGGACCTTCTCGGCATCCTACGTGCGTCGCTCGTCAGCACGCTGATCATCGTCGGAGTCTGGTTCGCGGTGATCCTCCAGATCTCCGCGGTCCGCCGGGCCCTGCCGCCGGGGATGGCCGCCGTCAGTCAGGGGGTGTTCATGGCCGACCTGTTCGGCACGATCCTCCTGCCGGCGGGCCTCCGCATGATCACCCGTCTGTACTACGAGGAGTTCCGCACCACTGAGAGCCGCCGGCTGACGCGGTTCCTGATCGTCGGCGCCGGCAACGCCGGGGAGGCCCTGCTCCGCGAGATCCACCGCATGCCGGTGACCCAGTACGACGTGATCGGTTTCATCGATGACGATCCGGCCAAGCAAGGCATCAACATCCACGGCATCCCGGTCCTGGGAACGGTGGCGCAACTACCCCAGATCTGCACGGACCGCAACATCGAGGAAATCGCCATCGCGATCCCCTCCGCGACGCGCCAGCAACTCCGCCGGGTCATTCAGGTCTGCGAGGGCGCCCAGGTCCGGTTTCGCACGGTGCCCTCGATCACGGACATCGCCTCCGGCCGGCTGCGGGTCTCGGAGATCCGCGACGTGGATATCAACGACCTGCTCGGCCGGGAGGTCATCCATCTGGACCTCGACCGGATCGAGGCCTTCGCCAGGAACAAGATCATCCTGATCACCGGGGCCGGCGGGTCCATCGGCTCGGAGATGTGCCGGCAAGTGTGCCACTTCAAGCCCCGCTTGCTGCTGCTCGTCGAGCAGGCGGAGAACCCTCTGTTCTATGTGGAGCGGGACTTGCGACGTCAGTTCCCGGACGTGCAGACCCAGCCTGTGATCTGTGACATCACGGACCGGGCGCGGGTGCAGGCCATCTTCGAACAGTATCGTCCCGAGGTGGTCATCCACGCCGCGGCGCACAAACACGTGCCGCTGATGGAGCTCAATCCGGGCGAGGCTGTCAAGAACAACGTGCTCGGCACGCAGACCGTCGCCGATGCGGCCGACCAGTGTCGCGCTACACACTTCGTCATGATCAGCACAGATAAGGCGGTAAACCCCACCAGCATCATGGGCTCGTCCAAGCGGATCGCGGAGATGTACATCCAGGATCTGGGCCAGACCAGCGCGACCCAGTTCATCACGGTTCGCTTCGGCAACGTCCTGGGTTCTGAAGGGTCGGTCGTGCCCATCTTCAAGAAACAGATCGCCGAGGGCGGTCCCGTCACCGTGACCGACCCGGAGATGAAACGCTACTTCATGACGATCCCCGAGGCCAGCCAACTCGTGCTCCAGGCGGCCGGCATGGGCCAAGGCGGCGAGATCTTCGTCCTCGACATGGGCGAGCCCGTCAAGATCGTCGATCTGGCCAAGGAACTGATCACCCTCAGCGGCTTCCGGCCGGGAGAGGACATCGAGATCGCCTTCACCGGCCTGCGACCGGGCGAGAAGCTCTTTGAAGAGCTGCGCATCGAGGGCGAGGACATGCAGCGGACCCGCCACCCCAAGATCAGCATCTGGCGGAACATTCCGATGGACCGCGACCGCCTGCGGGCCGGCATCGCCGACCTGCTGGAAGCCGCCCGGCAACCCAACGGCGCCGACTTGACGCCCAGGATCAAAGCCCTGGTCCCCGAGTACAACCCCGGCAACAACGGCGCCGCTCAGCCATTTCTGCAAGCGACAAGTGGCACGGCAAGATTCGTTTGACTGTGATTTCAGAGCGATCCGTTCGCCCGGAAGAACGTGATAGGCAGATCGGCCTCCTCTTATGATCTTGCGGGACCGTTGTCGCCTGAAGACCCTGATCCGATTGTCGAGCACTTGTCGATCTCAGGGGCTCCGCCCCTGAAACCCGAGACTTACCGCTTTGAGCCGCAGGCATTGGGAGAGGACCTTATTGACCTCATTGTCAATGGGGTCAATAAGGTCCTCTCCCAGTTCCCGGACCGGCTTTCCTCGTTCATGCTATTGGCGTAAAGCGCAAAATCTCGGGGGTCTGGGGGCGACGCCCCCAGGGAGAGAGCATGGACCACCAGGAAACCCGGACATAAAAAAAGCCGCTCTAAGGAGCGGCTTGTGAACTTCGTTTGACCGGTCACATCCTACAGGTGTCCGTTGCCCTCGAACGAATCATGCGGGGCGTAGCCGTTCTCGGTCATGTTCTCGCGCGGATGGGCGTTGTCGTAGACCTCCTTAAGCTTCTTGGTGGTCAGGTGCGTGTAGACCTGGGTCGTCGAGAGCGACTGATGCCCGAGCAGCTCCTGCACGCTGCGCAGGTCGGCGCCGTTGTTGAGCATGTGCGTGGCGAAGCTGTGACGCAACGTGTGTGGGCTGATCGCCGGGTCCAGGCCGGCCATCTTCAGGTACTTGTCCATCTTGCGCCGGACGCTGCGCGTGCTGAGCCGGTGCCCGTGCTTGTTGACGAAGAGCACCTTCGAATCGAAGTGGCTGTTGTTCTGCGACCGCCGGTTGCGATATTCCATGTAATGCTGGATCGCCTGCAGGGCCGACGAGCTGATCGGGGTGATTCGTTCTTTCTTGCCCTTGCCGCGGATGTGGATCACTTCCCCCAGGAAGTCGATGTCGTCCATGTTCAGGCCGACCAGTTCGCTGACGCGGATCCCCGTGCTGTACAGCGTTTCAAGGATGGCCCGGTCGCGGGCGCCCAGCCAGGAATCGGTTGGCGGCGTCTCCAGGAGCCGCTTGACCTCTTCGAATTCCAGGAACCGCGGCAGCTTCTTGTCCTGCTTGGGCGTGCGGATCGCGATCAGCGGGTTCGAGTCCCGCCGATTCGTCTTGACCAGGAACTTGTAGAAACTGCGCAGGGTCGCCAGTTTCCGCGCGATGGTCGCCTTCGAGTAGCCCTTGTCGTTCAGGAAGGCCAGGTAGACCCGGGCTTCGTTCACATCGACGGCCAGGAGTCGTTGATCGACCTCCTGCTCGGTCTGCGTGGCGACCGCAGTGGCCGCGCCCCCATCGTGATGGCCCAAAGAGCCCAGGTCCGACGGAGCGCCGGAATCGGCAA
>ENA-OSEO01005435-OSEO01005435.1-sediment-metagenome-genome-assembly--contig:-NODE-5435-length-12230-cov-5.173702_pt1 | contig 12230 bp, 15 predicted proteins | sample MGYA00237883_ERZ534232 | MGnify/ENA metagenome assembly ERZ534232
GGGGGGGGGGGGGGGGGGGGGGGGGGGGGGGGGGGGGGGGGGGGGGGGGGGGGGGGGGGGGGGGGGGGGGGGGGTGGTGGGGGGGGGGGGGGGGGGGGGGGGGGGGGAAGGGCGGGGGGTAGGAGGGGAAGGGGGGGATGGGGGGGTAGTGGATGCTGGTCTGGATGCCGTGGGCTTTCATGGAATCCTGGAAGGCGGTGCGGCTGTGTCCCTCGGGGAGGAGGACGGGGCAGATGTGGGCAGCGGAGACGCCGGGGTGACCGTCGAAGGGGATGGTGATCTCAGCCGGGAGGTGGGCGCGGTAGTGGGCGACGATTTCGCGACGGCGCTGGTTGTTGGCGGGGAGTTTTTTGAGCTGTTCGATGCCCAATGCGGCGCGGATTTCGTCGATGCGGTAGTTGTATCCCAGCTCAACGACGTCGTAGGTGTAGGCGTGGCCGGCATGGCGGTCGTAGGTGAGGGTGGTCATACCATGCGAGCGCAGGAGTTTGAGTCTGGCGGCGATTTCGTCGGAGTTTGTGGTGAGCATGCCACCTTCTCCTGTAGCCAGGTTTTTGTTGGAGAAGAAGGAGAAGCAGCCGATATCGCCCCAGGTGCCGAGGGCTTTGCCCCCCAGGGTGGCTCCCGGGCAGTGGGCAGCGTCTTCGATGATGGGGAGGTTGTGTTTTTGGGCAATTTCCATGATGGCGGGCATGTCGCAGGGGTAGCCGGCGTAGTGCATGACGATGACAGCTTTGGTGTGCGGGGTGATGGCTGCCTGGATGGATGCGGGGGAGATGGTGAGGTCGTTGGGACCGGTGATGTCGGCGAAGGTGACGCGGGCGCCGGTGTAGAGGACGGCGTTGGCGGTGGCGACGAAGGTGAGGGAGGGGACAATGACTTCATCGCCGGGGCCGATGCCGAGGGCGACGCAGGCGAGGTGCAGGGCTTCGGTGGCGTTGGAGACGGAGAGGCAGTGGGGGGAGGAGGTGAGCTCGGAGAAGGCTTGTTCGAAGTGGGAGGTGACTTCGCCCATGGTGAGCCACTTCGATTTTAATACTGAAATCACAGCATTTTCTTCATTTTCGTTGTAATTTAAATCAGCTAATGGAATTATCCAATTCATGGTGTGTTACTCCTTGTGTTTAAAAATTGAACCGCGAAGAAGAAAAGAAAGACACGAAGAAAGACACGAAGATTTTTAAGGTTGGTTAAGGGTTTATTAGGTAGGGTTATTATAATGGTGGATGTTGATTGGTTGGGTTTAATAATTGAACCGCTAATACCCTTGATTTTTCAAATCGGGCACCTTCGGGAAGAAAAGAAAGACACGAAGAAATGACACGAAGGTTTTTATGGTTTAATTTCTTTGTCGAATCTGATTTTTAGGGATGTATTTTTGGGGGTGGTTGTTGACTTTTCGTTTGATGCCATCTTTTAGAAATTCTACTTTCCAATTAATTAAAAAGCCTAATGAGCAGCCGCGCAATTTGAGGTAGGTGATGAGTTGTGCTTCGTGAACTGGTAGGATGTGATCGACTGTTTTGTTTTCTATGATAATACTATTTTCAACCAGCATGTCTATTCTGTAGCCTTGATCGAAGGTGATGTCTTTGTATTGGAATGGTTGTTTGAGTTCGGTTTCTACTTTGTAGCCAAGTTGCCTTAATTCATAGGCTAAACAGGTTTGGTAGACGGATTCGAGTAAGCCTGGGCCGAGGGTTTTGTGGATTTGGATGGCGGAATGAATGATGGATGAGGCGGTTTTTTCGATGTCCATGTTTGACCTTTCAGAGATTAAAGATTGAACCGCTAAGAATAAAGAAAGACACGAAGAAATGACACGAAGGTTTTTTAGGTTGGGTTTTGTGTAGATCAGGTAATTTTATTATAAATTGTGTAGGTGATCTATAGGGATTAAAGATTGAACCGCTAAGACACGAAGACACGAGGAAAAGACACGAAGATTTTAAGGTTTTTGTTTTTAGAAGTTTATGATGATTTATATAATAGTGCCTGGAATAAATGAAAATTAATGAAAAAAATTTTCTTCCTTTATCTTTTACTTAAAAATCTTCGTGCCTTAGCGGTTCGGTTTTTTCTTTTTTTCTTTTCTTTTACTTAAAAATCTTCGTGTCTTCGTGCCTTTGCGGTTCAGTTTTTATCTTTTTTTCTTTTCTTTTACTTAAAAATCTTCGTGTCTTCGTGCCTTTGCGGTTCAGTTTTTAGTTTCGTTAGGCAAAAATAGATGTCTCAGTGAATCGAAGTCATTCACGGCCTGCTCATAATCGTCGGGGTGGCCGAGGTCTTGCCAGTAGCCGGCGTAGGGGTAGCCGATGACGGGTTCGCCGGACGCGAGGAGTTTTTTGACGAGGTCGGGAAAGTCGAGGTATTGCCCCTGGGGGATGTAGTCGAGGACGCGCGGTTCGAAGACGTAGAGCCCCATGCTGACTTTGTAGTCGATGGTGGGTTTTTCGATGTAGTTCTGGACGCGGTTGGAACCGTCCATTTCGATGACGCCCAGGTCGATTTTGACGTCGCGCTGGTGCATGGCGATGGTGCAGATGCCGCCTTTTTCACGGTGGAACTGAATGAGGTCGTGGATGGGGATGAGGGAGAGGACGTCGCCGTTGGCTACGAGGAAGGTCTCGGTGAGGTGGGTGATGTTGGCGAGGGGTCCGGCGGTGCCGAGGGGGGTGGACTCGTAGGCGTATTGGATGTCGAGGCCGTATTGGGAGCCATCCTGGAAGAAGGCGCGCATGAGCCCGGCCATGTGTCCGACCGTCAGGGTGACGTGGTTGATGCCGGCGGCTTTCATCTGGTGGAGGAGGATCTCGAGGATGGTTTTGTCGCCAATGGGCATCATGGGTTTGGGGAAGACGCGGGTGTAGGGGGCTAATCTTGTGCCCTTTCCACCGGCTAGGATGACAGCATGCATGGGGAACTCCGTTCTAGCTCGTAGCTGGTAGCTGTTAGCTTGTAGCTGGTAGCTCGTAGCTGGTAGCTGGTAGCTTGTAGTAACTGATAATTATGATTTTATGCTATTTTTGAGGGTGTTGAGCATTTTGGCTATTTCATTGCTTAGATTTTCTAATTTAGTAAAGCTTTCTTCTGGTATCCAATTTCTCATTTTGAATAATTCTAACAATGTCATAGTTTCGTATAAAGAACCACGCGAAACCGTTAAAAAGTAGCTGAATTCTTTTTGAGTTGATCTTCCTCTTCCTTCGGCGATGTTCATTGGAACGGATGTTGCTGATGCTTCAAGTTGCTCTACAACGCGGTAATGTTTTCGATCTGTATCTAATTTTTCGGTCAGGTTGATTACTTCATTGGCAAAATTCATACTTTTTTGCCACACGATTAATTTTTTGTATGATGAATTGTTGTTTTCTGTCATGTTCAAGTTCCTTTTGATAAGCTGATAGCATTTAGCTTGTAGCCAGTAGCTCGTAGCTTGTAGCCAGTAGCGCGTAGCTCGTAGCTTTTTTTCTACGCGCTACGCGCTAAAGGCTACGAGCTATCGCTCGTAGATCCCAATTCTGTACCTATCCAGGTGGTCGGAGATCCAGGCGATGGTGCGGGTGAGGCCTTGTTCGAGGTCTATGGTGGGGGTCCAGCCTAGGGACTCTTTCGCTTTGCGATTGTCGCTTAGGAGGCGGAGGACTTCGGAGTTTTGGGGGCGGAGGCGGGCGGGATCCTGGACTATTGGCAGATCGGGTTTGTTGAGGATGCGGAGGATTGTTTCAGTTACCTGACCGATGGTTACTTCGGTGCCGGTGCCGAGGTTGAATTCTTGACCTAATAGCTGATGGCTGATGGCTGATAGCTGATGGGAATTGCTGACGGCTGACGGCTGACCGTTCATAGCTGGTACCACTCGCTTCGCTCGGGTATGATATAGCTCGTAGCTCGTAGCTCGTAGGAGCGCTTGGCCGGCGAGGAGGAAGCCTGAGACGGTGTCGTCGATGTAGGTGAAGTCGCGGCGGGTGTCGAGTGCGCCGAGGGTGAGGTGGTCCTGGGTGAGGGCCTGGGTGATGATGGTGGGGATGACGGCGCGGGCGGATTGTCCCGGACCGTAGGTGTTGAAGGGGCGGACGGTGATGGTGGGGACGCTGAAGGATCTGTAGTAGGATTCGACGAGTTTGTCGGCGCCGATTTTGCTGGCGGAGTAGGGGGATTGCCCCTGCAGGGGGTGGGTTTCGTCGATGGGGACGCGCAGGGCGCTGCCGTAGACTTCGCTGGTGGAGGTGTGGACGACGGGGATGTTGAGCTGGCGGGCGGCTTCGAGGATGTTGAGGGCGCCGAGGATGTTGGATTGGACGGTTTCGACGGGGTGGAGGTAGGAGTAGGGGATGGAGATGAGGGCGCCGAGGTGGTAGATGAGGTCGCAGCCACGGGCGGCTTCCAGTATGGCGGAGGGGTCGCGCAGGTCGCCGAAGATGATGTCGATGGTGGAGAGGAGTTCGGGGGGGAGGGAGGAGAGGAGGCCGATGTCGGCGCGGGAGTTGTAGCGGATGAAAGCTTTTAGTTGACAGTTGAGAGTTGACAGTTGAGAGGAAGAACTTTGGGTGAGTAGGTTTTTGGCGAGGGAAGAACCTATAAATCCACCAGCACCGGTTAATAATATGTTCATTGATTTAACTCCTTTAATGAGAACCACGAAGACACAAAGAGCACGAAGGTTTTTTTATTTTTTAAGAATGAATCTATGTAATTTAAGCATTATAAATGCTAAAAGTTATTATTTATATTTTTTTTAAATATATTTTTTTCTTTGTGGTCTTTGTGCTCTTTGTGGTTCATTTTTTTCTACCAGCTACCAGCTACGAGCTACACGCTGAAATCATCATCTTCCGGGGGTAATAGATTCACCAGTCGATCTGCCAGGGATTGGACGGCGGTGAGGTCGCCTTGCTGGGCGAGGTGGGAGAGGTGGGTGAGGAGGTGGCGGGTTTCGGCGGGGGTGAGGGGGGTATCGAGGGGGTGATCCTGGAGGAGGTCGTCGCTGGTGGGGTTGGGTTTGGCGAGCTGGGAGATGAGGTCGGGGAGGACGACGGTGCGGATGCCGGTTTGGTGAGCTTGCTGGATGAGGCGCATGCGCCGGATGGGGTGGACATTGTGAATGGTGTAGATGAGGAGACCAATATCCCACTCACGGGAAGTACGCCGTTCGGGGATTGTATCCCGCTGCTGAACCATATCCCATAGCATATCTGTGGTGCCGATGACCGGTATGCCGTTGACCGTCGTGCCCTGTTTGCGCGGGTCGTCATCCAGAATCCCCACCACGGTAAAGGCGCGGGCGATGTTGGGCCGATTGAGCATCCAGAGCGCCATCTCGCCATTATCGCCGGCCCCGATGATCACAACGCGTTCGGCGATGGTTTTGGCGGTATCACGGGCACGGATCCAGCGTGTGGCAGCTCCGGTGATGAGTCTTTCGCGATAGCGCACGAAGACAAAGCCCATGAAGGCGAGGATGCCGGTGGTGATGAGGGTGCCGACGGGCAGGATCTGCTCTGCGAGGAAGTTGAGTTTGAGGAGGACGAGCAGGATGGTGGTGAGGGCGGTGGAGAAGGCCAGGGTGAGGGCATCACCGGCGGCTGCACGCGACCAGGAGACGCGGTTGAGGCCGAGCAGAGCGTTGATGAGGCTGAAGAGCAGGCCAAAGAGCAGGGCAGCCAGGACGGCTGTGGCAGGGCCGAGGTTGAGGGGCAGGCTGGTGCGCCAGATGAGCTCGCTGAGCAGGGCGGCGCTGAAGGCCACGAGGGTATCGATGACGAACCAGGAGAGGTAGCGCGAGGCAAAGGTGGCGAAGGGACCCCAGAAGAGGGTGGTTTCTTTGATGGAGCGATTGCGCAGGCGCGGCAGGAGGGCGATGGCCGTCCAGAAGATGACATCGATATCGGTGAGGAGGTTGCGGTTGCGGACGTAGAGCTGGTCGAGGCGCAGCTTGGAGGGCAGGACAGACTGGAAATACTGCTGGTAGGGGTCGGCGTTGCTGCCGAGGATTTTTTCTTCGTCGCGGTAGAGGACGGAGGCGGGGGAGGTGATGCCGGGGCGGATGGAGAGGATCAGATCGCGCACGGCAGGTTCCCACTGCGCGGCTATGGTGGGATCTTCGGGGCGGGGCCCGACGAGGGACATATCGCCGACGAGGACATTCCAGAGTTGGGGGAGTTCGTTGAGTTTGGCATCGCGCAGGAATTTGCCGAAGGGGGTGATGCGCTCGTCGCCAGAAGCGGTGATTTTGGCGCCGTTGTAGGATTTGTCGTTCTCGTACATGGTGCGGAATTTGAGGATGCCGAAGGTTTTGCCGGCTTTGCCAGCTCGAGGACCTCTGAAAAATACCGGGCCGGGGGAGTCGTTTTTAAGCTTAATAGCGATATACAAAAAAAGCGGACTTAAGAGGAGTAAGCCGAAGAATGATACAAGTACATCAATTGTTCTGCGGACAAAGCTTTCGAGCTTATGAGCTAAGCTGTTGAGTTCATTAGTTCTTGAGTTCATGAGAAAATTCTGGTCTGGTATCTGGTAATTTGGTTTGGTATCACGGGCTTCCATTGATTTTACCCCCTGGGTGGCTGATGGCTGATGGCTGATGGCTCATAGAAAAAGAAATGAACCACAAAGAACACGAAGAGCACGAAGAAAAAAAGTTTTGAGTTTTAAGTTTTGAGTTTTGAGGGGGGATGTCCCCCAACAATGTTTATTATATATTATTTTCAAATAAGAATTGGAATTTTGTAGAAATTTTAAGAAAGTAAAAAAAAACGAACCGCGAAGACACGAAGACGCGAAGATTTTAAGGTTTTAAAGATTTAATTAAATCTTTTTTTCTTAACTTAATTTATTTATTAATATTTTCTGTTTATTTCTTATCTTTCTTTTTCCTTAAAAACCTTTGCGCCTTTCTTTTATCTTTGCGGTTCAATCTTTAATCTCGTATATAACAATACCCCGAATAGTATACCGAGAAGATCTATGAACAGATCAATCACCTGGAAGGCGCGGCCGGGGACGAAGCGCTGGTGGATTTCGTCGCTCAATGCAAAAGCCATTGCCAGCAGGAGGACAGTTAAGCTTCCCCTCGTTAGTGATCTCGGGGTCCTTTGGATAAGCTGTTGCTCCGATAAGTACGTTCGGAGTCTTCCGGGTTTGCACCCTTCAGATAGGTATCCTTTGGAAGCTTTTAAGCTGTTAAGAAATGAATCTTCAATTCGAGAGGAATTTTGCACACTCGAAATTTTGGATTGATGAGTGGTAAATAATGCACGTGATAATAGAAATGCCAGGACGGCAGACGATGAAATACCACTCATTTCAATCGGGTATGATATGCATGAGCTGGCCGAGGAGTTCTGCAGCGGAGGAGTCGGCCAGGGAAGGGAGGGGGACGGCGCTGCGCCATGCTGCGGGGAGGTAGCGGTAGGGATCGGGGTTGGCGGAGAAGAGGAAAATGATAGCTGCCCAGAGAACTACAGGCAGCCAGGATTTGATGATTTTTTTCATTTATGGATTTTGTTGTAATAATTCTGCTTCAAGACGATCAGCGTTGACATGGTAAGGTTCATGGCGGGAAAGACGATAATAATAAATTGCATCTTCGAGTTCCCCCTGTTGTTCCAATAAAAGACCTGCGTTATAACATCCATTTGAACCAGGATCACCGTTTAAACACGAATTAATATTTGCTTCAATTGCAGATTGTATGTTGCCGTCCTTATTCAAGATAATTGCTAAATATCGCCATGCAAGGCCATCAGCAGAATTAAGAAGTAGAATTTCTTCCAACACTTGTTTTGAAGCAGCTGAGTTTTTAGGTTCAATAGATTGATATAACCAATATAAAGGAAATGCCTGCCCGGGATAAACCTCTATTGCTAATTGGGCTAAATTTAAACTGGATGGAAAAAGTATATTCAACATTCTTGCATTCAGTAATGAACAAGATAATGTGTTTCTTGAAAGAGTGCCATTTTCATCAAAGTTTTCTGATTGGTAAATTTGGATTAAGGTCAACCAATGAGTATGGCAATTGACTGGTTGATTATTAATTTGGAAATCTATGTAACTCGTAGAAATTGACTTGCTTGATGCATTTATGGATTTAATTAACTGAACTGCTTTTGAATTTAATTGGATTAAATCAAATCTTGCAATTAGGTAGAAAATAAGCGAAATAACAAAAATAAACCAGGAAACTTTATATAATTTCACTAAAACCTTTGTACATCAAAAATGAACTCAACCGGCTTTAATCGGATAAACTTTTCCAATTTTATCTTGCCACCTGTTCCAAAATTTGAATAGACCTATCAAAAAACCAACACCATAGCTTAAGTGCAAAGTAAGAAAAATTAATGGAAATATTGAAAAAAATTTCCAACCTTTTTTTGCTTCAATCTTAATTGACACAATTAAATTGGTAAAAACATAACTTCCAATAACCAATGTTAAAAGAATATACCCCCATTTAAACATTAATGTTAGTAATAGTGTACTAATTAACGCTAAAACAAAAGCTAAAGGCACAAATTGACGTAATCGCATTTGCGCTGGATGTTTTTGAAGAACTCGAACCTTCCAATATCCATATTGATAATATTGCTTCCATAAAGAGCTTATTGTATTTCGAGAGAAATATTGACTTTTTATTGACGGATTACAAACAATTCGACCACCAAATTTTTTTAATCTGTAACTAAATTCGTCATCTTGATTTCGAACCAACTCTTCGTCGAACTTACCAATTTTTTCGTAAATCGAACGGTAGCAGAAACCCATAAACACAGAATCTGTTTCCTGTTCTATATCAGTGAAGCGGAAACTGGCATCCCCAACACCAAAAGGATGACTCATTGCAATAGCAATTGCATCCCCGATAAACCCTGAACTTACAGATCGAACTGTCCCTCCGACCAAATCTGCATCAGTTCTTTTTAGTGTGTCAACTGCATTACTAACATAATCTTTAGATAACCTAACATGCCCACTTACAATACTTATGATTTCACCTTTACAAATATCAAGTCCCAAATTCCAGGCTGCTGCTTGAATTTGCTTGGGGTTTTCTATTAATAAAATATTGTCTTTACCGACAATTAAATTTTCTGCGATTTCCCAGGAATTATCTGTGGAATTTCCGTCAAGAATAATAACCTCAAGTCGATCAGAAGGATAATCCTGCTCAATTATCGACGTTAAACAATCTCCAATGAAATTTGCTTCATTTCGAATTGCTACAAGTAATGATACTAATGGTAATTCTTCTTTTTTATTCATCTTTTAATCCATTTTAATAATCAATGGTACTTTACCACCTTGCCTTTGAATAGGTTTTTCCGCTCTTTCCAATTCTAACTCCACGCTATTGCCTAATATTTTTATTAAGTTTTTTTGAACAACACGTGCTTGTTGTTCTCCTGATGCGTTATCTGAAATGTACCTGATTATCCACCTGTTTTTAGATGCTTGTACAAATTGGCAAAACTTAAAATCTGTGTCTTTTAAAACCTGATTAACCATTCTTGGAGAATAAATCTTCCCATCAGGAGCATATAAATAATCACTATCTCTTGTTATTACTGGATTAACCAACGGCGTGTTTCTTCCACACAAACATTTTTGATTTATCTGCCATTCACCAATATCCCCAATTCTATAACGGATCAATGGCATTGCTTTATTACTCAGCCCGGTCCATACAAAAAAGCCAGGATTCCCTGGCTTCACTGAATTACCTTCCTCGTCTAGAATTTCTAAAATTCCGAAATCTGGGGCAAGATGAAAACTCCCCATTTCACATTCCTGTATCAAGCCCACCAATTCAGTCTGGCCATATGCATCCCAAATTTTTGCGCCAAGCCTGTCTTCAATTAATGCCCTCATATGAGGCAATAATGGTTCCCCATTGGAAAAAATTGCTTTCATTTTTAACTTTTTATTATTTTTTAATAATAACTCAGACAAGATATGCAAAATTGATGCAAACCCTTCAATAGGTAAATCTTGATGTTTTTGAAGAAATCCATAATAGTCATTAATTGATTTTTCTGAAAGGTGAAACCCGCTCAACATAATTTGGCGACCTGGATAATTTTTTACCCAATAAGGCGGATGATCGATTGATGGTGGAATAACCCTGGCACCAAACATGGTTATTCGCCAATCTCTTGGTGATATTCCTGCCCATCGCATTTGCCGAGCAATGAATGCGTTAATCATCTGTAATGCTGATTTATCAACAACAACATTTAATCCTGAACCAGTTGTTCCCGACGTACGATGATAAATTCTGTCTTTTTTGGCTACATGAGATGAAATTAAATTTTCTGATTCTTTTTGAACAACTTCCCGCGTAAGAATGGGAATCTTTTTAAGATCTTCTAAATTCTCAATATCTTCAAGTTTCAACCCGATATTATCAAAACATTGGCGGAAATAAATGGTAGTTTCGTAGGCCAATCGAATTATTTCCTTAAGTTTTTCATTTTGGAAATCGAGCATTGAATCCATGGTCCAAACTTCACGATCTTCAATTCCCTTTAAATAATTCCAAAAGCCAGTAGAGTATCGAATATTAGAAAGAACTAAACCGCGCATCGAAGTTGTTAATATTTTTATAGGATATGGTGCAAAATCATAAATCCTTTGTAAAGATTTCGTATTTTTTCGCAACCAATTCTCAATTGACATTTGTTTTTTCTCACAAGATAATCAGGCTAGTTTAAATATCATGAAAACTAATTAACTGGATTCCATTCTGGATAATTGCAGCTTTTAATTCAGGGTGGGTAAGAACCTTTAACTCATCTTCCCTTTCATCAACATACTTTGCATATTTCTTCAGAGTCTCATCGACATATCCAGGGTGACAAAATATTTCATTTGTGCCCTCTGGAACGTTTATTAATATATTATTCCAGCTTTTCATCATAGCTTTATTTGCACTACCAATGTGTCCTACTGATAATAGGCGATCTGCCATTCTCATTCCATTCTTTTTGGCTATTTTCATTTCATAACGAGCGATACTAGATGTAATATATCTTTTTGGATGTGCTAAATAATAACCCAAAGAGCTAAAACTTGGATTCTTTGTTTCTACACACATCATTTGATTATGAGTCCGCATTCGTTCAATTCCAAATTTTTTCGCAATTTTTAAAAAAACTTTGAAAAATTTCGGGAAAAGATGGCGATTTTGATGGCTGTCCAAGTGGGTAATGTTTTTTCCACCCAGATTTATCCCCATTTCAACCTGGCGCGATAATTCTAACTGCAATTCTGATAAATTTATCTCACCATTTTGGAGTTTTCTTGTGAAGTTATGGTGATGAAATTCACCCTTACTGTCAACCAAAGATGAAATTTCCTTTATTGGTGAGATTGGCTGACCGACAACTGGATTGAGGTGAACACCAACACTTAAATGAGGGTATTTATTAATAAAGGCTGGTAATTCTTCAATTGCAGGAAAATTTACATTCACACTGATACTGGTAACGACACCTGCCTGTACAACCTCTTCAATCCCTCTATTATTCCCATAGGTAAAGCCATAACCATCTGCATTAATTATTAATTTTTTCATTTTTTAAAATCAATTCCTGATACCTTTCTATAAAAATTAAACAAATCTGATTCCTGAACATCCCAAATTAAATGTTTTTTGACAAGTTGAGGTAAATTTGATTGATTATTTCGTAATAATTCGGTGTCTTGTAGAGTTGCCTTGATTTGTTCGGCATATTCATGTGGGTCAAGTGATCTTATAAGAATTAACCCATCATCAAATTTATTTAATTGAATTTTTTCTAATTCTGGCAACCAACTTGATATAACAGAACATCCAGCTACCATGTATTCAATCACTTTAACCGGTAATGCACCTATTAAGTGATCGTATAAAATTGGGTGAATATTTAACCCAATCCGAGCCTGGCTGAGCCAATTTGGGATTTCTGAGTAAGGTATGATTGTTTTAACTATGAGCTGATCATGAGTGAATTGAGATTCAAGAACTTTCTTTTGCTCGTTTGTCGCACCAATTATTGCAGCAGAAAAATTTCTATTTTGACTAAAAAGGATTTTTATAATATTTGACAAAAAAATAAATCGTTCCGTAGAAAGAGTGCCAATATGGATCAAATCATACTCTCTCATCAAGATGTCTATCGAGTTTGAAGGAAATTGTTCGATAAACCTTAAGGTAGGTAAATTGTACAATACCAATTTCGGAGGTT
>ENA-OSEO01005436-OSEO01005436.1-sediment-metagenome-genome-assembly--contig:-NODE-5436-length-12230-cov-4.043528_pt1 | contig 12230 bp, 11 predicted proteins | sample MGYA00237883_ERZ534232 | MGnify/ENA metagenome assembly ERZ534232
TGACACTCGAAGAACATAATATCATCTGACGGGAGAAGCAGTATGAGTGAAAATATCTTTGTTGTGGTGGAACAACGCCTGGGGAATATCCAGAAGGTGGGGATGGAGTTGTTGGGTGAAGCCGGAAAATTGGCAGCGGACCTCGGACAGAAGGTTGTGGCTGTGCTGATGGGCAGCGGGGTGGAAGATAAGGCCTTCATGCTCTTCCACTACGGAGCCGATCAGGTAGTGCTGGTGGATGACCCCATCCTGGAGCAGTACGTGACGGAGCCCTACGCCAAAGCGCTGACGGCCGTCATCAAGAAACATGATCCGCTGATCGTATTGTTTGGCGCGACCTCCATTGGGCGCGACCTGGCACCGCGGGTGGCAGCCCGCATCCATACCGGGCTGACCGCGGATTGCACCGGCCTGGCGATTGACCCCGAGACAAAATTCCTGCAAATGACCCGTCCGGCTTTTGGCGGCAACCTGATGGCAACCATTATTTGCAGCGAACACCGCCCCCAGATGGCAACAGTGCGGCCGGGTGTGATGAAGATGGCCGAATATGACAGCAGTAAAAAGGGCGAGACCCTGAAAATGGATGTCCGTTTTGTCCCTGAAGACATGAATGTGGAAATCCTCGAAATTGCCCGGGATTGCAAAAAAGGCGTTGACATCTCCGAGGCCAAAGTGCTCGTTTCCGGCGGCCGTGGCGTTGGCGGCCCGGAGGGGTATGATCCACTCCGGGAGCTGGCCGAAGTACTGGGTGGAGAAGTGGCATCTTCACGGGTTGGCGTGAACAACGGTTGGATTGAGAGCAGCAGGCTGGTGGGGCTTACCGGCAAGACGGTTCACCCCCAGCTGTACATTGCCTGCGGCATCTCGGGCGCCATTCAGCACATGGCCGGGATGGAGGAATCGGATTTTATTATTGCCATTAACCGTGACGCGGAAGCGCCCATTATGGATTTGGCCGATCTTGGGGTTGTCGGAGATGTAAAGGTCTTGGTCCCCAAGCTTACCGAAGCGATCAAGCAGTATAAAGCTAAAAAGTTGGTAGAGTGATCGAGCGGATGAAGGATGCCGGCTGATCGGGTAAACGGCAACCAGCGATCAAAAGGCATATTCTGTCAGATAAAATTGCTTTCATCATGATCATCACTGACGAAGTCCGGACAGATCACTACAACTCTTCCTGATTGTTTTTAGTGGTAGTTATTGGTTAGTGAATGGGCGAGTTTACATAGAAGTAAACTCGCCCATTCATTTAACCAGCGCTGAAAAACCGTGTTATCTGGCAGGCCAGTGTGGTAACCTCCGCCAGGTGGTTTGGTTTTACCCTGTTTCCCTGATTCAGGCTTGACAGGCGCGGCGGGCGGGCTAAGATGTTAAATAAGCGGTGTGTTTGATGGGTTCGGACCTGGGAGGTTGAGATGAAGAAAAAACGTTTGGGCAGGTTTATGTTGGTTTTAGCGGCTTTTCTGGCGCTGGCAGCCTGCGGGGCGGAAACGGACGGCACGGAGGATGACAACACAGAGGAAGCGGCCCCTGCGGGCGGGTCGGAGATGGAGGCGCTCATCCTGGAAAAGTTGGAGGATCACCACGGCACGGATGAGATTTTTGAAGAGACCCGCACCCGCGAGGAGTGGGATGAGGTCCTCGACCGGATGATCGCTTACGGCGCCAGGATCGATGAGGAGGAGAAAGAGGCGATCATCGAGTACCTGCTGAGCCGGTAACGGTTTTTTTTACCGCTAAGGCGCGAAGGTTTTTTGGGGTTCTGGCCCGCTGGTTCTGTTGACATAAATGGGCGGCTTATTTTTTCTCTCGCCAGGCCGCGAGGGGCGGATAGTTTTTTGGTTTTAACCCGCGCAGTTATTTGTGAAAATGATCTGGAGTTGTCCTCCGGAAAGGAAGCATGACACCGCTGCCTGGTGTTATTGCGAATTGGAGATTGCCGCGGTCGTTGCACTCCCTACTAAGAAACATCTATCAGAGCAGACTCAACAAGAGGCTCCAGACAAAAGCCAAATTTTGTGGCACGGAAAGGTTGTTGAAGATGTTCGACAACATTACCCTGACCATTGTGCAGTTACCCAGCCAAACCATCCGCATCTGCTCGCGTTGACGGCGGCGCAAATCCGCATCTTGGAGCTACTCGGCCTGTCTGCAAATGTCTACACTCGCCTGGCCGATAATTGAGAAATGTCCAAATATTTTCAGCGAATGGACAGAATTCATTAATCAATTACTCTCGTTTAAATACTTTCATAAAACCCCAAGAGAGATAAGACGCAATAAATATGCCGATGACTGTCTGGTTATCTGCTACAGCTTCTGGATTTGCGCTAATCATGATTACCAAAAGAACTATACCAATCCCACCTAATACGACATACAACCATTGCGTCTGATTTAGACCTGTTCTACTGACCTCATAGCTTAGATCATCAACATTCTCTAAAGTTTCGCGCAATCGCTCTATGCTATTTTTTGCCCCTACCCCGCCTATATCACCCTTTTTTGCAACAAATGAGATGGTTGATTTGTCACCGCTTTTACTTACTGTTGCTTGAATATTTGTCGATTGAAAACCATAACGTATTTTTCCAGTGATGGTATTGGCTGACTGATCAATCTTTTTTACCTTACCCAGCTTATTTAGTGCCTTCTCTAAATCCACCAATGTTTCTTCGGGTGATCTTTGATATGTCATTTCTTGGGTAATTTTTCCAAATGCCATCTTAAAACTCCTTTTGTGAATTATTTTCTGATTGATGAGAGCACTTTTGGTTTGTTTACATGCCGAGATTTTCCATTAGATACTCACTCGGCGAAATGCTCCTTTCCCTTGACGATCTCAGCTCTTGGGTAGGCAGTGTAAAATCGCTTTGCGCTTTCAATATTTAGAAATTCTAAAGTCAAAAAATTGTATGCTGAATTATCGGGTTTTTTACCGCGTGTATGAACTCCCATAGTAGAAAACCCCCAATGACCTATTCCCCCTTTGGGAAAATCACGGAATTCTGGTTTTATACGAGCCAACAGCGTGTTGATTCCCACGGATAATAGTAAGCCACTCATGGAGCCTAAAAATAGGAGAAACAGATAAACAAATATTTCTTTCCAAAGGGCATCCATCGTCCCAAAGATTCTCCAGGAAGCAATTGCTGCGATAGCCAGCATACCGAAACTACCAACAGTTATAATGGTGCCAAAGAGTTTAACACCTTCTCGATGTTGATCACAATATGGTGCTGATATGGTTACACTACCTTTTTGAGTTACACCATTAATCTTTTGATCAACAAGCATTGGCGTTCCAAATTTGGTTCCAGTCACCCAATGTTTAAGCGGGTAGATTGATTTGTATGTCCATTCATAGTAGTCTGACTGAATATCAATGTCCTTACCGCAGTAAGTGCATTGGGCTGGAAGTACTATAGTTTCATTTCGATTTTCTAAAGGAACATGGAATATAACGTTCGTTTTCATTGTCGTGGCCTCCCTGATATGTGGAAATTAATATTGTCCATATATTATGATATCAGATTTTTAGTTTAGGATTTTAAGGTGTTCTAGGATATAAAGGCTATTGCTTTAAATTATGAGCTGATTTATTGCAGCTAACTATTTACATAAGCTGCGTGGCTTAATACATTCCTTCGCTAATAAATTTTAGCAAATCCACTTTGTTTCTTCCCCAGGAAAGGGCGAATTCTTTCTCGCCTTTAAAAACTCGCAACGACACGAGGTGGGGTGAGTGGTTTGAGAAGTTCGCCTTAAATCGACAAAAATCGCATCCAAAATAATTGACATTTCCATAAATATCCGCTATGATATTGCCTTGTATTCTTAAACCGGCGGTCGGTTTAAGCGAGGAAAAGGCAGTATGGCACGGGTGATCAACGAGAGCGAATACGCCGGCAGGCGCAACGAGATTCTGGACGCTGCGCAGCGGCTGGTGTACACCAAAGGCTTCCGGCAGATGACGATCCAGGATGTGCTGGACGAGCTGGGTATTTCCAAGGGAGCTTTTTACCACTATTTCGGCTCGAAGCAGGACCTGCTGGAAGGGCTGGTGGCGCGGATGATGGAGGCGGTTGTGGCGCTGGTGGTGCCGGTGGTCCGCGATCCGGCGCTGGGGCCGCTGGAAAAGCTGGAACGCTTCTTCCGCGACATTTCCGGCTGGAAGATCGAGCGCAAGAGCTTTATCCAGGCGCTGTTCCAGAGCTGGTACAGCGACGACAATGCCATTGTGCGCCACAAAGTGATGGCTGCCTCCATGGACGTGGTCGGGCCGCTGCTGACGGAGATCATCCAGGAGGGCACCCGGGCCGGGGTGCTGAGGCCGGCTTACCCCGACCAGGCTGCCAGATTGTTCTTTACCCTGGCGGTGGGCCTGGGGGATGCGCTGGGGGCGGCGCTGCTCTCGGCAGAGTCCAACACGGATGACTTGCGCGGGATCGAATCCACAGTCGCGGCTTATACCGGCGCCATCGAGCACGCGTTGGGCGCGCCAAGCGGTTCGCTGCATTTGTTTTACATGGACGCGTTAAGCGAATGGATGATGCCGGCCGGAGAGAAGGCATGAAAGCAATTTTTCAATTCATTATGGATATTCAACACAGAAAGGAACGCCTAATATGAAACTCTATCTCCGTCTGGCATGGCGCAATATCTGGCGCCACCGCAGCCGGACTTTGATCGTGGTACTGGCGATCAGCCTGACCATGGGGATGATGCTGTGGTATGACGGCCTGATCAATGGTTTCCAGCAGGATATTAACGCCAACGCGGTCAAGGTGATGGGCGGAAACATCCAGATTCATCACGTGGATTATCCCGATAATCACAACGCGCTTCTCCCGGTGGAGAATGACAGCGCGGTGGTGGCGGCGGCGGAGAGCCAGCCGCAGGTGCTGGCGGCATCGCGCCGCATCCAGACCGGCGGCATGGCCAGCAACCGGGAGGGCACCTTCCCGGTGACCATCATCGGCGTGGAACCGGAAAAAGAAGCGCCGTACAGCCTGGTTCCGGCGAACACTGTCGCCGGCCGTTACCTCACCGCTGATGACCAGGACGCGGTGTTCATCGGCAAAGGCCTGGCGGACGCCATGGGCATCACGGTTGGCGACCGCTTCCCGCTGGTGGGGCGCGCCACACACCAGCAAATGCGCACCCGCACCATGGAAGTTGTTGGGATTTACGATCTGGGTATGGCCAGCCTGGAAAAAACCATGCTTTTCATCTCGCTGGGTGAGGCGCAAGACCTGTACAGCCTGAGCGGCCAATCGACTGAGGTGATTGTGACCCTCCAGCGCATTGAACAGGAGAAAACGGTTATTTCCGCGCTTGAATCCCGGCTTCCCGGCTATGATATCGGATCCTGGGCGGATAATTATCCCGAACTGGCCAGCGCGGTGACCACTAAAAGCGCGGTGATGGATATTTTCAGCGTGATTATTCTCGGCATCTCAGGCATTGGCGTTTTGAACATCCTGATGATGGCGGTGATGGAGCGCACCCGTGAAATCGGGGTGATGGCCGCCATGGGGCTGCGCCCGCGCCAGATCTCGGTGATGTTTTTGCTGGAAGGCCTCATGATGGCTGTGGTAGGTCTGGCGGCAGGCGTCGCTTTTGGCCTGCTGATCAACCTGATCATGAAGTTTGTTGGCCTGGATTACAGCATGCTGTCTGACGCCGCGGATTATCTGGCTTTGATGAGCGGAAAAATCTACCCCACCTGGGGCGTTGAAAAACTACCGCTGCGGGTGATAACTGTCCTGATCATCACCCTGCTGGCATCTTTCGCGCCGGCCCGCGACGCGGCGCGCAACGAACCGGCTGAAGCCCTGCATTATGTTTGAGGTAACATCGATGATTCAATTAATCAAAATGGCTTATCGCGACCTGGGCCGCAACCGGCGGCGCTCATTTTTCTCAGCCCTCGCGCACGGGCTCGGCCTGGCAATTCTGATCTTTATGGCCGCTTTTATCAACGGCGAACTGCGCGGAGCTACTGACGCTTCCATTCGCCTGTCGAGCGGGCACATTCAGGTGCGGGCAGAGGGTTTTTCGGATGACAAAACCAGCCTGGCCTGGAAAGACCTGCTGGAAGACCCCAACCAACTCGCCAGCCAGGTTTCAACGCTTGAACCGGTTTTGGCGGCGACCCCGCGGCTGTTCGCGAGCGGCGTGTATAACGCCAAAGACGAAACCCTGGGCATCCGCATCATCGGTATCGAACCGGATTCGGAAGCCAACCTGCCCTACCGCAACGGCCTGCTCAGCGGGGCCTTCCTGACCGCGGATGACCGCCAGGGAATCCTGATTGGCAAACCGCTGGCGGAGAAAAACGGCATTCAGGTTGGCGACTCGATGGCCCTGCTGGTCAGCACTTCGGAGGGAGAGATTGACGAGCAGCCCTTCACTGTGCGCGGAATCTACACCACAGAGACCTCCAGCCTGGACGAGGGCACCATCCTGATGCCGATTTCGAAGGCTCAGGCCATCACCCGCACGGAAAACCATGCCAGCATTATTTTTGTGCTGCTCAAAGATACCGACCAGACCGACGCGGTGGCGGAGGCGCTCCATTCCCAAAACCTTCAGGTGGTTACCTGGAAGGACCTGAACCCGCTGCTGATGATGATGGATGATATGGTCGCCTCTTACATCTATATTCTGTATGCGATTGTCCTCGCCATTACCTCGACGGTGATTGTCAATACCCTGATCATGACGGTGTATGAACGCACCCGGGAAATCGGCATTCTGGCAGCTCTGGGGATGCGCAGCCGGCGCATTATGGCGCTCTTCCTGACCGAATCCTCCCTGCTGGCAATCGGCGGGATTGTCTTCGGCCTGATTATCGGCGGGACCATGACATTTTTCGCGACAAAATACGGTTTTTATATCGGTGATATGGGCTTAACGGGCATTATTATGGGAGACCGTGTTTTCGCTCACATGAAAGCGGCAGACACGATCGTGTTAAGCCTGATTTCTCTCGGCATCACGCTGCTGGCAGGTTTCCTGCCCGCTGCGATGGCAGCTCGTATGGAACCTGTCGCGGCCCTGCGCGGCGGCGATAAGAAATAAGCAATTGGAGAACATTACAATGGAAGTCATTCGAACTGAAAAAGTTACTCGAATCTACAAAATCGGCGAGGTGGAAGCCCATGCCCTGCGCGGTGTTGACCTGTCCATCCAGAACGGTGAGTTTACCGCGCTGGTGGGGCCATCCGGCTCCGGCAAAACCACGCTGTTGCAGTTGATCGGTTGTCTCGATGTGCCCACCAGCGGGCAGGTATTTATCAACGGCAAGGATGTCAGCAAGCTCAACCGTGACCAGCGCGCCGATATACGCAAGGGAACGATTGGTTTCATCTTCCAATTTTTCGCGCTGATCCCGACCCTGACGGCGTATGAGAATATTGAAATGCCGTTGTTGATGAGCAATGGGCGCAGCGCCGCGCAGATCCGGGAACGGGTCAACTACCTGCTGGAAGCGGTGGACATGACCGACCGGGCTCACCACCGCCCCGACCAGTTGAGCGGTGGTCAGCAGCAGCGGGTGGCAATTGCCCGTGCTCTGGCCACGGAGCCTTCCATGATCCTGGCGGATGAGCCGACCGCCAACCTGGATACGCCCAACGGCCACCAAATCATGGAGATCATGACCCGCCTGAACCAGGAGACCGGGGTGACGTTTGTGTTTGCCACCCACGACCCGCGGGTGATCCAGTACGCTAGGCGCACGATCGTCCTGCGCGATGGCCTGATTGACAGGGAAGAAAACGCCGAAGCGGAAATGATTTTTTCAGGAGATTAAGATGAAAACCAAAGCGCTCATGGTTCTGCTGCTGGCTGTTTTTTTGAGTGGATGCGGGAGCTTACCGAAAGCCACCCCGACACCCCTGCCGACAGTGGTGCTGGGCGATAACGCCGCAACATCGTCCAGTGCTCCGGCGACGGCTTCTTTGGATGAAAGCCCGGCGGTGCTCGCGGAGGGCGGTGTGCGCGCGGCAGGGTTTGTGGTGCCGGCGCAGGAGGCGCAGATTACAACGATTGCCGGCGGCAAGGTGCAGGCGGTGTATGCCGCTGTTGGCGATCCGGTCCGTGAAGGGCAGGCGCTGGTCAAACTGGCAGGCGAGGAGAAACTGGCCGCGGCGGTGGAAGCTGCCAGTATGGAACTGCTGGCAGCCGAGCAGGCTTTGAGAATATTCAACGACAATGCCGGGCAGGCGCGCACCACCGCGCAGCTCCGGCTGGCGAACGCGCAGCAAGCGCTGGATGAAGCCGAGAAGCGCCGGGCATGGAAGGAATATCGCAACGGTTCGCAGAGCACCATCGACGCAGCCCAGGCTGATGTGATTCTGGCGAAGAATACCCTGGAGGATGCGGAGGAGGCCTACAGCGCGGTGGCTGACAGCGCTGAGGACAACCTGAACAGGGCGGCGGCGCTGAGCGCGCTGGCCAATGCGCGCAAAGCGTACGACCGGGCGGTGGCTAACCTGAACTACCTGCTGGCGATGCCCAGTACGATCGCTGTCAACCAGGCTGAAGCCGAGCTTCAAGCGGCGCAGGCGGAAGTGGAAAGCGCGCAGGCGGAGGTTGACCGGCTCAAAGAAGGCGCGGACCCGGATGCCCTGGCGCTGGCAGAGGCCAGAGTCAGCAACGCCCGGGCCCAGCTGAAGGCCAGCCAGGCAGCCCTGGACGAACTGGAATTGAAGGCGCCGTTTGATGGCACGGTCAGCCGGATCACAGTGCAGGCCGGGGAATGGGCTGCCGCGGGACAGGTGGTGGTGATTGTGGCGGACCTGGAGCGCCTGCAAGTGGAAACCACCGACTTGAGCGAGCGCGATGTCGCCCGGGTGCGGGTTGACCAGCTGGTGACGGTAACGTTGAAAGCGCTGGGCCAGAACGTGAGCGGGCGGGTCGTCGAGGTGGCACCGCTGGCGGATATCCTGGGCGGAGACGTGGTCTACCAGACCGTCATCGAGCTGGACAACCAGCCAGAGGGTCTGCGAGCCGGAATGAGCGTGGAAGTTTACTATGGAGAATAACGCTCTGGTTTGTGGAAGAGGTCTTCTTAACACAGAAGCGCCAGCTTAGCGACGCCGGGCTGCCGAAGTGGCAGACTGCGGTTCTTAGCCGCAATGGAACTCAGACGCGATACAAACCAGGTAAGATCAGGACACCGGGTTCTCCCAAAAGAACCCGGTGTCCTGATATCATCCTCAATCCTGACGGTTTACCTCAGGTGTCTGGTTGGCTCAGACTGGAATCTCCCCGGGTCTTTGCGTTGAATTTTTGGGCTGCGGGATCTGAGTTTCACAGTTTGTTTGTGGCACTGCGCTTCGACCTGAACAGCCGCTTTGTGTAATGCCCTGTGAAAGGAGCTCATTGTAAGATACGCTTTGTCAGATCGGATGAAAGTTCTGTATAATATAGTCATTATCAGAAACAGTACCGCGCTGGCGGGAAGTTCACAGGTTTTGGAGGATCGTTTTGTCAGACACATTGCCGCAAGATCACCGGGACGAGATCGCTTTATTCTACCGTGCCAGCCAGAAGTTAAGCCAGACCCTGGATGTAAAAACCATTTTCAATACAGTGTTGGAGTTGATCACCGACCTGCTGCCGCTTTCTTCGCTGACGCTCTCACGCTACGACCCGCAAACGAGACTGATCCACGCCCTGTTTGTGTTTCATGAGGGGGATTACATTGATATCAGCCAATTGCCACCGATCCCGCTGGAAGAAGAAGGGCTTGGTACGCAAAGCAGGGTGATCCGCAGCGGGAAGCCGCTGCTGGTGAATGATTACGAAAAGTCCCTGAAAAACACCAAAAGCATCTATTATTATGATAATGATGGGAACCTCCAGGACCGGCCCAGCACCGCGGATGCTGCCCGCTCAGGGCTGCTGGTGCCGATGAAGCTGAAAGACGCGGTGGTGGGGGTGTTGTCGGTTTCAGTGAACCGGGAAGACGCATACACGGAAGACCATATTCGCCTGCTGGAGGGGCTGGCCTCGCATGTCGCCATCGCTTTGAACAACGCCTTTCTGTACCAGCAATCTCAAGAGGAAATCGCTGAACGGAAACGGGTCGAGCGGCGTCTGGAGAAACTGGCTACCCATGACCCACTGACCGGCTTGTCCAACCGTACCCTGGCAACTGACCGGTTGTTGCACGCGCTGACCCTGGCGGAACGCAGCGACACGGAAGTGGGGGTGCTGTTCATTGACCTGGATGATTTTAAAATCGTCAATGATGTTTATTATCATGACTTTGGCGACAAACTTCTGCAGCAGGCTGCCGAGAGGTTGGTGTTGGCCAGTCGAAAGAGTGATACCGTGGCGCGGATGGGAGGCGATGAGTTCCTGGTGGTTATTGAAGATTTGGAAAACGCAATGGATATCTCTGTGATCGCCGAAAGGATATTGAACGCGCTGTCGCAGCCGTTTATGATAGAGGGACAGGAAATCCTGACCACAGCCAGTGTGGGGATCAGCGTTTTTCCGGACAACGGGAATACGCCGCAAGCGCTGCTGCAATCGGCGGATATGGCCATGTACCGCGCCAAAGCGCTGGGAGGTAACGCCTGGCAGTTCTTTTCCGCCGAGATGCTGGCGCAATCCGCGGAACGGGTCGCGCTGCGCAGGGATCTGCGCAACGCGCTCGAGCGGGAGGAACTGGCGCTGGTTTACCAGCCGCAGGTGGAGCTGTGCTCCGGAAAGATCGTGGCCATCGAGGCACTGCTGCGCTGGCATCATCCGGAAAGAGGTTTGCTTTCGCCGGGCAATTTCTTACCACTGGCTGAATCCAGCGGAGAAATTGTGCCAATCGGTCAGTGGGTTTTGCGAATTGCCTGTTCACAGAACTGCCAGTGGGAACACATGTATGTCCCTGATCTTCGGGTGGCGGTGAATGTTGCCGAACGCCAGATCAAGCAGCCGGATTTTGTAAAACAGGTGCAGCGCGTGCTGGAGGAAACCGGTATGCCGCCGGAAAAGCTTGAAATTGAGCTAACCGAGAATATTATTTCGAAAAACATCGCCGAACTGGGGGATATCCTGTCTCAATTGAAAGACCTGGGCGTGCGGTTGGCGGTGGATGATTTTGGGACGGGCTACTCTAACCTCAACCTGCTCTCTCAGTTCGACTTTGATACCATCAAAATAGACCGAAGCTTTACCATGAATATTGAAAAGAATAATAGAGATGTCGTGATCATTTCTGCGGTGATGGATGTGGCCCGGAAACTGGGGATGGAGGTGGTGGCGGAAGGGGTGGAGACTGAAGGCCAGCTGGCGATGTACAGCGCGATGAACTGCTCTGTGATCCAGGGCTATCTCTACAGCCGGCCAGTTCCGCCGGACGCGATTGAAGCGATGTTGAAAGGAAGCGCTCGCCTGGAACCACGTCTGTAAGCTGCGGAGCAATCTCGGAGATTGTTTTCAAAGATACCCGCCGGGGCGCAATCGCTATGCTTCGGGCCGAGGGGCAGGCTGGATCATGGCAAAGGTCACGCCGGAGGGTTCGTTGAACAGGCAGATTTTGGAGCCGCCGGGGATCTCTTTGGGGGCTTCCACAATGAAACCGCCGTGGGCTTCGATCTGTATGGCTTTCTCTTCGATGTCTTCAACATGGATATACAGGGCAACAAAGGGCAGCTTTGCCTTTTTCAGGGTAAAAATGCCGCCCCAAACGCCTTCCTGGAGCGGGGCAGTGGTGACCCCATAAAATCCCAGCCGCTCGTCAAACTCAACCTGCCATTCAAATACTTCGCGGAAGAACTTCACAGATTTCTCCTGGTCGTGGGTTGCCAGCTCCCAGAAGGCCACCGGGTTTTTGGTCAATGACATGGCTCTCTCCTTTTCTTTGAAATTTGCACCATGAGTCTATTGTACAGAGAGAAGCACAGACCGGATACCCCCTTTTGGAGTATTCGCGGGAGAATCTTTGAAGATGTAAGCGGTTTTTCCTGTCTATTCGGGCGGAAGGCCTTCCAGATGGGCGCAGTCGTTGAGGGTGACCAGTGAGAAGGTCTGCCGTTCGGGATTGTATGACAGGGTGGTGAGGGAACAGTGGTCGATCTGTAAATTAAAGCGCCTGTCGATACCCAGATCAAGATAAGTGCTGGCCAGGGCGCGCACCACCCCGGCGTGAGTCACCAGCAGGATAGCCTCCGCGGGGGTCTGCACCAGCTCGCGCAGCAGCCGGTCGGCGCGGA
>ENA-OSEO01005437-OSEO01005437.1-sediment-metagenome-genome-assembly--contig:-NODE-5437-length-12229-cov-4.642528_pt1 | contig 12229 bp, 8 predicted proteins | sample MGYA00237883_ERZ534232 | MGnify/ENA metagenome assembly ERZ534232
GCCGACGCCACGACGGCGGCCCTGGATGTTCGTGAAACGTTGGCGCCGCCGGCCTATGAGATCCCTGTGACCATGGAAGGCAAACCCTACCACCAGCCGCACCTCGAGAACTTCTTCGATGCCATGCAGGGCAAGGCCAAACTTACCTGCCCGGCCGAGGTCGGATATGAGACCGCCGTCATGGTGCTCAAGGTCAACGAGGCCGTGGAAGCGCAGCGCAGACTCGAGTTCAAGCCGGAAGAGTTCAAGGTGTAGGGCGTGACTTGTAAGCCGTCTGCTTGCATCGGAAATCAGTTGCCGGCGAGAAGCCGGGAGCGTAGAAAGGAATTGATACAGCCTTGAAACGTAGACTGATGGTCATGTTGATCGTGTCGTTGGTGTTGTCGTCACCCCTTCTCGCGGCCGCAGGGGCTACGATGCTGCTCGGTGACGAGAGTGACGGGAGCCGGGCTCAGCCGATTCACGTGATTCCGCTGTATGCCGAGAGTGAAAAAGGCGAGAAAGGCGCGCAGATCGATCCGAACGATCCTCTGGCGCTGCCGTTCTCGACGCGATTCACGTGCGGAGAGTGTCACAGCTATGGCGCGATCCGCGGGGGCTGGCACTTCAACGCGGTGGACAGCAACGTTCCCGCCGGTCGTCCCGGCGAGCCGTGGTTGTACTTCAATTCCAAGCTTGGCATTCAATTGCCGCTGTCTTATCGGCGCTGGCCGGGCGTGCACCGGCCCGAGCAGTTCGGGCTGAGTCTCTCGGAGTTCACGAAGATCTTCGGCCGGCACATGCCGGGCGGCGGTCCGGGAGAGGTTACTCCGACCGAGACCGAGGCGCTCGCCGAGCAGTATGTCTCGGGAAAGCTGGAGGTCAACTGCCTGGCCTGCCATAATGCGCATCCGGGCCAGGACCAGGGCGGTGCCGCCGGGTATGCAATCCAGGTGAGCAAGACGAACTTCCGTTGGGCGGCGGCGGCCTCCTGTGAGTTCGCGGATGTGACCGGCTCGGTGACGGACGCGGACCCGACGTACGACCCCTTTATGCCCGACGAGAGTGAGACCAAGGCGCCCCGGACGATCTATGACAAGAAGGCGTTCGACGCCAAGGGCAACGTCTTCATGGACATCGTGCGGGAAGCGCCGAAAGAGCGGTGTTACTTCTGCCACAGCGACCTGTTCTGCGGTGAGAACGGCGAGAAGACGGAGAAGTGGTGCGCCGACGAGGACATCCACATGACCGCGGGGCTCACCTGTGTGGACTGCCATCGCAACGGCCTGGGCCACAATATCGTCAGGGGCTACGATGGCGAGGATGCCGAGTCCGGCAATCCGTTGGCTGCCACGACCTCCTGCCGTGGTTGTCACCTGGGCGAGGAGGGCGGCAACCGGGTGACCGGCGGTCGCTTGGGTGCGCCCGTGCCCGAGCACAAGGGCATTCCGACCGTTCACTTCGAGAGACTGACGTGTACCGCGTGCCATTCCGGCCCGTGGCCGAGCGATCGGCCGGTGCTGGCCAAGACGTCGCGGGCGCACCGCCTGGGGACGATCAACGTCAACAAGGAAGTGCGGGTCCTGCCGCACGTTTATGCCCCGGTCTTCATCAAGGAGGCCGTAGCCGCGAACGGCACCGCCAAGATCGGGCCGCATAAGCTCGTCTGGCCTGCCTTCTGGGGAACGGTGGACGCGAACGACGGCGTCAAGCCCATCGAGTTGCCCGTGGTCACCAAGATTGTCGGCGCCGTGCTCACGGATGTTGCCATCGTGGAGACGGGCGACTGGAGCGAGCTGAAAGAAGAGCAGGTGGCGCAGGCGCTTAAGGCGCTGGCGGACGCTGGTCAGGCCAAGCCCGTGTACGTCACGGGCGGAACGCTCTTTCGGTTGAACGAGGATGGTTCGCTGACGAGCGACGAGGACCACCCGGCGGCGGGCGCGTACGCATGGCCCGTTGCGCACAACGTCCGGCCTGCGGCGCAGTCGCTGGGCGTGGGCAAGTGCACCGTCTGCCACTCGACGAAGTCGCCGTTCTTCTTCGGCAAGGTGGCGGTCGATTCGCCGATCGTCTCGGTCAGCAATCTGACGAAGACCCAGTACCAGTTCCAAAAGGCGCCGCACGCGCGCACGTGGGTGTTCGCGATGTCGTTCATCTTCCGGCCGTGGTTCAAGGTCATCGCGATCGGCTCGACGGCGGTGATCGGCATCGTCCTGCTGCTGTACGGGCTCAAGGCTCTGGGTGCCGTGGCCAAGTTGTTATCCGAACAGGAGTGAGCGCGTTGATGATGGACCATCGCCAATCATCCATCGTCGATAATCCATAATCAATGGACGGGTAATCAGGATGTTTCAAACGGTCGCAATCCTCGCTCTTCTGCTGACATTCATCGGCATCGCCGTGCACTGGGTTCTGACCCCGGCGGGGGGCCCGCGCTGCCCGGTGGTCGGTGGGGTCCACGTCTTCAGTCTGCTGCTCATTGAGCAGAGGTCCAGCCTTTTGGGCGCCTTGAAGAAGCTGTGCTATCTCGTCGCGGCGGTCTGCTTTGTGGTCCTGGCGATTACCGGGTTCTGGCCCACGCTGGTGCGGGGCGAGCACATCTCCGGGTTCCTCATGTACATCCACGCCACGTTTGCCCCGGTCTTCGCCTTGTGCCTGGCGATTCTGGCGCTGACCTGGGCGGGCAGTCACCGGTTCGTCGCGTCCGACTGCCCGTGGCTCCTGCGCTTGCTGCGCCGCGTCACGCGGCTCCGCATCCCGTCGGACGACCGGCCTTGGCCGTGCTCGCTGGCCATCTACAAGCTGGCTTTCTGGGCGATCCTGTTTCTGGCTCTGCCCTTGATCCTGTCGATCGTGGTCAGCATGTTCCACCTGCTCGGGACGGATTGGCAGCATCTGACGCTGGCCTTGCATCGGTGGATCAGCCTGGTCTTCGCGATCGCGGTGATCGTCCATACGTATCTGGCGATACGGTTGCGAATGACGTCCCAGGTGTAGGGCGGCGCAACGTTTGTGAGTTCGTAGTGAGAGAGGCCGGGCCCGATACCCACGCGGGCCCGGCATCAGTGCATCAGGGCGCGGGTCTGAGCCGAAACGGGCTCGGCGGCCAGCGGAAGTGATGGGGAGAAGTGTGTGTCATGTCGTCTCGACGGGCGCGGGGGGCGCGCCGTTTGTCTGCCTTTGTTCTCCATTTCCACCGCTGTCAGTCTGGCGATTCTATGTCGGCGTCTCGTACGGATGTGTGAGTCGGAATCATTGGTTTAGGAGAATGGATCATGAGTAATGGAACGTTGCCAAGTTATCTGAGCATGGCCAAGGCGAACCCGCCTACGAACCGGGCGCCTTGGTACAAGAACACCGCGCCGACCTACGCGGGCATCTTCTTGTGGTTCGTCTTCTGGAGCCAGGCGCCGAGCGGCGGGTCCGGCACCCCCGGCGGCGTGCTGTCGCAGGGCGTGGGAGTCGCCCTTCTGGGGTTGGTTGTCGCGGCGCTGCTGTGCCATTTCCTGTTCTACTGGGTGCCCGGCATGTTCGGCCTCAAGACCGGCCTGCCGCTGTACGTCGTGGGCAGCGCCCAGTACGGCACGCAGGGCGGATTCCTCATGCCCGGCTTTCTCATGGGCGCTCTACAGTTTGGCTGGCTGGGCGTGAATGCGTACTTCTCATCGCTGGCGCTGTCGCCGCTGGTGGGGGGCAATGCCGCCGCAGTGAAGGTCCTGGCGATCCTGTGGGCGATTCTCGCTGCGTTTGTGGGTCTCAAGGGCATTCAGTACGTTGCGAAGGTGGCGACCTACCTCCCCTTGATCCCGGTGGCCATTCTCCTGATCCTTCTCGTCAAGACGATTGGCGGCATCGGTGACTTCGATGGTCAGAAGCTGGTCGCGGCTCAGACGGCGGCCGGAGCAGAGGCCGCGGGCCTGGACTTCCTGGGCGTGCTGGCGCTGTCCATCTCGTTCGTGGTCGGCTTCTTCGCCACGGCGGGCGCCGCCGGCGTTGATTTCGGAACGGCCAGTCGCGATGCCAAGGACGTTCAGATGGGTGGCCTGGTCGGCATCGCTGGGGCCACCATCGCGGCGGGCGGAGCCGCCATCCTGATTGCCGCCGGCGCCTTCGGACAGAGTGGTCAGGCCGCGCTCAACCCTGCGGACACGGCATTCATGGGTCGCGTCATGGGTCGTGAGGGAGCCGGTACGGTCATGGGCCTGTTGCTGGCGGTTGCCGCATTCCCCTCCGCCTGCTTCTCGTCCTTCATTGCCGCCAACAGCTTCAAGACCGTGCTGCCGAAGGTCAATCCGTTCATCTCCGTCGGAATCGGGACGGCGGTCAGTATCCTGCTGGCGGTCACCGGCTGGGCGGGCGAGGCCGGGAGCGTCTTCACGGTCATCGGCGCATCGTTCGGACCGATCTGCGGCGCCATGTTCGTAGACTACTTCCTGTCGAACAAGAATTGGTCCGGTCCTCGCCTGGGCTGGAACCTGGCGGGGTGGATCTCCTGGGCTGTCGGTTTCATGGTCGGCATCGCGCCTTTGGTCGGGATCGCCAAGGTCCCGGCGGCGCCCCTGGTGGCCTTCATTGTCGGTGCGGTGGTCTACTTCGTCCTGGCCAAAGCAGGCATGCAGCCGCGGGCGGTCCCGCTGACGACTGCCGAGGCGAAGTAGTCGAGTGGCTGTGCCGCAGAGCCGTGCAGGCATGACGGCTCTGTGGCGACAGAACGAACGTCTTGAAGACAGGGATTCGGTGAGACCGAATCCCTGCTTCTTTTATGTGGATATCGGGAGAAGTCCGATCGCATACGGGACTACCCGGCCTGGGGTGTCCGGCGCATACGGTGGCGGTACTGATCGAGGATCACGGCGGCCACGATGACGCACCCGGTGATCAATCGCTTGGTGTACTCCTGGGCGCCGACCTGGGCCAGGCCCGCGCCGAGAACGGCGATGATCAGGACGCCGAAGAAGGAGCTGACGACCGAGCCCCGCCCGCCCATCAGGCTGGTTCCGCCGATCACCACGGCCGCGATCACCTGGAGCTCGAAGCCGATGCCGGTGTTGGGATTGGCCGACGACATGCGGGCGGTCTGGATCACCGCGGCTACTGCCGCCAGCAGACCCGCGAGCACGAAGACCGCGAGTTTGTACGGGCGCGGGTCGATGCCGGAGAGCCGGACCGCCTCCTCGTTCGTACCGATGGCGATCAGGTACCGGCCGAACACCGTGCGGGACAGGACCAACTGTCCGACAGCGACGATCGCGATCGCCAGGATGAAGGGTAGCGACAGCCCGAGCACGGCGGTCTCGGTGACGACCTCAACAGGACCGCCGATGTAGACCGTGCGGGAGTCCGTCACGAGATAGGCCGCGCCGCGGGCCGCTTCGAGCATGCCGAGCGTGACGATGAAGGAGGGCAGGGCCCAGCGGATGATGATCAGGCCGTTGGCGGCGCCACAGGCGAGGCCAACGAGCAGGCACGCGATCACCGCCAGCGGCAGGGGCAGGCTCCAGTTGATCAGCGCGATGCCCAGGACCGCGCCCGCCAGCGCCATGATCGAGCCCACCGACAGATCGATCCCGGCGATAATGAGCACGAAGGTCATGCCGACGGCCGCAATGGTGATGTCGGGGATCTGGTTGGCAATCGTGCGGAACGTGGTCAGGGTGAAGAAGTGGTCCGTGGAGAGGCCGAAGACTGCGATCAACAGAATCAGCGTGATCACCATGCCCACGTAATCGGCGAGCAACCCTCGAATGCTCCCTTTCCTGATCTGGTCAGCCATGTGCTCTCGTGCCTCCCGGTGCCTTCACGTACCCGCTGAACGCAGCGGCCATGATTCGCTCCTCGCTCCAGTCGCCCCGTTCGAAGGTTCCTGCCACCCTCCCGGCGGACATGACGAGGATGCGGGTGCAGATCGCCAGCAGCTCCTTGAGGTCGGAGGAGACAAAGAGGATGGCCTTGCCCTTGGTCGCCAGGTCCGCGAGCATGCGGTAAATCTCGAACTTGGCCCCCACGTCGATCCCGCGCGTCGGCTCGTCGAAGATCAGGACGTCGCAGTCCCGATAGAGCCACTTGGCGATGACGACCTTTTGTTGGTTCCCGCCGCTGAGCTGGTTGGCGGTCTGTTCGACGGACCAGCATTTGATGCCCATCGATTCGGCATAGTCGCAAGCGACCCGCCGCTCGCGGGCGAAATCGATCCATCCGAGCCGGCTCAGGGCTCTCAAACGGGTGATGGAGATATTCGTCCGAACGGGCAACGAGAGAAACAGCCCTTGTTCTTTGCGGTCCTCTGTCAGGAGGGCGATTCCCTGTCGCACGGCGTCCCTCGGCCTGCGGATGCGGGCAGGCTCGCTGCGGCCGTGCAGATAGACTTCACCGGCCTCCGGCACGTCGGCGCCAAAGATCGCTCGCATCGTCTCGGTGCGTCCGGAGCCCATGAGGCCTGCGATGCCGAGGATCTCACCGCGATAGGCTTCGAAGGAGACGTTGCGGATCCTGTCGCCGCGAGTGAGCCCGACAACGCGCAGGGCCAGCGACCTTCTGCCACCACGCGGGGCGAGGCACTCTTGGTCCAGGTCCCGGCCGACCATCATACGGATGACAGTCTCCGGGCCGATCTCGCCTGTGGTCTGGGTCCCCACGACCTTTCCGTCGCGGAGGACGGTGACGCGGTCGGCGATGCTCAGCACCTCTTCGATGCGATGCGAGATGTAGATGATCCCGACGCCCTCGGCCTTGAGCCGGCGGATCTGGGCGAAGAGCAGTTCCACCTCGCCGTCCGTCAGGGAAGCGGTGGGCTCGTCGAGGGCGAGAATGCGGCATTGACGCGACAGCCCCGCCGCGATCTCCACCATCTGCTGTTGCCCGACGCCGAGCGATCCCACAGGCGTGGCCGGATCGACGTCCGCCAAACCGACTCTCGACATGGTCTCGCGCGCCGCGTCATTGAGCTCTCGGTACCGGATGAGTCCCAGCCGACTCGGCAGCCGCTCAATGAAGATGTTCTCCGCGACGGTGAGTGTGCCGACCAGGTTGAGCTCCTGCATGACCATCCGCACGCCATGCGCTTCCGCGGAGGTACGGGATTTCGGCTGATAGACCTGGCCGGCGAGGAGCATCCGCCCGCTGTCGGATGTTTCCAGGCCGGCGATGATCCGGGTGAGGGTGCTCTTGCCTGCGCCGTTCTCGCCCACCAGGGCGTGCACCTCGCCCGCCCGCAGGTCGAAATCGACCTCCCGGAGCGCCTGCACGCCGGGGAAGGTCTTCGTCATCGCTGTTGCAGCGAACAGTCTGTCGGTCATGGAATCTACAGTGCCTTTTCAATCTCAGCCGCAGAACACGGACCGACACGGACTCCCACGGACCCCCACGGACGCCCTGTCCGTGTCGGTCTGTGCCGGTCCGTACTTGTCCGTGCCAATCGGCCCCAGCGCGGGATCACAGCATTTCCGCTGTGATGAGATCGACCGGGGTCTCTTTGTCCGCCGGCTGGGCCTTGGTCTGGAGCATCTCCAACGCGTACTCGATGCCGTAGCGGGCGAGTTGGTCCGCGTGTTGGTCCACGGTGCACAGGATCTTGCCCTCCTTGAGCAATTGACGGACCGCCGCGATGTTGTCGAAGCCGATCACGTGGATGCTGCCGGTCTTGCCGGCCTCTTTCACCGCGGTGACCGCGCCCAAGGCCATGCTGTCGTTGGCGCAGAGGATCGCCCTGAGATCGGGATACTCGTTGATCAGGGCCGACGCGACCGGCTGGGCCTTGTCGGTTTCCCAATAGCCGGTCTGTGAGCTGACGATGTTCATGCTGCTGCCGATCATGGCGTCATCGAAACCCATCTTGCGCTGAATGCCGTTGAAAGCATTGGGGGCCCCCTCGATGATCGCGACCTTGTCACCGGGCTTGAGCCTCGTGGCGAGGTACACGCCCGCGAGCTTGGCGCCCTTGTGGTTGTCCGGGCCGACGAAGGGGATCTTCACGCCCTTGTCCTTGAGCACGTCCACGTCGAACTTGTTGTCAATGTTGACCACCACGATGCCGGCCTCCACCGCTTTCTTGCAGACCGGGACGAGGGCTTTGGAATCGGCGGGCGCGATCACGATGGCGTCCACACCCTGGGCGATGGTCAGTTCGACGTTGCGGATCTGCTCGGCCACGTCGGTTTCGTTCTTCATGCCCACTACCTTGAGCGTGTACTGGTCCTGGTGCTGCTCGTAGTGGGCCCGCGCCCCCTCCTCCATCGTCTTGAAGAACTCGTTGGCCAGGGATTTCATCATGAGTACGACGACCGGTTTGTCGTCCTTCTTCCGGCAGCCGCCCATCAGAATCGCAACGGCAAGCATCAGCACCATCAAACCCGATCCGATCCGTGTTCTCGCACTTGTCATTCCGGTCTCCTTGGAATCATCCCTAAGAGCCTCTAACAGGATGGACCCCGGAATGTCATTGCGAGGAGCGCAGCGACGAAGCGATCTCAATCCCCCGGGTTGGAGGTTGCTTCGCTCCGCTCGCAATGACATCGCTACGTTCATTCTGTCAGGGGCCCTAAGACGCGGTGAATTCTTCCAGTTCCTTTCTTGTGGGCATGGACGGCTGGGCGCCCAGACGGGTCACCGAAAAAGCGGCCACACGATTGGCAAACAGGGCCGCCTCGCGCAGACCCTGGCCCTGCGCCAGACCGATGGCCAGGCTGCCGGTGAACGCATCCCCGGCGGCGGTAGCATCGACGGCCTTGACCTGCAACGCCGAGACCAGCTCGGTTGTGTTCCCATCGGCCAACAGGAACCCTTTTGAGCCGAGAGTCAGGATCACGGCCTTGACTCCGACGTCCAGCAGTTTCCGAGCCGCCTCGCGGGCCGAACGATCATCAACGACCTCGATCCCCGTGAGGATTTGTGCCTCGATCTCGTTGGGCGTCAGGACCGCCACTTTGGCGAGCAATCCGGAGCCCAGCCGCTGGGCGGGGGCCGGGTTCAGGATGAAGGGGATTCCGGCCTCATCGGCGATCTCGGCGGCGCATTGCACCGTCGCCATGGGCACTTCGAGTTGTGCGATGACGGCGCCGGCAGACCGGATCTGAGTCTCCGCCCGGCGGACATCCTCGACCGAGAGTCTTGCATTGGCGCCGGGTGCCACCACGATGGCGTTATTGCCGGCCTCGTCCACAGTGATCAACGCGACGCCGGAGGGGGCATCCGAGGTCAGTGCCACATACGTGGTGTCCACACCTTCCAGGCGGAAGTTCTCCAGGGACTTGCGGCCGAACAGGTCGTTGCCGAGCCGAGCCACGAAGAATACACGCGCGCCGAGTTTCGCGGCAGCCACCGCCTGGTTGGCCCCTTTGCCGCCGGGGACCATGAGAAAGTCGCCACCCAGGATCGTCTCGCCCGGAACCGGAATCCGCGGCGACTTGACCACCAGGTCCATGTTCGAACTGCCGACCACCACGATTTGAGGAACGGGCTCTGCCATCTACGATTCACGATTCATGATTAACGATTTGCGTAGCAAGACCACATCATCGATTCCTGGTCAGTCTATCGACCAGCCACGTTTCGTAGCCGTCGAGGTCCTTCCACTTGACGGCGCACGAGACGGGCTTGGCGCCGCTCTCGACCGGCGTGAAGCCGTCGTCGGTGACACGGAGGGGTAGTTCCTTTATCTCCGCCAAATCTCTGCTGATCGCCAGATACACTGCGACCGTGTCGAAGAGTGTCGTGCTGCTGTGGTTGAGCTTCTCGTCCGTGAGACGCTTGCGGCCGACCTCGTCGAGGTCCTTGCGGTCCCGCAGGCCATCCTCATACCAGAGGCGGTAGTTTTCAAGCAGGGCATTGGTGATCGCGCTGTCTCTTTGGAGCAGCTTCTGGTACTTCTCGCCGTCGAGTTCCACCAGGCCGCAGGTATCCAGCGGGGTGATGGTCATGGGCCAGAGGGCGGTGAAGGTCTTCTGCGCGGCTTCGACATCCTGCTTGACATTGTACTCCGCGTCGGGCGTGTTCTTGCCGCCGTAGCCGACGAAGACGCTGCCGTGCATCCCGACAAAGTCCGCTTTCTCGGCGATTCGGGGCTCGCGCGTGAGAGCCTCGCCGATGTTGGGCAGCGGACCGACCGCGATCAGCGTGATCCGCGTCGGTGAGTTCATGATTGTGTCGATCAGCGCCTGCACGCCATCCTCGCGGATCTTGCCCGGATAGGAGGCCAGGTCGTAGTCCTTCGCCCAGGCGATCTGGCGATGCGAGCCGCGGCCTTGCCTGACCCCGATGCCGACGGGGATATCCGCCCGGCCCACGGTATCGAGGAATTTGGCAACGACCTTGGCCTTGGCTTCGGTATTCCCCACGGCGGTTGTGATCAGCTTGCAGTCCAACTCGGGCGACTGCAACAGCAGTGCCAGGGCCCACGTGTCGTCGATGTCGTCGCAGATGTCCGTGTCGAAGATCACCGGTCTGGGCCCGGCGGACACCTGGGCTGACGGAAGAACCGTCAGGGGCAGGGTCCAGAGGAGCGCCGCAAAGACACCTGCAGAACTGAGTACCGGTCTGGTCATCATCGGCCTCCCATCGGTTTATGATTTACGATTGAGAATCTATGATCTATCATGCGGTGCACGGCACGGCGCTAAATCATAAATCATCAATCGTTAACCATCAATAGGAAATGGTATATGGAAGTCATCCCAGCCATCGACCTGCGGGACGGCAAGTGTGTCCGATTGATCCAAGGCCAGTACGACCGTCAGATCACGTACAACGACGATCCGGTCGAGCAGGCCCGGCAATTCCACGCCGAGGGGGCCCGATGGCTGCACATCGTCGATCTCGACGGCGCCAAGGCCGGCCGGCCCGTGAATACCGCCAGCATTACTGCGATTGCCGAGCAGGGCCTGCTCCAGATCGAAGTCGGTGGCGGCATCCGCGACGAGGCCTCGATTCGGGAACTGCTCGACGTTGGCGTCGCCCGGATCATCGTCGGGACCAAGGCGGTCGGCGACTTCGAATGGTTCTGCGACATGGCGAAGCGATTCAAGGGTCGGATCGTGCTCGGCCTGGATGCCCGGGGGTCCACGGTGGCGACGCATGGCTGGCTGGAAGACAGCAGCCTGCCCCTGTTGGAGTTTGCGACTAAGGCCGACAGGCTGCCTCTGGCGGCGATCATCTACACGGTCTTGGGAGGCATGACCAGTATCGTGCTGGCGGACATCATTCAATATGTCATCATGACGGTCTCCGCCATTGCCGTGGCCGGCATTGCCATGTCCCACTTGTCAACGCATACGTTGAACGTGCCCGACGGCTGGCTCAATCCATTCTTCGGCTGGAAACTGGGGCTGGATTGGACGGGTATCATCGAGGAGGCCAATCGCAAGATTACAGAGGATCACTTCTCGTGGTTCAGCATCATCATGATGCTGATGCTTTTCAAGGGCGTGATGGCCAGCGCTGCGGGGCCGGCCCCCAACTATGACATGCAGAAGATCCTCTCGACTCGCAACCCCCGCGAGGCGGCCCTGATGAGCGGTTTCGTCTCGGTGGTTCTGTTTCCCGTGCGGTATCTGATGATCGCCGGCTTCGGCGTGCTGGGTCTTCTGTACTACAGCCAGATGGACCTGACGGTAGCCGGCAAGGTGGACTTCGAGCAGGTTCTGCCCGCGGCCATGAGTCAATTCGTGCCGGTGGGTCTGATGGGCTGCCTTCTGGCCGGGCTGCTGGCGGCGTTCCTGGGAACGTTCGCCGGCACGCTCAACGCGGCCCAGGCGTACATCATGAACGACTTCTATCTCAAGTATCTCCGGCCGCGCGCCGGCAACCGCGAAGTGAGCGTCATGGGATACGCGACGGGCCTCGTCATTGTGACCGTCTCGATCCTGATCGGGATGTTCGCCAGGGATGCCAAGACGGTTGACAAACTGCTGCAATGGATCGTCTCGGGTCTCTACGGCGGCTACGTGGCGGCCAACATGCTCAAGTGGTACTGGTGGCGGTTCAATGGGCACGGATACTTCTGGGGGATGCTCGCGGGCCTGGCTCCGGCGTTGCTGTTCCCCAGGATGGAGACGTTCACGGACGTGCTTCCCTTGCACTACTTCCCGCTGTTGTTTGCGCTGTCGATGGCCGGCTGTCTCCTCGGTACGTGCCTGACGAAGCCGACGGATGAGAAGACGCTGATCGCGTTCTATCGCAGCGTCCGGCCGTGGGGTTTCTGGGGACCGGTCCGAGAGAAGGTCCTCGCCCTGGACCCGGCCTTTCAGGAGAATCGCAG
>ENA-OSEO01005439-OSEO01005439.1-sediment-metagenome-genome-assembly--contig:-NODE-5439-length-12228-cov-4.575508_pt1 | contig 12228 bp, 7 predicted proteins | sample MGYA00237883_ERZ534232 | MGnify/ENA metagenome assembly ERZ534232
GGGCATGCCGCAGGCGGCGATTGACCTGGCCGGCCGGTTCGGCCGGATCACGAACGACGGTTTTGCGGTCCACGCGGCCCAGTTCTACGCCGCCCTGTACGCGAACGCCTTCTTCGAGTCCGATGTGATGACGCTGATCTCGCACGGTCTGGAGGCCATCCCGACCACCAGTCGCACCGCCGCAGTTGTTGCGGATGTACTCGACTGGTACCTCGAAGATGCCAACGATGGGGTCTTGGATTGGCGAGCCACCCGCCGGAGGCTCTACGAGTCGTATCAAGGCAATGGCAGCTTCGGCCGCTACTACAACTGGGTCGAGTCGACCATCAACGTCGGCGCGACCGTCCTCGCTCTGCTCTACGGCCATGGCGACTTCAAGGAGACCGTGCAGATCGCTGTCCTGGCAGGCTGGGACTGTGACTGCAATCCTGCCACGGCCGGCGGTTTGCTGGGGACTATGCACGGCTTCAATGGCCTGCCCCGTGATCTGACGGATCCGGCTGTCTGCGGCAACGTGTACGCGAATGTTTCGCGTCCGGGTCTCCCCGACCCGACGGTTCCGCTGCCGCAGTACGATGCGATCACGACGATCGCGATCTACATGCTGGTGATGGCCCAGGAGAACGTCCTTCGCAACGGTGGCTCCTGCACGAGCGACGGGTTTGGCTCGATCTATACGATCCCCGAATCGCAGGCAGTCATCGCGGAGCCCGAGCGGCCCGACCCGAACGGACCTGCCGGCCTGGTTGCCAAGGCCCTCGCCGCCGGCGTCGTGGTCACGCCCACTGCCTCCGTGCAGAGGTACAACCCCCAGCAGGACCGCAACAACCTCTATTCCATCATCGATGGTGTCACGGACAATTCCTACAACGGCCATCGGCCTTACTACACCTACTCTGCGAGTGCCGACCGACCCGAGGCGGACTGGTACGAGCTGAGCTTCTCCGAACCCGTGCGGTTCGAGGGAGTGACCTTCCACGAGGGTGACATCGTGTGGAGCAAGCTCAACACGTACCGCCGCGAGGATGAGCCGCTCGGCGGCTACTTCGAAGACCTGATCGTCCAGATTCGCTCCGATGGACAATACCGCGAGCCTGCGGACCTGCAGATGTCTCCGGAGTTGGATCCTTTCCGGATGTACCAGACGATCACTTTCCGTTTTGCTCCGACCGTCGGCGATGCCATTCGCATCGTCGGCACGCCGGGGGGCTCGAAACGGTTTACCACGATACTTGAGTTAGAAGTCGAAGGCGATCTTTGTGAGGATGCCAATGAAACGACCGACGACGCCGCAAACCCCTGATGGGAAGGAAGTCAACCAGCCGATTGACTGTGCCAGGATCCGCAAGGCGATCCTGTCGGGCAAGCCGGGACGGATAGGCTTCACCCGCTACATTCACCTGGCGTTCCATCCGCCATACCGGCGACCTGCCGGCACGGCGGATAGTTGACCGGGCGATAACAGGGACCAACACGGACGCACACAAACTTGCCCGGACAAAGTGGTCGGTGTCAGTCGGTGAGTGTCCGTGTCTGTTCGTCTCCGACTATTCCTTCGCCGCGGCGGCTTTTGCCTTTTCGCCCTTGATCTCGCTGAGGATCTCCTGCGCCTGCTGCGGGTCCTTGGGCGGCCACTGGCCCTGAGCCTGTAGCTCCTTGAGCCGGTCGATGCCCTTGGCGCTGACGATCGTGCGGCACCGCGGGAACTTGTTGCAGCCGAGGAAGGGGCCGCGCTTGCTCTTGCGAATGACCAGCTCGCCGGTCTTGCACTTGTGGCATTTGATCCCGGTCGACTCGGCTGGCGGCTTCGGCGGCAGCGGGTTGCCCTCCTTGTCTAATCGTAGCGTCGTTTTGCACGTCGGGTAGTCGCTGCACCCGAGAAAGGCCCCGAACCGCCCGCTCTTGCGGATCATCGGCTTGCCGCAGTTTGGGCACTTGTGCTCGCTGACCTCGTCCTGCATCATCTTGCCCTCTTTGTCGCAGGGGCACGCGAACTTGCACTCGGGATATCCCGAGCAGCTCAGGAACTTGCCGTTCTTGCCGAACTTGTAGAAGAGCTGGCGCCCGCAGTCCGGGCAGGTGTACGCGCTGGGCGTGGCCTCCGCCTTCGCGTGCTTCATCTCCGCGGTGGCGGTCTCGAGGTTCTCCTTGAACGGGCCGTAGAATTCCTTCAGCACATGGACCCAGTCCAAGTGCTGGTCCTCGATCTTGTCGAGCTGCTCTTCCATCTGGCGGGTGAACGCGATGTCCATGATCCGCGGGAAGTACTCGTTGAGCTTGTCCGTGACGACCTCGCCCAGGTCGGTGGCGAAGAACTTGCGGTCTTTCTGCTCGACGTAGCCACGGTCCTGGATCGTGCTGATGATCGGCGCATAGGTGCTGGGCCGGCCGATGCCTTCCTTCTCCAGCGCTTTGACCAGGGATGCTTCGGTGTACCGGGCCGGCGGCTTGGTGAAGTGCTGTTCCGCCCGGATGTCCACGGTGGCGAGTTCCTGGCCCACCTGCGTGGGCGGAAGCTGCTGCTCGCTTGAGGACGTCGCCCAGACCCTGCTGTACCCATCGAACACGAGCCTCCGGCCGGAGGCCTTGTAGGTCGCGGTGCCCGCGCTGGTCCCAGTGGTGATCGTCAACGTCGTAACGTCCCACCGTGCGGGTTCCATCTGGCAGGCCACGAAGCGGCGCCAGACCAGGTCGTAGAGCTTGAACTGCTCCTCGGTCAGATGCTGACGGATCTCCTGCGGCGTCAGATCGACGTCCGTGGGACGGATGGCCTCGTGGGCCTGCTGGGCCGACTTGCCCGCGGCATAGAAATTCGGCTTCTCGGGCAGATACTGGGGCCCGAACTGGTGCTGAATGTAGTTGCGAACTTCGTTGAGGGCCTCGCCGGACAGGTGGGTGCTGTCGGTCCGCATGTAAGTGATCAGACCGAGCGAGCCCATCGAGCCCAGGTCGATGCCTTCATAGAGCTGCTGCGCGACCGCCATCGTTCGCTTGGCCGTGAAACCCAGGCGGTTCGCGGCCGCCTGTTGCAGCGTGGATGTGATGAAGGGCGGCGACGCCTTCGATACGGACTCCTTCGTCTCGATGTCGGTGATGTTGAACCGGGCGCGCTCCAGCTCCGCGAAGACCTTCCGCGCCTCCTCCTCAGTGACCGCTTTGAACTTCGCGTCGCCGATCTTGAACAGCTCGGCCTTGAAGGCATGGTGTTCCGCCAGCCATTTGCTCTGCTGCTCGACGGTGGGTCCTTTGCCGTCGGCGGCCTTGGGCGTCATGAAATCGAGCCACTGCTGCTGGTAGTTGCTGCCTGCGTCCGTGGTGAAGACCGCCGGGATGAGCCAATATTCCTCCGGCTTGAACGCGCGGATCTCACGCTCCCGCTGGACGATGATCTTGACCGCGACAGACTGCACGCGTCCGGCGGACAAACCTGTCGTGACTTTCTTCCACAGCAACGGGCTGATCTTGTAACCCACGATGCGGTCGAGCACGCGTCGCGCCTGCTGGGCCATGACCTTGTCCGTATTGATCCGGCCCGGCTCCGCGAACGCCTCCTTGATCGCGGACTTCGTGATCGCGTTGAAGATGACCCGGTAGACGCGGTCTTCCGGGACGCTCAGGATCTCCGCGAGGTGCCAGGCAATGGCCTCGCCCTCGCGGTCAAGGTCTGTTGCTAGGTACAGCTTGTCGCACTTCTTGGCGGCCGCCTTCAATTGAGTGACCACGCGCTTCTTGCCCGGCATGATGTCGTACGTGGGCTCGAAGTCCTTCTCGACGTCCACGTTCAGGCCCTTCGAGGGCAGATCGCGGATATGACCCATCGAGGCGTGCACCTCGTAGTCCGGGCCCAGGTATCGGTTGATCGTCTTGGCCTTGGCGGGCGACTCGACGATGACCAGCGATTTGTGCGAATTCGATTTTGCCATCTGCCCGTTTCACTCTGCCCAAATCATGCGCACGATCCCATACCCCGCGCGGGGCCGGATCATTCCGTTCCTGCGGATTTCCGTGCCGGCTGCACCCCTTCGCCTCGGCTGCGGATCGGCGAAACGCCGCTTTCCCTGCACAGAAGCGTCCATGTATCCCCCAGATGCAGCTTATTTACTGAGTTCGACGCATTCCGGTTCGTACCTCAGCGGGGGCATCCTCGACTGCTATCGGTTATTCCGCTCTGGACATTTAGCTTTGGACAGATACAGACGGTCTACTCATCTGTCAACAGAATTGATGGGGATTCGGGTTTCCTCCAGCCGGCCGGGCGGTCTGTTCTTTTGTCGGCGGATGTGAACAGATCGGCTGCCCGGGCCGTACAAACAGTGGTTGCACACAAAGGCTGAGGTCAAAAAAGTCCTCCTTCCTCCTTGCCTCAGCCTTTTCTGTGCGCTGACCGCATCTCACTTGAAGAGATTCTGAGAAATGGGGGATCATGCCTACTTTGGGAAGGGGAGATCTCCTTCTTCGATTTCTCCTTCCGAAATCGCATCAGGATTCCACCTTCTTACATCAGCGCCGTGCTGAAGTATCGCTCGGCGCGATCGGGCAAAACGGTAGTGATATTGCCCTGGATCCTTTCGGCCAGCCGACGAGCCGCCCAGACATTCGCTCCCGAGCTGATCCCCACCAGCAGACCGAAATCCCGGCCCAGCCGTCGGGTCGTCTGGATGGCATCCTCATCGGAGACCTCCACGACCTCGTCCACCATGGATACGTCCAGCACGTCGGGGATGAAGCCGTCGCCGATGCCCTGGATCTGGTGCAGGCCGGGCTCGTGGCCCAGCAGAGCCGAGCGGTTCTCCGGCTCGACCGCCACGATCCGGATGGTCTTGTTATGCTCCTTCAGGAACTTGCCCACGCCCTGGAGGGTGCCGCCGCTGCCGACGCCAGCCACGAAACAGGCGACGTCTCCGCGGATCTGCCGCCAGAGCTCCCGCGCGGTCTGTTCGTAGTGGACCCGTGGGTTCGCGGGATTCTTAAACTGTTGCGGGATAAAGACTTGCTTATCTTCGGCAGCCATCTCCTCCGCCCGACGGACCGCGCCACCGATGCCTTCCTCGTCCGGGACCAGGACCAGTTCCGCCCCGAGACCTCGGATGAGCTTCTTGCGCTCTTCGCTCATGCCCTCGGGCATGACGATCCGCACGCGGTGGCCCATGAGCCGGCCCACGAGGGCCAGCCCGATGCCGGTGTTGCCGCTGGTCGGCTCGCAGATGATGGCGCCGGGCTTGAGGGTGCCGTCCCGACGGCCCGCCTCCAACATGGCCAGCGCGATGCGGTCCTTGATGCTGCCGCCGGGATTGAGGAATTCCGCCTTGGCGAACACATGTTCACCCCGCAACTGCAGCAGCGGTGTGTTGCCGATCAAATTCAAAATGCTGTCTGTCAACATGGACCACCTGCAAGAACTGCCGTGTCTTTGGACCAAGAGAGTTTTTCAGTCGGCCGGGCCTGTCTCTCTCAGGAAAACCCATATTATAACCGTCCGGTAAAGAAAAACCATAGCGCCCAACCGCCAAGTTACACAACGTGGAAGCGCCCGCAGAGACCCAAGGCGTGGGGCAGTTCTCGCGATTGAGCCACAATCCGTGGGGCAACGGGGCCGGTCTACGCGGTTGGTTATTATCACCACCCGTCTGCAAAAGCAGGGTCCGCCTGAATTTTTGTAGAATTTTGCTTGCCTGCCCGAAATCCTGCAAGTATAGTTTTGTAAGTCAGATTGAGTCCTGAATAGGTGTTGCACTATAACAGGGCTGGGGTTATCTCGCTTTTCCTCTCCCTCCGCTCCTCAGCCCTGTTTTTCTTTTGCGCGCACGGAAGGGGCGCATGCTCCGCGCGGCGCGGGTGGTCCCATCCGTCCTATGCGTCCCATAGGTCCCATGAGACTGCCGTCGCGGACTACTCTTCGTTGTTGAGGAATCGGATCAGTTGGTCGGGGACAAAGTCCCGGGCGAAGGCGAGGATGTCGGCGACCTGGGACGCTGTCAGGCTGCCGCTGCTCTGGCGGTTGTTGATGTCGACGTTGACGATGATGCCGAACTTCATCCCCTCGGAAGGCGCCGAGCTGAACTGGCCTGCCCGCTGGACGTGCGTGGGACGGAGCTCGACGTTGACGTTCTTGTCGTCGGTGGGCATCTCCAGGAACAGACGCAGGTTCTTAACCCTGTCGCGCCAGGCATCGTACTTGAGGCTGCTGGCGACGACTTCCAGCGAATCGGTGAACTCGGTATCGAAGACAAACTCGTGAACGACGCCGACCTGCGGTACGGCCCGTTCGGGGAACCTCGTCCGCATCTCGTTGAAGGCCTTGGAGAAGATCTTGTCCTTGTCGGGGATGGCCAGCTCGTGCGGCCGGTCGATGTACAGCCGCTCGGGGAACGTGAAGACCGGGCCGCGATGGGTCAGCACAAACGTCGGCAGCTCGACCCGCTTGGCGTTGGGCAGCAGGAACGTCCGCTGCACGCGCAGCTCGCGCGGGCCGACCAGCATGGTCTCGAAGACCTCGGGGAATTGCGCGACGAGCCAGTTGCCGTAGTCCTGCAGTTTGGCCCGATCCTGATCGGGCAGCACCGCCGGACGTATGTCCACGCCGTACTTGACGATGTGCTGCGATATCTTCTCGGTATCGAACAGATAGTCCATGTTCATCTCCGCCAAATCAGGTCTTTTGTCACAATGTACCGGTCGCCCTGCGCCAAGTCAAAGAAAAGCCCTCCGGATTTCCGATGACCTCTATCGAGGAAACCCCGCTCGCGCTACCTGCCTATGGCAGGTAGCATTGACCGGATTGACCTTATTGACCTCATTGTCAATGGGGTCAATGGCGTCAATAAGGTCCTCTCCCGGTTCCCGGACCGGCTCTCCCCATTCAGGCGATTGGCGCAGAGCGCAAAACCTCGGGGGTCTCGGGGCGGCGCCCCGGGCGGATGCTCAATCCTGGCAACCCACCCGTCTTCGATGGTCGGCGTGGTCTTTCCTCGGGTGCGCAGCGCCTACTTCCACCGAAGCTCGCGCAGCTCTGCGGGCGTGCGGATGAAGCGCACCGTGCCGTCGTTGAGCAGAACGCAACCGCCGCGCGGGTCGTGGTTGTCGAACGCAAACAACTCCGGCCCGCCGCGCTGGTTCCACCCGGCCCGTGTCTCGAACAGCAGCACCAGGTCCCCCGGCGAATCGTACTTGCAGTCCGGATTCATCGCATAGTGGCACCTGTCCTCGCCGGCACTGGGACACTTGAAAGGCTTGGCTACGAAACGATCGAGCATGCCGATACGCCCAAAAGCCAAAGTGACGGCATCACACCAGTCATCCGATGCGGGATATCCAAGTCTAATGGGGGCTTGGGCGACATCATTTCGTGCTTGTTGTGTCTTTGAGTATAGGCGAAAGCGGCTGTAGAGGTCTCTGAGGTTATCTGCGCAGCGGACGCGCAGACCATACGGTCGTATTTCGGAGGCGAGTTCCTTGAACCTTGCAGGATACCCCTCTGCAACCTCCATGCGCCGAGGACAGGAGAAGGACTCTCCGCTCTCAGCCACAAGACCGCCATCGTACAGGTCAAGAGTGATCAGGCGAGCGCTTCCCTCATAGCAGGCGATCCGAGCCCTTGCTCCTCGGATGGCGATGCCATGTCTATGTGCTCCGCCGATCTGATGGATGAACTCCTTTACATCCACCCAGTGATCCACAGTGACACTACGCGGAGATCGTAAGTAGTCCATCTCTATCGTGCTGAAGAGCCGTTGGTGGTCGGCGTGAGGAAAGAGGTATTCTAATGCTGATGGGTCAAAGGACACCTCAAGATGCGTGCAAGGCTTGAGAATCGCTGCGACGGAGTCCAGCCCGTTGTAGCGCGCAGAGTGCGGGATATGTTGGTTGTCCAGCATGGTCTGCAGGACGCGCTCGCCCTGAATCCCTGGATGTCCAGGGTCGTAATAGAACACGATCTCTTCGTCGGTTGTCCTGTGGTATTCGTTGGTCTCGTAGAAGTGCAAGACCCGCAACGTGGCATCGCGAAGGTCGCGTGTATTCTCCGCCATCCTTCTCTTCTCAAGTGCCGCGTGGATCATGCCCGGCAGGTCTCCTTCGTGGTAGCCGATCTCGAAAGCGATCCGCGTGACATGGCTGGTTGCAGGGGGAGTGCCCCCGGATGATAGCACGCCCTGGGTACACACAGGCAGAGGCAATAGCAGCATGTTCACCATCTTGTCGCCTGCCGCGACGCGCCTGTAGCGAGCCAGAGGTGGGTTTCTCATGACATCCCAAGGCATGTCTGTTCGTCGGCGTATTGTGAACACCTGACTGCCTCTGGCCCACACTGCTTCGAAGTCAAGACCGCCAACGCTCATACTGTCGCAGACCCATATATCGTGACGTGAATTGTTCGCGATCTGGCACCGAAGCTGTAGAGTCTCTTCGGTCTGCCTCTCGTTCGTGACAGCGAGTGTTACCGCCCGCGGGGCTTCCTCCGGTTGGGCCGCTGATGAGATGCACAGGAGCAGGGCAACGATCAAACTCGGATATCTGTTCATCTTGTCTCCTCTCCGACACTGTGCTCCGTTACCGGGATTCCGCGAGGTTCACCGGGTACTTCTGCCAGGCGACCGCGCCCGCTTGGCTGATGTGGCCTTGCAGGGCGTTGAAGAGCTTGCGGTACATCGGGTGTTTGTCGTCGAGCGGGTGCTGCTCCTGCGGGTCGTCTGCGAGATTGTAGAGCTTCAACGGTTCGAAGGGATTGTTCTGAAGGAGCTTGAAGTCGCCTTGTCTTGCGGCGTAGTAGGCCTGGCCGCCGTAGCGCGGGCCGCCCTCGCGACGGACCCAGAAGAGTACGCGATCATTGTCAGGTTGCGACCGGCCCAGCAGCGTCGGCAGGAAACTGGCGCCGTCGATCTCGTGCTCGACCTTCACGCCTGCCGCTTCGCAAACGGTCGGGAAGATGTCCATCGTCAGGGCGACGCGGCTGCTGCGCGAGCCCGGCTCGATCCGGCCCGGCCAGACGGCGCCCATCGGCTCGCGGATGCCGCCTTCGTACATGTCCTGCTTGCCGGCGCGAAGCGGGCCGTTATTGGCGCCGACCTCCACCTGGCCGCCGTTGTCCGAAGTGAAGATCACGAGCGTGTTCTCGCTCAGACCGGTCTCCTTCAGGACGTCCATCACCTTGCCGATGCCGGCGTCGAGATGCTCGATCAGCGCGACGAGCTTGGCGCGTCGGTCGCTGATTCCCGGCTCGCGCTGTTTGACGCGCTCGAGCCACTCCGGCGGCGGCTGGATCGGCGTATGCGGCGCGTTGTACGCCAAGTACAGGAAGAACGGTTGATCCTTCCTCTCCGCTCGCGCGCGGAGGTAGTCGATGGCCCACTGAGTGAACAGGTCGGTCGCATGGCCCTCGGGATCGATCTCTTTGTCGTCGAGGCGCATGTAGTTGTTTCCATGCCGGCGGTGGTTGTAGTAGTCGTCCATCATGTCGCCGAGGAAGCCGTGGAAGTGGTCGAAGCCACGCTCGGTGGGCGTGTTCGGGGAAGTCAGGCCGAGGTGCCATTTGCCGATGATGGCGGTGTGGTAGCCTGCTGGTTTGAGCAGCTTGGGCAGCAGGACGGCGTGGGGGGACAGGTGCCCCCAGTTGTTGGCGATGTGCGTGCGGATCACGCCGGGGACGCCGACCAGGTCGGGGAACCGCCCGCTCAGCAGAGACGCCCGCGTCGGCGAGCAGACCGGGCAGTTCGCGTAGAAGCGGTCGAACCGCATGCCCGATGCAATGAGCCGGTCGATGTTCGGCGACTTGAGGTCCGTCGCGCCGTAGCTCGACAGGTCGCCGTAGCCGAGGTCATCCACGAGAATGACCAGCACGTTGGGCTTGCCGCCGGCCTGCTCTGCCACAGCGGGCCCGCCATTCACGACCGCCAGTGATGCGGCACCGGCCAGCTTCAAGAAGTCTCGTCTGGCAATCATGTTGTCTCCTTAAAGCCTGTCGAGCTCCAGTTTGTCGCCCGTCTCTTTCATCCAGCGGCGGAGCTGCTCGTCGAGCTTGCGAATCGTGTCCGCGTAGCGCGGGTCCTCCGCCAGGTCCTTCGTCTCCCACGGGTCTTCCTGGAGATCGAAGAGCTGCACCTCCTTGGCCTGCGGATAGCGGATGAGCTTGTAGCGCTCGGTGCGGACCATGCGCTGGAAGTCACGATAGGCGCCGTAGATGGAGTCGTAGAGCTTCTCTTTCCTTCCGGTCAGCAGGGGTACGAGGCTCGGGAACTGGACGGTTTTCGGCGTCTCGATGCGGGCCATCTCACAGGTCGTCGCGAAGAGGCTCTGGAGGTAGACCAGCGCATCGATCCTGCGACCGGGCTCGATCCCGGGTCCGCAGATCACGAACGGCATACGGACCGAGTGATCGTACTGGTTCTGCTTGCCCATCAGGCCGTGCTCGCCGACGGCCAAGCCCTGGTCGGCGCCGAAGAAGATGATCGTATTGTCGGCCTTGCCGGACTTCTCGAGGGCGTCGAGGACGCGCCCGATCTGCCGGTCCACGTGCGTGATGATCGCGTAGTACTCGCTGCGGTGCGCCTGCACGGCCTCCTTCGTCCGTGGGAAGGGGGCCAGCGTCTCGTCGCGCAGCTTGTGGTCGCCCTGGTCGAAGGGGTGCTCGGGCAGGTAGTTCGGCGGGACCGCGACCTTCTGGGGTGGGTACAGATCGACGAACTCCTTCGGCGCCTGGCGCGGGTCGTGCGGGGCATGGAAGGCGACGTACAGGAAGAACGGGTTGCTGCTCCCGGCGGCACGGTTGTTCAGGTAGTCGATCGCCGCGTCGGCCCACAGGACACTGCTATGGACGGTCTTGCCATCGGTCTTGCGCCAGTGTCCTTCAAGGGTCTCGTCGGACGGGCTCCACGAATTGCCCGACGCGGGGCGATGGTACGGGTCCTTCAAGATGCCCTGTTTGGCGTGTTTCTCGGCGTTGGGGTCCTTGGAGGGGAACATGCCGCCGCCGGTGGGGCCGATGGTCTTGAAGCTCCGCTTCAGCGCGGGATTCTGGTTGTGCCACTTGCCGGTCATGAAGGTGTCATAGCCGGCTTGGCCGAGGGTCTCACCCCAGAGAGGCCAGTCGCCGCAGTTGTCGCCGCCGCAGGTCCAGAGGTAGCGGCCGGTATTGAGCATGGCCCGGCTGGCCACGCAGATGGCCCCGTGCCAGCCGCCCTGGTTGAAGCAGTGCGTGAATGTCGTCCCCTGTCGAACCAGGCGGTCCAGATTCGGCGTCCGGACCTCCGGGTTGTTCAGCGCATGAACCGTGCGGAACGCCTGATCGTCCGTGAAGAGGAACAGGATGTTCGGCCGCTGGTTGCCTGACGCCGCGAAGGGATTCGCGCTGGCCCGGATCGGCGCACCGCCGGTGACAGCAGCCACAGCGCCCGCACTTGCCATTTTGAGGAACTCACGACGTGAATAGCCAGACGGCTGCATCATCCTGTCTCCCTGGAACATGCATTCTCTTCTTGGGTCATATACCCGTGAGCCAGTCAGCTCCTATGGCGCACAAGAGTATACCCCGGTCCGTGCCGTTCGCCAAGGAAGCCGTCCCATGGTGCAAGACCAAACACAGTCGAGCTCTTCACAGTAGGGTGCGCGGCACGCACCCCACGGAGGAGCGCGTCGTCGCTATCGATCCACGCGCAGTCGCAGGATCGCACGCGACGTTGCGAGCTTGTCCACCGCCTGGCGCGAGAGGGGGGCCGGGTGGAGCTTGCCTTGCGACCAGAGGTCGTAGTTCGACAGGCGATACGGGCTGTCCGGCTGCTCCGACTGGCCGATGGGCAGGATGGACATGGATCGGTCCGGGTCGTCCAGACGGACGTACTGTGTGTACGACTGCGCCTGCTGCGAGAGGATCGTCCCGCCGTCGGTGCAGCGCAGCGCCGGGATCGTCACGTCCTTCTCCTCGTCGAGCGAGCCGAAGCCGTCGAGCGTGGACATGTAGGGCAGCTTGGTTTCGAGCAGGGCTTGCTGGCCCCGTTCGTGCCAGCGAGTCGCGTCGTCGCCGAAGCGGGCCTTGCCGTACCGCCAGGCCGCACGGACGATGAGATTGACGTAGTCTGCCTCTTCCTCGGTCAGGGCTGCCTTCGGGTCAGCGGCGATGCGGGCGTCGATCGTCTGGAGCATGCTGCACAGGCCGGAGAGCCCGCCGCCGTAGGTGACCGCGGCCGCGAAATTCGCCCGGAACGCCATCGGGATCAGGTTCACGATTTCGGTGCCTTT
>ENA-OSEO01005440-OSEO01005440.1-sediment-metagenome-genome-assembly--contig:-NODE-5440-length-12228-cov-3.420377_pt1 | contig 12228 bp, 9 predicted proteins | sample MGYA00237883_ERZ534232 | MGnify/ENA metagenome assembly ERZ534232
GCGATACGCGATCGCTCAGGGCCTGCGCGTAGTCATCGCGACCAACGGAACACTGCTCACGCCCGAGATCGCGCAGCAGATGAAAGAGACCGGCATCCCGCGGATCAGCGTCAGCCTGGATTTCCCCACTGCCGCTGCGCATGATGATTTTCGTGGTCAGCCGGGTGCGTTCGCTGGAGCGGTACGCGGCATTCGGATTGCCACAGAGGCCGGCGTCAAGTTCCAGATGAACACCACGATCACCCAGCTCAACGTGGACTGCCTCGAAGACCTGCTGAACCTGGCACTCGAGCTGGGTGCGGAGGCTTTTCACCCGTTCTTTCTGGTTCCGACTGGAAGGGGCAAAGACCTGGCTGCCCTGGAGCTGACGGCTGAGGAATATGAACGTGCGTTGAACTGGGTCTGCGATCGGCAGAAGGAGCTTGAAGAACGGATTTTCTTCAAACCAACTGATGCCCCGCACTACTTCCGCATCCTCCGGCAACGGACGGCGTGTGGCGACGGGGCGATGCATCACAGCATCGCCGCTCACGGACTGCGCACGGCGCACGGCGGACTATCCACCCTGAGCAGGGGGTGTCTGGCGGGCGTTGGGTTCATGTTCATCTCCAACGTGGGTGACGTACAGGGCTGTGGCTATCTCGCTGTGCAGGCCGGCAATGTCAGAGAACAGCCGCTGTCCGAAATCTGGCATTGCTCTGCATTGTTCAATGACCTGCGGCAGTTCGATGCACTCACGGGAAAGTGCGGTTTGTGCGAGTATCGGCGCGTATGTGGCGGGTGCCGGGCACGGGCCTACGAGGCCAGCGGCGATTACATGGCGGAGGAACCCTATTGCATCTACGAGCCTCGCCGTGTCCGTGAGGAGCGTTGAGGGATGAGCGAGCGGATGGATGAACGCGTGCTCCTGGATTGGCTGCAATACAGGTTTCCGCTCGTTCCTGAGCCGTATCATGCCGTGGCACAGCGACTGGGGGTGCCGGTCGAGTTGGTTCTGGAGCAGGTTCTGGATCTGTCGCACCGTGCTGTGTTGCGCTCGATCCGTGGGTTCTTCGACGCTGGGCGGCTGAACCATGCCAGTACGCTGGTCGCGGCGCGGGTCCCTCCTGCCAACCTGAGGACCGTGGCCGCACGCGTTTCAGCCCATCCCGGAGTCAGCCACAACTACGCCCGCGAGCACGACTTCAATCTGTGGTTCACGCTCACTGTCCCGGCTTCCTGGGACATGAGACAGTCCGTGATGGTTCTGTTGGATGGCAGCGACGATTTCCTGCTGCTTCCGGCGTTGCGCGTGTTCAAGATTGATGCGCGATTCTCGATGAGCGAGAATCGCACGCGGTTTGCTTCTGAAGCGGTGCCGAGCGCGCGCAGAGCGACGACATTCGAGCTGGATGATCTGGACCGGCGTGCCGTCCGTGCCTTGAACCGCCCACTGCCGGTGGTGGGTCGGCCGTTTGCGGAATTGGCCACACAGCTCGAGCTTGCGGAATCCGAGCTGTTGGCGCGAGCGCGCGTGTTCCTCGAGCGGCGGATCATGCGACGGTACGGGGCGGTGTTGAATCACCGGCTTGCTGGTTTCACGGCCAATGGCATGACCGGCTGGGCGGTTCCCCCACAAGACATTACCACGGTGGGTCACGCGTTTGCTGCCATGCCCGAGGTCAGCCATTGTTACGAACGCCCGACTCATCCGCACTGGCCCTACAACCTGTTCACCATGATTCACGGTGCGTCACGCGGATACGTTGACGAGGTCGTCGCACGCATGTCTCGCGCGTCCGGCTTGCGCGAATATGCCATTCTCTATAGCACGGAGGAGTTCAAGAAGGAGCCGGTGGCGTATTTCGACCCAGCTATGGATTTGGCAATTGCCAGTTGTGAGGAAGGTAGAGCATGGACGAGCGATTGCGAGACAGAAAATGGCTCAGTCTGAAGCAGGCGAGTAAGTTACTGGGTATCCATCCGGTCACTTTACGCATCTGGGCCGATACCGGCAAACTGCCCTGTACTCGAACACCGGGGGGGCATCGCCGGTTTGCCGAAGAAGACATCATTGCCTTCTATGCGAGCGACAGCAATCGCGCGGAAGCGAACGATGTCGAACTCAAAGTACAGAGCTCGTTGGACCGTGCCCGTTGGGAATTAAGGAAAATGGGCGTGACGGCTGAGAACTGGTACGAAGTCTTCGATCAGGCAGGCCGCCATCGTGAGCGCGAAATGGGACAGCGCTTGCTGACGTTGTTGGTGTTATATGCGACAGACGATGAGGAAGAGTCAGCTCCGGGCGAAAGCGGAATTTTGCGCGAAGCTCGACAGATTGGCGAACAAATGGGGCGCTACACGGCTGAAGTCGGGCTATCCCTGGCGGAAACCTTGCGCGTGTTCCTGATGTTCGAGTCCTCGGCGATCGGTGCTGCAGTGCCTGCTCTGGCGAGACCGGGTCGTATCGATGAGCGCGATATCCATGTGCATGCTCGCGCTCACGCTTTCATGCGTGAAGTGCTCTTTGCCTTACTGGAAGTGTATCAGGGAAGCGAGCGAAGCAAAACACAGGTCGACAACGACCAATAGAGGCAACGCGGCACTCAGGACAACGTCCTGATGTAGCAGGCTCTCTGTCAACAGCGCACTCTCTGTGCGCTGGGTACCTGTTTGCTACATCTCCGGCGTCCACCCTCTCCGAATGCAGCTGGCGTGTTCGCCGGTTCACCTCGTTGGAGCTGTATACTGTCCAAATCCTGCAAGTACCTGAAACGGAGTGCTTTGTATTTCCCTTTGACTTGTTGTATACTCACTTCGCATTCTAGACAACGAGGGGCGATAGTGTGGTGATCGACAGACCGATCAAGGCAGTATTGTTCGATATGTATGGGACCCTGCTATTTGAGGAAGGTGGTTTGGAGCTCCGTTACCGGGAAATGGCTCGCCTGGTCGGGTTGGATGCAGAGTCATTCATTCAAGCGCGGGACCGGAGTATGCATGCCACGATGATCGGAGCGATTCCGGGCGGGGTGGAGCGTGCTCGGATCATTTTGCGCGACATGGGCTTCGAGCCGACGGAACAGCAGGTGCTTGACTTGGCGAAGGCCGAGGAGACCGTGCGGATTCCGGCAGTACATCTGTACCCTGCGACGATCCCCACGCTGCGCGCGTTGCGCAAAGCTGGTTACCGGCTGGGGTTGATCTCCGATTGTACGTATCTCTGGCGCCCGATTCTGCTGCGGTTGGGTCTGGACAGCCGGTTCGATGCGATCACGCTTTCATGTGAAGCGGGCTTGACGAAACCTGATCCCAGCATGTACCTCACTACCTGCGACTTGCTGGGTGTGAAGCCCGAAGAATGCATCTTCGTGGGGGATGGCGGAAGCGACGAATTGCAGGGGGCGCGGGCCCTGAACATCGTTGCCGTGCTGATCGATCAGGAATGGGGTGTGAGCCGCCAAAGGGAACACGGCGCTCATGACTTCTGCATCCATTCTCTGGGTGAATTATTGCGCCTTTTGCCGCCGCAGGCAGCGTGAAGTAGCTCAATCGTCGCGTGGATAGGGGGAACAGCGCGTTGTGGGATGTGATCGTCGTTGGTGCCGGACCCGCGGGATCGGCCGCCGCCTATGTTCTGGCTGGTGCCGGCGTCAAGGTTCTGCTGGCGGATCGGCAGGAATTTCCCCGCGAGAAGGTGTGTGGTGACGGAGTCAGTTCTGACGGTCTGGCGCTTCTCGCGCAGATGGGGCTGCGAGACTGGGCCGCACACGAGGAGTTTGTCGCCCCGCGATCTTTGTTGCTTTCCGCCCCGAATGGTATGTCGGCAAGTGTCAACTACGATTCCGTTCCATTCTGCTATGGGCGGGTCATCCCGCGCGACGTGCTGGATGCGGCACTGGTCAGGCGGGCGGTCACTGTCGGGGCACACTTCGTGGAGAAGTTCCACGTGAGGCATTGCGTGCGGCTGAACACACAGACTGTACGCGTGGAGGGCGTGATTGCCGGGCAACCGGCCACGGATGAGGCACACCTGGTAATCATCGCTGAAGGTGCCCGTGCGGCTCTGAGCCGCGAAATGGGTTTGACGCACAGTGCACCGGACCTGGTAGCGGTGCGGGGCTATTTTGATGGTGCATCCGGGCCGGATGATTTACTGGAGATTCATTATACGCGTTCGGTCACTCCGGGGTACGTGTGGGTGTTCCCTCTCGGGAAAGGGCGAGTGAACGTTGGGCTGGGGACATTCGCACGGCAGGTCAAGCGGGGCCATCTCAATTTGACCGCGGAGTTGAAGCAGGCGATAGCGGAGACACCGCAATTGCGTCGTCGGCTGGAGCACAGTGTGCTGGAATCGCCGGTTCGCGGATGTCCGCTTCGTACGAATTTGCTGAAGAGCCGGCTTTGCGGGGACAACGTGCTGGTTGCCGGCGAAGCCGCCCATCTGGTCAACCCATTGACGGGAGAGGGGATCGCTCCGGCGCTCGAAAGCGGCATGTTGGCGGCACGCCAGGCGATTTCCGCTTTGCGGGAGGGCGACTTTTCCCGGGAAACGTTGGCCCCGTACGCCACGCAGATCAAAGCACGCTATGCTGCTGATCACCGCGCAGCGTTGTTGCTGAGACAGGTGGCGAAGTATCCGTGTGTGATGAACCACGTGATTCGCCGTGCAAAAACTGACGAGGATTTGACGCGAACGATCGGGTTGGCGATTATTGGGGTGACCTCGCCGCGGGTTTTGCTCAAGCCTTCGATGTGGGTTCGCTATTTGTTCTAAATGCCAGATTTGCATTTCTGTATGTCGAGGTCAGAACGAGGAGAGATCATGAACGACAAGAAGGACTTCCTGTTAGCGGGCGTGGGTGGTCAAGGTACGATATTGGCGAGCGATGTCCTGGTTGGTGTGGGCTCGCGTGTCGGTTACGATGCCAAGAAATCGGAAATTCACGGGATGGCCCAGCGCGGCGGGAGCGTCACCAGCCACGTACGTTGGGGAGACAGGGTCTTCTCCTCTTTCATTGGTCAGGGTGAAGCTGACTACTTCGTGGCGTTCGAGAAGCTGGAGGCGGCTCGTCATGTGGGTGGGTTGAAGCCGGGTGGCGTCATCATCGTCAATGATTACCGGATTCCTCCGGTCGCGGTCAGTTCGGGAGGGGTGGAATATCCTGATGATGAAGCGATTCTGATGACACTGCGCGCTGTCAGCCCGGACATCCATGTCATCCCTGGCATCCAAATCGCGGAGAAGGTGGGTAACGTGCGGACCAGCAACGTGGTGCTTTTGGGAGCGTTGTCGAAGTTCCTGGATGTCCCGGAGGATATCTGGCTGGAAATGTTGGCTGGGCGTGTTCCGGCGCGATTTGTCGAGCTCAACAAACAGGCGTTCCTGCGCGGGCGTGACGCCATCGGTTGAAGATTGGGCGCGCGCACTGGGCCACCGGTCAGGCACCGAACGGGCGTCCATCCGCCAGCCGGTCGTGGGTGAGCTGGTTCGCACGGACATCCGGCCAGTGTCGACTGCGCAGGTGCCGTATGTCGACGCCATGCCAAGACGCTGGGAGAGCCATGCTATGTCCACACAGAAACCGGTTATCTTGGATCCCCTCTCCGGAGTGCAATCCGGCCGTCCGGGGACCATCTCGTTCGTGCTCGGGTTGCCCGATCCGGCGACCTTCCCGACTGAACTGCTGCAGGAATCTGCGGACAGAGTCCTGCGTGATAACGGTGCGGTTGCCCTGCAATACGCGCCGGAGCAGGGGTACGGTCGCCTGATCGACTATCTGCTTGCGAAATGGCAGCACGATGAAGGTGTAACGATCACACGCGAGAATGTGACGCTTGCGTATGGGAGCACAGATGCGGTCGGGATGTTAAGCTTGCTGTTAGCGCGTCCCGGTGATGTCATCCTGGTCGAAGCCCCATCGTATCGTGACACACTCCACCTGTTTCGTGACCGCGGTTTGACGTTCGTGCAGATTCCGGTGGACGGACAGGGTCTCAGGACCGATGTCATGGAGCAGACTCTGCAGCGGTTGTCGTTGGAGGGGGTGCATCCCCGCTTTCTGTACACGATCCCGACCTTCCAGAACCCCAGCGGCGTGACATTGAGCCTGCCACGCCGGGGCGAGGTCCTTCGCTTGGCGGAAACCTTTGATTTTCGCATTATTGCCGATGATGTGTACCGGGACTTGTACTATGATGAGACAGTCCCGCCGGCACTCGGTGCCCTCGACCCGGCTGGTGAGCGAGTGATCACGGTTGGGAGTTTTTCCAAGGTGCTCGCTGCCGGTCTCCGCCTGGGGTGGGTGATCGCGAACCCCGAGATCATCGCTGCGTTATACAATGGTGGAGCACGTGCTATGGGCGGAGGGGCTAACCCTTTCGTAGCACACATCGTCGCTGATTTCTGCCAGGGCGGGCGCCTGGACCAGCACATTTCGCTGCTGCGTGAGACGTATGGACGGCGGCGGGATGTGCTGCTCAACGCGCTCGCATCGCACATGCCACAGTCCGTTTCCTGGAACCAACCGGCGGGAGGCTATTTCGTCTGGCTCGATCTGCTGCCGGGGCTTGCGGCGACCGAAGTCGTCCGCGTGGCGGATGAACGTGGTGTGACCTGTCTGGCGGGACCGGCGTTCTACGCTGATGGGTGCGGAGAGGATCACATTCGTCTGGCGTTCAGCTTTGTCCCAACGGACCAGATCGAGAACGGAGTCGCTCAATTGGCGCAGGTGATTGAGGACCTCACGCGTTAGGTCCTCGCTTTGGCGCTTGGCGGTGTGATGCCGGTCATTTTTCTTCAGCGGCGAAAGCGAGTATAATCTCTTGATGTAGTATAGTCTAAACGGTAGAAGGCTGTGCGCTCTTTGACCGTAGACTCACCTGAAATACGAAACGAAGGAGCAGTATGATAACAATTCTCTCGCTTTTGATCATATTGAGTATTCTGGTTCTGGTACACGAACTGGGCCATTTCATCGTGGCAAAACGTTCCGGCATTACAGTTGAGGAGTTTGGGTGGGGTTACCCGCCTCGTGCTCTCACGCTGTGGGAACATAATGGCACCAAGTACACCATCAATTGGATCCCGTTCGGTGGGTTTGTGCGGCTGCCCGGTGAGGATGATCCGACGGTTCCAGGTGGTTTTGCCACGAAACCGAAACTGACTCGTCTATCCGTCCTGTTCGCCGGACCTTTCATGAACTTCGTGCTTGCGGCGCTTCTGTTCGCGTTGTCGTTCATGATCGGGATGCCCTATGCTTCCGAGGAAGTCGTGACAATTGTCGGGATCAGCGCGAATTCGCCGGCTGCCGAAGCGGGCCTTCAAGAGGGCGATATCGTCCTGGCGCTGAACGGCGAGCCGATCAAGTTGGTGAACGACTTCATCGAGCGTACTCAGTCGCTGAAGGGGACGGAAGTCGCGCTGACGATTGACCGAGATGGGGAGCAGTTAGCCCTCACCCTGGTGCCGCGCGTGGACCCACCGCCAGGTGAAGGTGCTATGGGGGTGGCGATCAACGGGAGCGCTGCTGCGTGGTCCGTCAGACATCTGCCGCCAGGGCAGGCCATTTTGCGTGGCGTGGAACAGACCACCCAGGTGGTCCTGCTGACGGTCTCTGCGCCGGTTCTGCTATTGCGCGGTAGTATTTCACCTGAGGCCGCCAGACCCGTAGGCCCAGTGGGGATCGCGCGCATGACCGGTGATGCTGCGACGCAGGCCGTCAACGATGGTTGGTGGTTCCCGGTCATTCAATTGACAGCTTTCATCAGCGCGGCGCTCGGCATCACGAATCTATTACCCATTCCGGCGCTGGATGGCGGTCGGATTCTGTTCATCCTGATCGAAGCGCTTCGCGGCAAGCGGATCGACCCGCAGAAAGAGGGTTTGATTCACATGATCGGCATGGCACTCATTCTTGCCCTGATGTTTCTCGTAACTGTTCAAGACATTGTGTCACCTTTGCCCTCGATTCAGTGGCCCAGCCCCTTCTAGCCATCAAAGCTGGCAGCGGTTCTGTGAAAGATGTGCCGGCTTGTGGGGCCGGCACTTGTTACTGCAAACAATTGAGTAATAGAATTTCTGTATATTGCGGCGTGTTTGGCGCACGCAACCAAAGGTTACTGTGAATGAAATGCGATAAGTGTGATTTCCAGATTGAAGATCCCGCTCTGGCAGTCTGTCCCGAATGTGGACATGAGCTCCGGCAGCACCCAACCAAGAAGTGCTACCGCTGTGGCCGGGTGGTCAACCGTTGGTGGAAGTTGTGCCCCCAATGCGGGGCGGAGCTGGACAAGTTCTATTTCGCCTGGTGGATGCTGCCCCTACCCGTTCTGGGGATCGTGGTGTTGGTGTGGTTTCTGTTGCCACAGCTACCGGTTGGACTCGTGCCGTCCAGGATTGCTTTGCCTGCGCTGCCGCAGCTGCCCGCCATTCAGGTGGTGCCGCCAACCTTCACCGCGACGCACACTGCTGTGCCCACTTTTACGGCGACACCTACATTCACAGCGACGCCTACACCGACTCCAACGGATACGCCGACCGAGACACAGACCCCCACAGTGACTCCGACGGAGACGGTAACACCGACGTCCGAAGCAACGACGCCTCGCCCTGAACAACCTACCGAGACGCCGACCGCAACCGGAACCAGCACGGTCACGCCGACCCCTACGATGGTCTACGCGGTGCCCAGGCTCATTGAGCCTGAAGATGGAGCGCGGATCTCGGGTGAAGGGACTCTGATCGAGCTCGTGTGGGAAGGCCCAAGTGCATTGGGTCCCGACGAATGGTATGGCTTGAGCGTGCGTTATCTGAGCGGAGGGCAACAGCAATTCAGCGGTGCCCGACTGAAAGAGAACAGGTGGCGTGTCCCGCAGGAACTGGCTGGCAAGGCCGACGAACCTGACCGCGTTTACGACTGGGACGTCGTGGTCGTCAGGGTTACGAAGGACAAACGTGGCGTAGAGACCAGTTGGGAGATCAGCCCCAAGAGTGAAGTCCGCCTCTTCTATTGGCGCTGAAAGTGTGAGCCACCAAGCAACGCTCTCCATCCGCGGCACCCATAGCCGGCGCAATGGCTGAGCGAGGCGTCGTTACCGTTCACATAGGTTCTTGACACCGGCTACAAACTATGGTATGATGCTCACGTGTGGTCAAGGAGCCGCGGTTCTCTGGAAGTCATAGGCTGGCAGCGATTTCGTGGAGGAAATTGACGTGAGGATGCGTTGACGATTCCCTTGCTCACTACTTTCACAAACTTAACTCCTCATTCCTCTCTTCAGATATTTGAGACCCGAGTTCAATCAGAATTCTGTGTGCAGGTAACACTGTGACTTTTAGTTCTCGAAGATGAGCGCATATCTTGAAAAGAAACGCGTAGGTACACTTCACTCGCTTAGGTGAGGATCAGACGGTCTTCCGTTCGTGCCGCACCCCGTCGGTCGTCATCTCCGATGGCCCGGCTGAATGCATAACCGGCTTCAGTCAGGGATACGAAGAGGAGGTGTTCATCGGCTTCTGTTTTCTTTGTTCGTGTTGACTTACTCAAGTGAGACGGGCATAGCCGGGCCGGGCATCGCTGGATCCTTGTTCTGCACTTCGATTGAGTTTCCATTCATAACGAGAGACAGAGAGGAGACATTCTGATGGACGTCAAGCAATTGAGGGAGAAACTTTCGGCCGGGACACTGACACGGCGTGAGCTGCTGAAGGCTGGTGGCATGTTGGGCGTGGGAGCAGCAGTTATGCAGGCTCTGCCCCAGCTTGCCAACGCAGCGCCCGAGGCGATTGTCGAGCCAGCGGACTACAAGTGGCGCACGGCCCACTCCTCGTTTGGCGTGATGAAATCGAGCTGGGAGGCCCGCGGCGTCGACACGATGAAGTTCCTCGGTGACTTGATGGGTGTCGAGGTCGTCAGCTTCGATGGCGGCGGAGCTGTGGACGGGCAGCGCAAAGCCATTGAGGACATGGCCGGCCAGGAGTGGGATTTTGCGTCTTGCCACCCGGTGGCCATTGATGCGTTCGTTGATCCGATCAAGCAGATGATTGAGCGGGGAATTCCCTTCTTCCAATTGGATACGATCATCAGCAGCAAGCCAGGTGAAGTGGACTACGTAACCTTCCCAGAACCCAACAACATGTTCATGGGCATGTCGGTGACTCAGGTTTTGGTCGACGCTCTTGGTGGGAAGGGCAACTTGGTTCACACTCAGGGTATGTTGACGCATACTGGTGCTCAAGGACGCGCCAAGGGATTCCATGCGATTGTCGATAAGTATCCCGACATCAAGGTTGTCGATGAGACCCCGGGTGACTGGGATCCGGTAAGGGTACGCGCTCTGTGGGAAGACCTGTTGGTGAAGTATCCTGACATCAACGGTGGGATGTTCCACAACGATGACATGGCCCTCGCTGCATACCAGGCGATCAAAGCCGCGGGGAGAGAGAAGGACATTCTGTTGGTCGGCGTCGACGGGATGGAGCCGGCAATCAAAGCATTGATGGACGGTCAACTCCTGTCCACCGTCATCAACCCGACCGGCCGTATTCACAGTCTTGCTATGTGGATTGGTTGGTTCCTGGTCACGGGCAAGCACAAGAAAGAGGACGTGCCGAAGTATATCCTGACAGACGCTCCGGTGGTGAATTTGGATAACGCGCCGGGCTTCCTGTATCTGGCGGAGAATCTGCTCATCTAGCAGACGATGGGACCTATTCGGCTCCCATAAGACCGTAACAATAGGCCGCACACCGCGAGATGCGACTCCCACGAGGGGTCGCATCTCGGATGAACGGTTTAGAGTTGTTGAGAAGTTGGAGAGGTAAACCCGTAATGGTAGCTATGGCATCTGCAACTGAAACAGACAACAACCGCGTTCTTGAACTCATCGGCGTTCGCAAGCGATTTGGTGGCGTGGTCGCTCTGAACGGTGTTGATTTTGACCTGCGAAGGGGCGAGGTGCATGGCCTCGTCGGCGAGAATGGAGCAGGGAAGAGCACGTTGGTCAAGATCATCGCCGGCGTGCACAGTGACTATGAGGGCGAGATGCGTCTCAACGGACAGCCGGTTCGTTTCCGTTCGCCAGCCGAGGCTCGCGACGGCGGCATCGGCATGGTCCATCAGGAACTCAGCATCGTTCGCTACCTCAGCGTCGCAGAGAATGTCTTCTTGGGCACGCGACTAATTACTCATCTGGGTGTCGTCCGGTGGCGCACAATGTGGGAACAGGCCGTATTTCGACTGGCAGAGATGGGCATCTATCTGGATGTCAAACAGCCGGCAGGATTGTTGAGCGTCGGTGTACAGCAACTGATAGAAATCGCGCGGACCATTTTTTCTGGCGCGGAAATTATCATTCTTGACGAGCCGACCTCGGCTCTGTCACCGCCTGAAGCAGAACGATTGTTTGCATTCATCGATATGCTTAAAGAGCAGGGCAAGACCATCGTCTTTATCTCGCATTTTCTCGAAGACGTGCTGCGCGTGTCAGACCGTGTGACCGTGCTCAAAAACGGCGATCTGGTATGTACGGTGAACAGCGCCGAAGTGGACAAAACCTTCCTCGTCGAGTCCATGCTGGACGCAGATGCCGGCCTATTGCGAAGTGCCTACACAGGTGAGGCAAGTGATGCGAAGCATGAGAAGGGCGAGTGCGTTCTGAAAGTCGAAGGTCTGGGCAAGTATCGGCGTTTCTCCGACATCAATTTCGAGCTGTACCAGGGGGAGATATTAGGTCTCTATGGTTTTATGGGCGCTGGTATAACTGAAGTAGCAGCGTGTCTTTTTGGCTATGACCGGCCAGACCAGGGGGTGGTTTATGTGGATAGCAGGCCGGTACGTATCAGAAAGACATCGCAGGCCAAGAAACTGGGGTTGGCATACATGTCCGACAATCGAAAAATGAGCATTTTCCCAGGGAAAGAGGTCTACAAGAATATTACGATCGCCTACCTGGAACACATTACCGGATGGTTTATCCGGAGACGGGCGGAAATCGCCGCGACCTATGGTCAGATTGAGCGAGTGGGGATCGTTCCGGCAAATCCCTTCCTGGACATCACCAATTTGAGCGGCGGGAACCAGCAGAAGGCTGTCCTCGCCAAATGGCTGACCTGCATGCCCAGGGTACTGATCCTGAATGAACCGACCCGTGGGATCGATGTGGGTGCCAAAGACGAGATCCTGCGTCTGATCCGCAGCCTCCGTGAGGAAGGCGTATCGATCATTCTCATCTCCTCAGAACCCGAGA
>ENA-OSEO01005442-OSEO01005442.1-sediment-metagenome-genome-assembly--contig:-NODE-5442-length-12224-cov-3.729069_pt1 | contig 12224 bp, 4 predicted proteins | sample MGYA00237883_ERZ534232 | MGnify/ENA metagenome assembly ERZ534232
TTGGTGGACGAAATATAGCCCTGGCCGTCCGGCAGTTGATCGACAATCTGGATGTCTTGCACCGCGATGATGGTGAATCCCGGTGTCTCAAATCCGAACCAGCCGCCGGTGTCGATGTGAAAAACACACTCCTCTCCGATCTGCACCTGGCGGTCCGGTAGCGTCGGCGGCGGGTTGTTTTCCGAGCAGTTGCCGACTTGGGATTTAAGCAGGTTGAAGCCGATAACGCGCGCGCGAATGCCGTCCAGGCTGTAATTGTTGGCGGCATCGGTTCCGCCGTCCGCTCGCGGATTGACGGGTACCGGAAACCAGAGCGGCGTGCCGCTGCTCAGGGTGATCCTGCCCACCACATCGGCCCGGAAGGTCAGATCGTTTCCGGCAAGGAGGAGATCGGCTGAAATGCCGGTCTCCTCGAAAACATACAGGTTCGTCGGGGCGTCCTTGTTTGTGCTCAGGCTAAGGCCCAAGGCAAGGGTTACGCCCAGGCTCCCCGTGGCTTTTAATCCCGCCGATCCGGAAAGATCCACATCCATGGTGCCGAGGGGACCAAGATTCAGATCCGGAATCAGCTCCGGGATTTCGATGTTCATGGACTTGTTAAAACCGATGCTGTCGCTCAAGGCCACCTTGAGCATATCAACATCGTCATCAACATAGCTCAGGGTGATCAGGTTGCCCCCGCCCAGGGCGCTTTCAAGAAAACCCTCGAGCTGCTGCAGCGAGGCGGCCGGATTGGCCTTGAAGCCTGCCAGAGCCGACTCAAACTTAGCGGCGTACCCCACGATGTCGCTCATGCTGCGGTTGATGAGAGGCAGTTCGTAGCCCATGATCTGAAAGGATTCCATCTCTTCGAGAAAACCCACCAAGGTGTCGAGGCTGGAGAGGATGTTGTCCATACCCAGGCTGGCAAATGTCTCAAGCTTGTTGTCCAGCCCTGAAATATTCACAACGGTAGCGGGCGCTACAGGGGTGTTGACCACGGCGCCGGTCACGGCGCCATCGAGGATGCCGTCAACCAGGGTCACGGTCGTCTGGCCGGACGCATAATTCAGACCCACGATCTGAGAACTGCCGAGGGCGGTGGTGACGATTTGACCGATGGCCAAAGTCCCGGTCTGGTCGCCGTCGAGCATGAAGATCTTGCTGCTTCCCGCCTTGACCGTAAAACCATCAGCGCCGGTATAGGTGGTCTGATGGAACGGATCGCCGAGATTGGAGATATTCACGGAAACATTGCCGCCGCCCAGAGACAAGACCGCAGGATCGACAGTAACGGTAAAATTGGTGTTTCCGGACCCGCTGATAGATGGCGCCGCCACCACGATCGAGGGATCTCCGCCTCTTCCGAGGGCGCTTTTCAGCTCCGTGAGGGTGATGCCGTCGTTGCCGGCGTCGATAAGCCCGGCATTCACCGTGGCGCTCAGGGTCGGCGTACCGGTCAGCTTGATGTCCACGATGCCGAAGCGGGCCGTAGCTTCGACCGAGGTGCCCGGGGTCAGGCTTATGCCGGCAGTGATGTTGGCGTTCTGGATGAAGAAGCGGTCTGCCAGGGTGGTGCCGCCGAGCGGGCCACCCTCGATCCTGCCGTCTTTTTTGTCCGTGCTGTTGGGCATCACGTCGCTCTTGAGAATGCCGAGACTCAGGGCTGCCGGCGAGGCGTTTACGGCCGTCACTTTAAAAGCCGATCCGGCCGGGTTGAAGCCGGTCTCCACCAGGCGCAGCCCGTTCAGAGCCTCGTTAAACTCCACCGTTACCTTGCCGCCGGTCTGGGTTTCGATAGCGGTCTTGATGCCTCCCAAATCATCAAACCCGTCGTTGTCGCTGTCCAGATCCAAACCGTCAAGATAGATGCTGTAACTTGAAGGTATGCCGTTAGAGACATGGATGATGAAATCGGTTTGGTTGGATGCCAGCGGTGTCCCGCCCAGACCCATGTTCTCCGCCGCTGAGTTGGTGGCTTGAACGGAGAAGCTGGCAGGAGGCGCTGCCCCGGCAGCGCTGAAAACCAATGTCAAACCCTGCGAAGTGACCGTGACTTCGGTGCAGTCTGCATCGGTGATGGCCTTGTTGACGTCATTGACCAAATCGACGATGGTCCGGTTGTAAACCGTTTCCTTAAGATCGAGACTGACGTTGTAAGTCGTGCTGCCGACAACGATGTTGAACGTGGCCGCATCCGTCGTGAGCGGATCTTCCGATTGCATCCCCACGATGACCGGGGCATCCTTGACGGCGGTTATGGTATTGCCGGCATCGGACAGCTGGGTCTCCAGAAAACCGATTTCTCGATAGGCCGGATCGCTGGTGGTGGTGGTCAGGGTAAAAGCACCGGTACTTTGCAGCCGGATCTTATTGCCGAAAGCCGATGCGGTAACGCCTGTGAGCCCGGCGGCATCGAAGGCCTGATTAATATCATCGGCAAGATGGGCCACCGTATCGTTCTTGTCCGTCCCGGTATCGGTTTTCTCCCTGGCAAGGATGACATCATAATCCGTGGCGCCGATGGTGATGGTGAAATGGGCATCGCCCGAGAGCCGCCCGTAGGTAAGGGTCGGCGTGTCCGGCGCAGTAACGGCCGCCTCCTGCTTGATGGAAACCCCTTTGCCGTTGTTGAGATCACTCAGGGCCGTGTCCCAGTCAAGGACTGTCGGTCCGCCAAGATCGAATCCGAGGACAAAGGCCAACCCCCCGTTGGTGGTTAGATTGATGTCCACGTTGCTGTCGATATTCATAAGCGGGGAAAGATCCAAGCTGAAATCAACGGGGAGTTCATAGGTAAAGATCTTGTTCAGGCTGACGTTGTACGTCAGCCGATCCTCATCCGTGTCATAGGCGGCGCCGCTCAGGCCCGCCTTGGTGGCCAGTTGCTGGGCCGTGGCAAAGTTTGTGACCAGGCTGTTGTTTTCGTACTTGAGCAGATTGGGGCTTTGATATGTGGTATCATCCCCGTCGTCCTTGTCATCAATCAACAGCTTATCGAATAGAAGATCGGCGTAATCGAGCACCTCGCTTAAGGTCGCATCGGTGTAAGGGATTTTGTAGGATGTGTAGTCAATCGTATTTTCGTAGCTGCTGAACCAGGACCCAAGCTGCCGGATCAGGCCGATGATGCTGCCGGCGGAAATGTTGCTGAACTGCAGCATCTCCTCGAAGACTGCATCCCGGGTGAAATCCAAACCGAAACGCAGGTCTCCCTCGTCGTTGAGGACCGGGGAAACCGCACGGATATCCGTCGCGCCGATGTCAATACTGGTTGACGCCGAGTACTCGATGCCGGAATCCACCGTGATCGGAAGATTCACGCTCGCCAACGGCGTATCCACAAAGACGGCCGGCAGCAGAGTCCCGGCCGGCTGGGTGTTGAGGTCGGAGTAACTGACTTTGGAATCGACCGTGATATTGGTGCCTGAATTGAGTTTAAGCTTTAGATAGCCCCCGGCGTTGCTTGCCGTAATGGCAGTTCCAAATTGATTGGTGAGTTCTGTTTGGAGGGCTGTAATTATGGTTGTAGTAGTCTTTCCGGTCGTATCGAAACGTATCTCTTTGGTATCACCGGCATCAATATGGATAAATAGCGATACATATCCGTCAAAGTCAGCCTCGTCCAGTGCGGTATTCGCCGTGACGCTGCCGGCATTGGCTGCGCCGAACTGGGCCGGGGTGAAGCCGAGCTTCTCGGCGGAAGTGGGGTCGCTCAGATTCGCCAGGATGTGGGCATTCACACTTGCCGTGCCGCCGGTTGCGCTGACGCCCAGAAATCCGATGGTCAAATCGGGGAAGGTCAGACCGCCGCCGCCCACGGTAAAAGTAAAGTCAAGGGGACCGGCCTCTATAAAAAAGTCACTGTTTGCCGGGGTCTCGCCGGAGGTGAAGACCCCCATCTCCAGGTTAAACGCCAAGCTCGATGTGACGTGCAGGACGGCTTCCTTGCCCAAGCCGATGGCGTAATCATCGGCGATCGTACCAAGGTCAAAGGCCAGGTCCTGATCGAAGGTGAGGCTGACGTCGAAACTGAAGCTTACCTTGCCGTCATTTATGTCCGGGCTGGTGTCTATGGCATTGGAAAGCTGAAGCGCAAATCCGTAATTGCCCGAGGAAATGGTCGTATCGAGGCCGTTCACATACGTCAGAAATTCACCCATTGTGGGCGTGCCGTCTCCGGCCTGGTAGTCGGCAATCAACTTTTGAGACAGCAGCGGATTGAGGACTTCCATGAGCTCCGCCTTGCCGTCATTGTCGGCGTCGTAAGCGTCGAGATTTTGCTCGGCGCCGGGCAGGATGGCGCCGTCACGGTTGACATCGACGATGACGCTCAATAGATCGCGAAGCTGCGGAGAGGTGGCCAGGACATCGAAGTCGTCTGCAGGGTTGATCTTGCTCTCCACAACGAAAGGCACCCGGGTGTCAAGCTGCGAATCGCCGGCAAAAAAATCGCCGACTTTCAACGCCAGCAAGTCCGAGCCGTCGTCAAGTGCACCAAGCACCCCGGCGGTAGCCAGGTCGGCCGACAGCAGCATCCGCGGCTCCAGCGGCTCCAGAAACAATTTGCGCCGGTCCCGGGTGATGGCTGCATTTTCCTTTCTCTGGATGTATCTTCGAATCTTTCTGAGTAGACTCATGGCGTCCTCTCTTTGTTTGCAAAAGTTGGTTGGAGAGATTAGTTTGAAAAAACGTTCGAAAACGCTTTTAAAGAACAAATATCCGAAAAGAGCTTGACTGACTTCAGTCAACAAATTTTGATCAGGAAAGTTTAAATAACGATTTGGTATTTTGGATAATCTTATAATTTCTTAAATAAGATTCTATATAAAAAATCAAGAAATATTTGATAATTTCAGTGGGTATTTTTGTGGGTATAAAAGGGGTATTTCGAATACCCACTAAGGGTCTCTTCGTAGGGCCGATCACTGCATCGGCCTGAAATCGGTTTGCGGGCATATCATGGCGGGTACGGTGACCCGCCCTACGAAAAAGAGGGAATATGGTGACCCGCACGTCGAAAAAATGGGCGTTTATATGAAAATCCCCCCATTGAGGCTGTCCGTCAACCTATGATTTCGCTACCATTCAACCCGATTTTTTCGTAGGGCCGATTACCATATCGGCCTGAAATCGGTTTGCGGGCATATCATGGCGGGTACAGTGACCCGCCCTACGGAAAGAGGGGGTATGGTGACCCGCCCGTCGAAAAAGAGGATGTTATCGGACAACTTCCAAGGGGGGATTTCATGCTTCGTTGTGCCCAAAATTTTAATGATCCAAATAAGATACTATCGGTACGAATGTATGCGGGCGGTTACGCCGCCGGGGCCGTGATGGTCATAGAGGCCGAAGCCGTGACCGTGTTCGGAACCTTCCGGACCGAGTCCCATCACCTCCCCCTCAAGAGCGACTCCTCTGGATTTGTCCTAAAGATGTCCTAAAGATTGACTCACGGTGGGTCATAAGTTAAGATTACATAGTGCAATTTCCGAATTGAGTTAATGAGCCCTATTGAACAGCCTGTGGCACAAAATGGAGGCCCCGATAAGATCGGGTCGGCGGGGGACGGTTTTGATGAGTTATCGAAACGTAATCGAAAAGTACAACGAGATCTACAGAAAAACCGACATTGAAAATATCCTGGATCTGTGGAGCGTTAACCGGGGTGATCTGAATGTCTATGTGCATAGCCCATTTTGTGCCAGTATCTGCAAATTCTGTTACTATAAAGGCGTTCCATTCAGCCACGAAACGGACTCCGAGCGCTATGAAAAGTTTTACTCTTCATATCTGCCAGCCGCAGTGCGGCCGTTTTTACCGTTGCTTCAGGAAAGGGCGGTGGGCAACTTTTTCTTTGGAGGCGGAACACCGAGTCTGATGCGGCCGGAAACGATGCTATCGGTGTTCGGCCTGTTTCCCGGATTCAAAGAGGTAAAATCAAAAACGTTTGAGATTCATCCGGCCGTTTGGCAACGGGAGCAGATCGATGTTCTCGCAAGTCATGGGTTCAACTGCTGTATCATTGGGATTCAATCGTTCGATAAAGGGATTTTAGAACGGCAGGGACGGCCGCATGCAACATTTGAGGAAGTGCAGGAATTGATAAAGTGCATCCAGAGCAAGGGAATGTATGCTGCCGTTGATTTGATCTATATGATGGACCGTCAGGAACCCGATGAGATCTTCCGCAGGGACCTTGATTGGGTGAGCCGGCTTGAACCGGATGTGATGAGCCTGCAGCTGAACTATGACCTGATAAGTAACACTGAGGACACAGAGAGATTCTTCGAGTTGATCTTCGGATCTGCCCTGCCGAAGGCATACTATTGGGAGGGGAGCGACAGGGAGGAACCTTCGGTGAATTTGAAGAGGACCAAAAAATGCTTCCGGTATGTCAGAAACGATGTGCCGATCGACATCTACCGCAGAGAAATTTTCCCGTTTTTAGACACCCTGGATGAAGCTACGAGTGCTGTAGGCCGGAGCGAACGGCTGCCATCCGTCATTGGGTTTGGATCATACCGGAACCCCAGAAAAAACACGTTCTCGATCATCAGAAACAGCGATACGATCACGGAATACATCGAGATAAATAATGACTGGATGCCTGAATATTTTATTACCTACGAGCTCGATTCAAGAGATTTTTTTCGTTGTGCGGTGGAGGAACTGGAACGGCTCAAGGACATAGGCCCCCCGCCGAAGGGATTGAAGATCAATTTGGAAAATAGAGTTACTACGTTAAATAAAGACACCATTTACCGAAAATTGGACTCCCAGGTAGATTTGTCGGTCACATGGGACCATCTGACCCCAAAGATAGAAGAATATATCGAAAAACTCAAGGGAATTTATCCCCATTGGAAGTGGAATTACAACAAGTGAGCGCAATCGGCGGTAAGGGCTGGCGAAGATGATTCTCCCCGAATTGATCGTATTCGATGGCTGGGTGTCTGATCCCATTCTACTTGAGCAGTTGTACCAGACCGCCAGGCGGGATTTCGAGGAAAAGAAAGGGCTTCCCCAATCAAAACGCCGCAATTGGTGGAACGGGAAAACCCCTAAGTTGCCGGTTCACGAATATATCAGCTACACGTCGACACGGTTTAACCGATTATTCGATTTAAACTGCATCGGATACGAATGGCGGGGTCATTACAATAACAGCCTGCCGTGGCACCAGGACAAAGACGAGTTGCTGTTTGAGGAAGCGGGTGAGCTGCTAACGCCTGTTATTGTAACGGTCCTCTATCTGTCCGGCTCCGATGTCATCAGCGGTTTAGGAGGTGCGATTGCCATCAATTCGGACGACACGGGGAAAACGGCAGATCAGGTGTATCCCCTAGAGAATCGCCTCGTGGCCTTTCCGGGCAATCGCCTGCACTGTATTCGAGAGTTTGAAGGCCGGCGCATCAGTCTGGTGGTAAACTTCTGGGATCGCGTACCCAAAACCTTTCTCTGATTGAGATAAAGAAGCCTTTAGAAACCGGTTTTGTGGAAAGCGGCGGAATTGAAAACCTCTCTGGCCGGCCAGTCCAGTTCGAAATATCTCAAGGAGTTCGTGAACAGATAAACATTTCCGAGATCCATGTCGGCATAACCTTCCGGATCGCCGACCTCGAAGCGGATCGCGGGCCGGGCCATGCGCAGGCGCCTGGTTTCATCCGGCGCGGGAGCGATGCAATTTCCGAAATAATCGACGAAATCATAATGTGACTCCACCTCGATTGGATAACGCCGACCCCGGCGCGGGACGACCGCGGCATTCAGTCGCCACACGGCTTCGGCAGGGTCGGTGTCGACGGGAAGTTTCAAAACTTCCAGCGCAAATCGCCGGATCGAAGCGTAAAAGGTATCGGGATCGTCGAACACGGCAATTAAGCTTCGATCAGGGCGTCCCCAACGTTCATAGGTGCTGAGGTAATCCGGAAAATCTTCCGGTTTGGCCCTGATCCGGCGCCGTAATCGATGCAAAAACTCCATCGCAGGAATGCCGTATTCCCACTGAAGAAACCGCAGGATATAACGAAGAAGTGAGGCCTTTTCGGCCAATTCGTACAAATTCCGCAGATCCTGTGCTGCGCGCATGTCCGTTTCGCTCATGGTCGCCGTGGAGATCACGACGTCGTGTTCATCAATCCGAATACCGTGCGCTTTCAGGTAGGCCGGATTTGCCATCGGACTATTGGGCAGGAGCATCGTGGGATATGTCTTTACCGGAATGTCTTCATTCCAGAAATACTGGAGCTCGTTCTTGTAGGACTGCAGCGTCGCCCCGGGAAGGCCGATCATCAGATCGGTCGAGATCGGAAGCCGCTGCTCGCGAAAGACCTGCGCAAGTTTTCGATAGTTTTCAGTGCGAATGTTCTTCCGCCGAACGGCGCGCAGGGCGTTTGGGTCGGCGGTCTGAATTGAGATGATACCCTGCGTATACACGCCCGCAGAAAGCATTGCGCGAACGATGTCGGCTATCCGGGCATTACCGTTCTTGGCATAAGAAACCTGAACTTCCCGCGGAAAGCCGTGGCGCCTGCGCATTTCACCCACGTGTTCGGCAATCTCCAAATCACGATCAAAAATGCCGAAGTTGGAATCGGCAATAAAGAGAATTTCCATTTTGTTTTTCGCTATCCAGGTGATTTCATCCTTCACACGCTGGATAGCGAATGTGTTGATCTTCTGCAGCGTGGCGGAACCCCAGTCGCAAAAGGTGCAGCCGTATGGGCAGCCGCGATTGGTTTCGACTGTTGCCAGCTTCATATCGGGTGACAGCCACCGATCGAAAGTGCCGTCCAGGTAGGGGGAAGGGAGCAGATCGAGATTTTTCAGCCGGGCGCGGTCCGGGGTTTGGATCATTTTTCGCATGCCGCTGCGCTCAGAGAGAAACGAAATCCCGTTAATCCGATCGGCTCCGATTCTCCAGTCCGCATCGTTTCTCCAGGTGTTCGATAGATGATCAAGCAGTTCGGCACAGGTCAGTTCACCCTCACCACGCACGGCGATGTCGACGTGGGGGTTTACGCTGAGGAAGCGCTCACAGGCTGCCGCGTTTTTTGGAACACTGGGCCCGCCGTGAATGGTGATATTGCGCGGATCGCTTTCCTTGATCGCCTGAGAAATTTCGAGATTGCGCCGGACCGACCACAAATAATCAGAAAACAGCCAAATCCCCGGTGCGGTATTCCGCGCCGAAACCAGTTTCAGGATGCGCCGGCACGGAGCAAGGAACAACGTGCTTTCAAGCTTTCCATCTTTGAAAACTCGCGCGAAGGACTGAATCATGCCCAGCGCCAACGGGTAGTAGCGCCCGCGGCCATGGGGAACAATGGGATAGACGGGTATTCTGCCGGGCTGCATGTTAGATGTTCAAAAATTGCTGCAGCCAAGGATTCTGCATGGTAACGGTCACGTCGATACCGCCGCCACGGCCCCGATCGCTGCCGCCGTTCTTGAGCTTATCTTTTCCGGAGCCGCCATTCACGTAATCGTGACCGCTGCCGCCAACCAGCTTGTCATTTCCGGCGCCGCCCAGCAGCGTATCCCGGCCGGAGCCGCCATACAGGGTGTCGTCACCATCGCCGCCGTCCAAGGTGTCATCCCCCTGCCCGCCATAGAGGATATCGTCTCCTTCACCCCCCAGGATCAGATCATCACCAATTCTCCAATCTCCGTCACTGCCGCCATTACCCCACCACCAGCCATGACCGTGCGAATAATGCCCGTGGCGGCGATGGGTGTGACGATCGTGCTTTCCGGAAAACGGATCCCGCATGAAATCATCTACCTCTTTCATAAGTTGATCCAGTGCATGATTCAGATCCTTAACTTCGTGTTTTGATACGGGGCTTTCAAGGATAGCGGGTTGAACCACCACCCCCTGATCGCCGATGATCAGATCATTGCCGCTGCCGCCTTCAAGGGTGTCGTTCCCTACGAAGTAGTCATAGCCGGAACGGTAGCGGATCAGGTCTTGATCCTTATGCTTCGGAAAACGCCCGTCAACGTCGTCGTGGTCATGCCGGATGTGGTCCTTAAGGAGCCAGTCTCGGCGCCAGTTCTCATGGTCCAGGGCCTTCTTTACATCCTTCAATTCCTTCTTGTCCACGTCCAGGGGATTACCGGGATTCTTCATGAATGCCGCCGGCGTGATGATCAGGGCGTTGTCGCCGATGATGAGGTCGTCCCCTGCATCCCCATAGATCATATCCGACTGCAAAACCAGGTCCCTCAGCTCCAGATCGATCAGCTCACTCTTTTTGGGCGCCTTTTTCTTGGGGCTGCCGGCAATGGCATCATCAATGAGGGCGTCGAGCACCTGGATGTGGGCCTCTGTCGCCACAAAGTTAAAGTCCGCGGCCACCCACTCCACATCGCGCACAAAGTTAAACAGTTCCAGGGCATCCGTCTTCAGATCCCCGTCCAGTCCAAGACCCTGACGGACCGTGGCCGGTGCGATCAGGGTGCCGTTATCGCCGATAATGGTGTCGTTGCCGCCGCCGCCGTGGATGGCGTCGTTGCCCACTTCGATCAACTGAGGCTGGTCAACACCCGGCAGGGTGTGCTCGAAAACGTCGAAATCTACGGCCACACGGCGCAGGTGCTGGAGCATATCCACCAGCTGCCCGCTCACGTCTTCGAGTGCATCGTCAATGCGTTTCAGCCCTGTATCCATGGGTGCATAAAAGGTCGCATGATCCCCGAATATGAGGTCATCGCCCCCGCCGCCGTCGATAACCTCATTGCCGGGCAGCATGTCGGTGTGATGCACCACGTCGGGTATCAGCGTAATGTAAGGTACGATTAAAGCGCCATCGGTCCTTTCAAGGGCGCTGTTCTCGGCCAATCTCTGGAACTCAGGCACCACATCGGAGACAAACTCGATGTGCGGCATAAAGAAGGTCAGCTCATCGGGCAGCAGGTTGACCGGTGCGGTGATGACCTCGCCTCCTTGTGGTAAGGTAACCGGTACATCGGCTCCGTCGGCAACCCCGATCAGCCGGATGCCGTTAAGGATATGGGGCATGTCGGTCTCAAAGGGAACCAGGTTGGAGGCCCCGTCGCCGAAGATAAGATCGGCATCATCGCCGCCGGAAAGCGTATCGCTTCCCCGCTGTCCGAAGATCACATCCTCCCCGGCCCCGCCGTCCAGGGTATCGTTCCCGGACTCCAACAGGTCGATCAGGTAGAGATCCGTATCCCACGCGCCGTTGTCCGGGTTCAGATGCTTGCTCCCGTCCGCGTTGAAGGCACCGGTTAAAACCAGAAGGTCGGCGCCGAATATCTTCTTTGCCAGCTCGGAATCCGGGTTGCGAAGGGGGGTGGTGTCCATGTCGATCACGCCGGTGATATAACCGACCTCCTCCAGGAACACATCCCTGTGCCAGGAACCGTTGGCATTTAGCCGCGGGGTGCCGTCTTCGTTGTATGCCCTGATGATCGTGCCCACGTCGCCGAGGATGATGTCGTGGCCCTCCCCGCCCCGGAGCGTGTCATCGCCAAGGCCGCCCACCAGGTCGTCGTCGCCGGCTCCGCCGTCTATGGTGTCGTTGCCGCTGCCGCCGTGGATGGTGTCTGCACTGTTGTTTCCGATCAGGAGATTGTCCTGCTCATCGCCCACCAGGAGGTCGTCACTCGAGCCGCCCTCAACATTTCTGAAGTTCCGGATGCCGCTGGTGCCGGTCGCAGTCCCTGTTGGCAGGTCCACCACCACGCTGTCGGTATAGGCCGAGTAGTCCAGAGTGTTCACACCCGGACCACCGTCGATAAAACCGCCGAAATCCACACTATCGTCGAATACAAAACGATCGTCCTGCGAACCGCCGGTCAGGTTTTGGAATCCGGAGAACGACAAGGTCTGACCGCTGCTGGCTACCTCACCCTCATCAGCACCCGTCACGGTCCAAATAACGTCAAGATCCGCCCCGGAGAGACGGTTGTTGCCCGTGGTCGTGCCCTGAAGCTCGTCCACGTTGTTGAACGTGCCCACCCCGAGATTGGAGGTGCCTGCGAACCCATCGCTCCCGCCCAGCCCCGTCAGCATCACTTCCAGGCTGTCAGCAAGCTGGGAATAGTCCAGGGAATCGCTGCCGCATCCTCCATCAATGCTGCTGACACTTCCACCGGATACGAACAGGAAGTCGTCTGCCCCGGCACCGCCCGTCAGATTCTCAATGGAAGAGAATAACAGGCTATCGTTCAGGTCACCCGCATTCGGTCCAGTGAGACGCCACACACTCTCCTGA
>ENA-OSEO01005443-OSEO01005443.1-sediment-metagenome-genome-assembly--contig:-NODE-5443-length-12224-cov-3.451881_pt1 | contig 12224 bp, 9 predicted proteins | sample MGYA00237883_ERZ534232 | MGnify/ENA metagenome assembly ERZ534232
GATCCTGGTGCTCAGTGGCAATGCCAATTCCATTATCCTGAAAGCTGAAAATCCATTCGTCTCCCTGGCGCTGAGCGGAGATGTGCACCCTTAGCGGGTCCTGCCCCCGAAACTTAAGGGCATTGGCCAGGAGATTTTGAAAAAGCTGTCCTAGTTGCACTTCATCGGCCATAACCGTAGGCAGGGGGTCATGGGTCACTAATGCGCCGGTTTCCTGAATGGTCGTGGTGAGATTGGCCAAGGCATGGTTTAAGACCGCCTCACAGTCGGTGGGTGCAAAGGGCTTACCCCGGGTGCCCACCCGGGAGAAAGCCAGAAGATCATTGATGAGGACCTGCATACGATTGGCGCCATCCACCGCGAAACCGATGAATTCGTCCGCGTCCTGGTCGAGTCTGCCCTGGTAGCGCTTGGCCAGCAGCTGCGTAAAGCTGGCCACCATGCGCAAGGGCTCCTGCAAATCATGGGAGGCCACGTACGCGAACTGCTCCAGTTCGGCGTTGGAACGTTTCAGGTCCTCAGCGTATTGAGCCATTTTCAATTCCGCTCGCCGCCGCTCGTCCAGTTCCACAGACAGACGGATATTGGCATCGTTCAAAGCCGCCGTCCGTTCTCCCACCAATATTTCCAGTTTTTCTTTGGACTGTTTGAGGGTCTCTGCGGCCTGTTGGATAGTGAGAAAAAGAGGAGGAATCCACAAAACAGCAGCCAGCATGGCCACGGAGATGGCCAGAGACGCGCCATCATCAAAGAGGTCGGCAGGATCGGCCAAGTCCCCGGAAGCCAGCCGCCAGAGCTTGACGACCCGGCGCAGGGCCATGAGGACCAGGGCCCCGGCAATCAGCACCCAGGCGGTGCGGGTCCCGGTTATCCGGATGAGCCGCAGGGCGAAAAAGGCCGCTATCAGTTGCAGCAGGCCGGCGACGCCGATTAAAAAAAGCCCATGCATGGCCATTCTAAGATTACGTCAATCCGGCAAAATGGGCAGCCGGATAGTCCTTTCGAACTGATTTGCCCCCGCTGAATTATGAGTTCATGTGATCAATTTATGCACAGATAGTTAACTTTTTAAAACAAAAAAAACGGTAAAAAATCTTTATTCTTATTCCTTAGATGGTTACCTGCCTTACCAGGGGTGTATGCAAACAGCTTTGGTCGGCAATGACACAAGCGATTAAGTCTGTGCAAAGGATATAGATCGCTCAACTCATTTAGAGGGTGGGGGGGGTAAGTCCGGACCGCTTTTTCAGCACTGCCTATAAATGCATCTAGGAGGCCTTCTCAAATGCTGGCTGTTGCTGGCCTCCGGATCATACGCCGACTACTTCATCTATGAGTAATTTAATTTCCGCGTCCCGCAAAGTCCTGGCAGCCTCGGCCAGAGTGGATATTTCCGCCTCAGCCAGGTTAGTCACACCCGTCTGGCTAATCTGCCAGAGGTCGATGGGAGGGCCTAAACCATAGGCATCCACCGCAATGGCTTCCTCCATGACTTTGTAGGCCAGGACCGAAGCCCGTTTTAAATTTAGGCTTTTACCCTGGTATTTGCGCAAGAGGGCATAGGCAAAGAGATCGCCGCTGCCGGTGGCAAAGGGAGCCTGTTGCACCCATTCCGGCACCCCTTCCACGGTGATGTGTAAGATCAGAGGCTCTTGAGAAAATTCCGCAAAGATAAAGTCGGCGGGATGTAACTTCAATAAGGTATCAGGATCTTGGGCGAAAAAAGAGGAGCGAAAATCCAGCTGGATCAGTTCGTTAATACACTGCTTGACCATCTGTCCGATGTCGTCCCGCAGGCGCACCAGGGGCCTGGCAGTGGGGAGAGTGCCGATACGCTCCTGAATCCTCTGAATCAGAGCCAGTTCCCCGGACGCGGCCCAGACGGAATGTTCGTTTAACCGGTAAATTTTTTTGCCCGTGGTGCGCACTAAGCCGGCAGTGATCTGGCCGTCAGAGGCCATAACCAGGCCATCGCTTGCCGGAATTGCCAGTATCAGAGTCATGGTTATCTCACTTCGGATTCAGGATGATACTTAACCATCCGGAACCTCAGGGATTTTGGTGTTAGTAGAAGATATGCATACTTCAAAGAAAAGCGCAACCCTTTGTTTATAGGGGAATAAAGCGCTTTCAGGCAGCGCCGCCCCCTATCGTAAGGCGCCACCTGTAACTTGAAATACAGACATAAGGGAAATCATTCCCACCTAACGGTTAAAGACCCATCAATCTTTTTCTATCAACCTGCAATTAAAGGCCTCCAGCGCCTCCCAAAGCCGCCGCAATTCTGGATGGAGCTGCCACTCCTCCGGTTTGGAGGCATACTTGTCGCCATCGTTGATGAAGCGATACATATAGACTTCGCAAGCCCGGTATTCTTGCTGGTCTCCGGCCCAGCGGGTAAAGTTGCCGGGGAAAATGCCGGCTACCCTCCAGCCTTTTTCCATTTTTAAGGTTTCTGTCTGGGTGATGGTATGCCAGGTCTCCAGAAAGGTGGTCAGGTATTCGGCGCCTGAAACTTTGCACATCCAGGCCATCATCTCGCCCAGCAAGCCCATCAGCCCTTTCTGGCGGTAATCGGGATGGGTGCCAGCAAAAGTCCATTCAATCTGGAGATTCCGGTCGTATTTGGTCATGAGGGAGGCCGCGGCGAAGCGGCCGGTGGCCGTTTCCTGGACCACCAGCATGCAGCAGGGTTTCTTTAGAGAGTCCTCTTCCCAGGTCTGCACCATGGCCATGCGGGCTTCGTAATCTTCCGGGTAAAGCACGAAGTCGTGGGACGAACCGTAGAGTTCCGGGTAGGCATGGCGCCAGAGTTCCGCAGCCGCCTCGATGTCCGCCAGGGTCAGAGGCCGCCCCACAAAGCGCCGGTCCCGGGTCTCCCGGGGCTCCGGCTTGACCCAACGCACTGCTTTTTCACAGACAAGGCGGGTCTGGCAGCTCTGGCCCATGGGACGAAAGGGACGGTAGGGCGTCATGTCAAGGAAGCGCATACGTATCACCTTCTACTGAATACTTGTTGTCTGGAATCCCTGTATGACCCCTGGGAGGTTCTGGCCGAAGCACCATTTGGGCCTTCACAATAGGCTCTCGGGGTGGATCCTGCCTATTTATTGAAATAGACAGAGCTATCGGCTTATCCCCTTCCGGTTGCAACAGCAGAAAGGAGTTCCTGGCTGCGGCCAGGGTACAAGAGGCCCGGACCTCTGCCCGATCAGAGAGTGCGGATCGCCAGCTGGTTTAGTCAACGGTGGAACCCTGCCGCCCTTCGATTTCCCTCTCTACAAGTTCCTTTTCCAGGGCGGCTACCCGCTTTTCCAATGTCTCCAGGTCGGGCCTCCTTAGCCTCTGCCATGATTTGTTCAACAGCCTCAGGGCTTTCTTGCTGGCTGATTTCTCCCCGTTTAACCATCTCTTCAACTAGCGCCTCGACCTTCTGTTTGGTAAAGTCCCAGACTCCGAATCCAAACAGCAGGGCTTTCCGCCAAAATTCTTTCTGTTCCATGTGCCGAACCTCCTACCGTATAACATTATGCCGAATTTTTAGATGGCAACCCCGACCTCTGTTACTTGCGAATTTTGCCTTAAACAAAACGTTTTCAGTCGGGAAGAATTGGAGTGGCTTGTGAAGGAAACATGATTATCTTTTAGAGACCGTTATTCTGGGTTCAGCAAGGACAGAGCCTATGAAAGAAGCCAGATTTTGGGAGAGCCTGGAAAACCAGAAGGTGCATTGTCATCTGTGCGCTCATGAATGCCAAATCGATCCGGGCAAGCGGGGGATATGCCGCGTGCGGGAAAACCTGGACGGCACCCTTTACAGCCTTGTATACGGCAGAATCATCTCCCAGAGTATCGATCCCATTGAGAAAAAGCCGTTGTATCATTTCCTGCCCGGGTCCAGTTCCTATTCCATCGCCACCGTGGGCTGCAACTTCCAGTGCCTGCATTGCCAGAACTATGAAATTTCCCAGTATCCCCGACTCCATGAGGGGGGTATTATCGGCCCTGCTGCGGTCGCCGGAGGATATCGTGGCCGCGGCGCTAGAAAGTCAGTCGGCCAGCATCTCCTATACCTACACCGAACCTACCATTTTTCTGGAATTCGCCCAAGACACGGCGCGGCTGGCCCGGGCTCAAGGGTTGCGCAACGTCTTTGTGTCCAACGGCTTTATGACAAAGACATCCGCCCAGGGTCTGGCCGAATTTATTGATGCCGATAATGTGGATTTGAAGAGTTTCCGGGATGACCATTATCGAAAGGTCTGTAAGGCCCGGCTGCAACCCGTGCTGGACACCATCGTGCGCCTCAAGCAGTTGGGGGTCTGGCTGGAGATCACCACCCTGGTCATCCCCGGGCTGAACGATTCCACCGAGGAGCTTACGGACATCGCCCAGTTTGTCAAAGGGGTGGGAGTAGGGGTTCCCTGGCATGTGTCTGCTTTTTACCCTATCTACAAGATGTTAGACCGGCCCCGCACCCCGGTGGCCACCCTGCTGAAGGCCCGGGAGATCGGGCTCAAGGCGGGATTGCGGTACGTCTATACCGGCAATATACCCGGTAATGGAGGGGAAAGTACTTTTTGCTATGCTTGCGGCGCTCTGCTTATCGACCGCCTGGGCCTTCAAATCCTGCGTTACGATCTCCAGGACGGCAAGTGCCCTAAATGCCAGGCCGAGATTGACGGGGTATGGAAGTAGGGCTGCATAATTTTTCGGGCTAAAAGAAGATAGCAGTTAATCAGGTGCGGTATGTCTTCCTATGAAGTTGTAATCATTGGAGCCGGGCCAGCCGGCCTATTTGCCGCCCTAAAACTTGCGGATTCAGGGGTGAGGCGAATCCTGCTGGTTGAACAGGGGCCAGCCCTTGAGGAGCGCCGCCGGGATCAGCCTGGTGGTATCTTGTGCGGCTGGGGCGGGGCAGGAGCCTTTAGCGACGGCAAGCTCATCCTCTCCCCTGAGGTAGGCGGTTTTTTAAGCGAACTTCTGGTCCTGGAGGACCTGATCGCACTGATCCAGGAGGTCGATGGCATCTATCAGCAGTTGGGAGCGCCGGCCGAGCTCTATGGGGGCGACCCCGATACCCTGGAACTTCTTAAGACTAAGGCCCGTCAAGGCGGGATGATTTTCATCCCCACTCATTTGCGCCATATCGGCACGGAAAATTGCCAAAAAATTCTCAAGCAATTGAGAGAGCGTTTGACCGGCCGTTTGGAGATCCGCACGAACTGCCGGGCCCAGAGTATCCTGGCAAAGGACGGGGTGGTAAGAGGGGTGGGCTTGGATAATGGCGAGCAGGTGGGGGCGCGATATGTGATCGCGGCTCCCGGCCGGGCCGGGGCCGCCTGGATGCGGGAAGAGGCCCGGCGCCTGGCCATCCCCTCTATCCACAGCCCGGTGGATAGAGGCGTGCGTGTTGAAGTCCCGGCCTCGGTTCTTTCCCCTCTTACTGAGGCGGCCTACGAAGCCAAATTGATTTACTATTCCCGCACTTTTGATGACAAGGTGCGCACTTTCTGCATGAACCCGCATGGCGAGGTGGTTCTAGAAGAGCTGGACGGCTTAGTCACAGTTAACGGCCACAGCTATGCCTCTCGAAAAACGGAAAACAGCAATTTTGCCATTCTGGTGAGTTCAACCTTTACCGAGCCCTTCGATGATCCCATCAGCTATGGCCAGTATATCGCCCGACTGGCAAATCTGTTGGGAAAGGGGGCATTAGTGCAGCGCCTGGGCGACCTCCAGGTCGGCCGCCGCACCACCGCTGCCCGCCTGGAACGTTGTCTGACCCGGCCTACGCTCAAAAGTGCCACCCCCGGTGATTTAAGTTTCGTCCTCCCCTACCGTTACCTGAAAGATATTCTGGAAATGCTAGAGGCCATGGAAACTCTGGCTCCAGGGATCAACAACCCTCACACCTTGCTCTACGGAGTGGAAGTGAAGTTTTATTCTCACCGCCTAAAACTGAGCCCGGACCTGGAGTCCCCCATCTGCAACCTGTTCATTATCGGGGACGGCGCGGGAATCACCCGGGGCCTAGTCCAGGCCTCAGCCAGCGGCCTGATTGCCGCCCGGGCCATAATTCGGGGCAGGTAAGAAGACAAAGGCGGCGAATAATGGCGGCTCACACAGGGCGGATTTACCAAGGACAATGTACGACCCATTGGAATTGGCTAGACAGACGGCCAAGATAGTATGCAAGGGGACGGCGCGCAAGTATTACCGCTTCCGGTCGGCCCGTTTTTACGGTGGCATCGCCACCGCCGATTGCCTGGGGTGCAACCTGCGCTGCGCCTTTTGCTGGGCCTGGGGGCAACTGCATCAGGTGCACAAGCTGGGGCAGTTTTATGAGCCATCGGAAGTGGCAGCGCGCCTCATCGCCATCGCCCGGGAAAAAGGCTTTCACCAGGTGCGCCTCAGCGGCAACGAACCCACCCTGGGGATGCCCCATCTTCTGGAGATTCTACGCCACCTGCCCCGGGACTTGGCCTTCATCCTGGAGACCAATGGCATCATCCTGGGTGCGGAAGCCCAGTGGGCTAAGGAACTGGCGCCTTTCCCGCAGGTCTTCGCCCGGGTAAGCCTCAAAGGCTGCACCCCGGAGGAATTCGCGCGCCTAACCGGGGCAGTGCCGGAGGGCTTTGCTCTGCAACTCAAGGCCCTGGAGCACCTGCTATCGGCCGGGGTGGACTGCCATGCCGCGGTAATGGTAAGCTTCTCGCCGGTGGAGTCCCGGGAGAGGCTGCGCCAGCGCCTATCCGCCATTCACCGGACCTTCGGGGATTTCGAGCCGGAGGAGCTCATCCTCTACCCCGCGGTGACCGCGCGCCTGACCAAACGAGGGCTGTCCTACTATAGTGGTCACATTCCCCACAGATGGCCAACTGAACAGGTTTGACGCTCTGGATGTCTTCTGCAAGGGCTTAAAAAAGATGGACGAAACGCCAGAGAAAAAGGTGGCAATTAGTAAAGTTGACGCCGGCAAATACCTGGCTCAATGCCGGCTATGTGGCACCTGGATTGAGGTTCATCCAGTCATCGGGCAGGATAAGACTATTAAATTTTGGGAAGCGGACTTTGGTGTTGTGAAACTAAGCAATCAGCTTTGTTTTTCACTATATGAAAGTTTATTAAACCGAGCTAAGATCTTGCCACAGGCTGGTGGTGAAGCAGGATATCACCCGCCTTGGGTCCGCAATTGAACAACAAATCAAGAGTGGAAAGGTTGGCAAGGAAGTCTCCCCAAAGTTGCGGATAAATGGGCGCGACATATCTGGAGCAGCGCAGCTCAATCTCATTGTTCTGAAAAAGTTCGGCATCGAGATATTTTTTGGCCTGGCTCTGGGCCAGGAAAACCGAGGCACCCATGGCCTGGCAAATCTCGATGAGAAGTTGCGTTGCCCTGCCTTTAACCCCCAAGTCGGATAGGAGAACCAGTTGGGTCTTGATCTGGAGGCAATCCATGAGATAGCGGATAATGGCCAGGTTCAGGTCGATGAGTTTTTCGAAGCGCGCGGCAAACAACCCTTCAATAAAACCGAGATGGTCTCTGAGATAGGGTGCATTTCCGTAGGCGCACTTGAAGCTTTCTTGGTGCTTGCGCGGCCAGCGCCCCTTGTAGCAGATTCTCACCTGATTAATCTTCTGTTCTCCTAAACCCTTCTTCCAAACTGGAATAGTCAGCCACAGGGTGCCTTGATCGTTCTTAAAGCGGTTTCTACTGATCCATGTCGTGCCATGCGGAAACTGAACTTCGTCCAAAATGATCAGGACGTCGGAGAGGAGAGCCTTGTAGAAAAAGCCAGGGAAGGGGGCAAAATACGGTTGATTAGCCGAGATAATCATTTCGTGCCTTTCAAACCATCCCAGATCTTGACTGTCTTTCTCCCAAGGTCCGGTTGGGCATATTGCAGATGCCGGCAGAGGGTCTTATATAGAAAATAACCGGCACGAGAGGAAGATCAATGAACATGGCGGAAAAAACTTTTTATACCAGCGAATCGGTGACCGAAGGTCATCCTGATAAGGTTGCCGACCAGATTGCGGATGCGGTGCTTGATTCCTACCTGGAGAAAGATCCGGGATCTCGGGTGGCGGTGGAGGTTATGGTTACTTCTAATTATATCTTGCTGGCTGGGGAAGTCACTTCTCGGGCCCAGGTTGACGTCGAACCGGTGGTGCGTAGAGTCATTAAGGACATTGGTTATGTGCAGGAAGATTTAGGGTTCGATTATCTTGGCGTCCAGGTGGAGGTGCGACTGCATGCTCAGTCCCCGGACATTGCCCTGGGGGTGGACAGCGATAAAGCCCGGGGGAAACCGTTGGGGGCCGGGGACCAGGGCATCATGTATGGCTATGCCTGTGACGAAACTGAGGAACTCATGCCTTTGCCCATAATGCTGGCCCACCAACTGGCCCGCCGGCTTGCCGCGGTCCGCCAAGAAGGGACTTTACCCTACCTGCGTCCCGATGGCAAAACCCAGGTGACGGTGGAATATGTGGCAGGACGGCCCACCAGGGTGGAGGCGGTCGTAGTCTCCGCCCAGCATAGCGCCGAAGTGGATATGGCCACTCTCCGGGCGGACCTGACCCGGGAAGTGATCCGCCCGGTTATCCCTCCCTCGCTTCTGGATGAGCGCTGCCGGTTCTTCATCAACCCCACCGGCCGTTTTGTCATCGGCGGCCCCCATGGCGATACCGGGGCCACCGGCAGAAAATCCATGGTAGACACCTATGGCGGCCTGGCTCGCCATGGCGGTGGGAGTTTTTCCGGCAAAGACCCCACCAAGGTGGACCGGAGCGCCTCCTATACCCTCCGGCACGCCGCCAAATCCATAGTCGCTGCCGGTCTATCCCGGCGTTGCGAACTGCAAGCCGCCTATGTCATTGGAGAGCCGGAGCCGGTCTCTCTGGGGGTGGAAACCTTTGGCAGCGGGCGGCTTGCTGATCCAGAAATCCTGGCCCTGGTCCAAAGACACTTCGATCTGACACCCGCCGGGATGATTGCCGCCCTGGGTCTCCAGCGGCCAATCTACCGGGCCACTGCGGTTTACGGCCATTTTGGCCGCCATTATGATGGCCTGCATTTCCCCTGGGAAGCAGTGAAACCCATGGAATTCGGCGAAACCGCCTGAATCTGAAAGCAACCATTGACCAGCATATATTCGCACCGGCCTCTAATCACTCCCTGGGACGGCGACAACTTTCAGCCCTGTCATCGCCATTTCTACCAGCGGCCTGGCGACAAACTTTCATTTCCACCCGAAGTCGAAGAACAATGGGAGGTGGTGGTGGTGGGAGCAGGACTCTCCGGACTTACCTCCGCCTATCACTTAAGGGAACATCGGGTGCTGGTGCTGGAGGCAGGTAAGGTCCCGGGAGGTGTATGCCGGCAGGGTTCTTTCCGGGGGCTTGCCTATCCAGCCGGCTCCGCATATTTCTATTATCCGGGCGCCCCTTCCTGGGAGGCCTGGTATCGAAATTTGGGGCTGCCTCTGGCTGACTCCCTGGTAGCCAAGCCGGTAAGCGCCTTATTCTATGGAGGCCGCTGGTATCCTGATTGTTTTTCCAAACCATGCATCCAGACACTGCCGTTGCCGCGCAGGGCCACAAATGGCCTGAAAAATCTGGCGGAAAATCTGGCGGCCTGGGAGGAAGTTTGGGACCCGATGGGTTCTGATAGCTTGCCCAATCCGGAGTTAGACCGGGTCTCCCTGGCGCATTTCCTGGAAAATGAGCAGCAATTGCCACCGCAGGTCACCAGCATCTTGGCTCCATATTGCCGCTCTTGTCTGGGGGCCGGCCCCGAAACCGTCTCCGCCTGGGCCGGCCTCTTTTTTCTGATGTCGGAGTTCTCCGCAAACTCCAGGACTGCCGCCTTCCCCGGAGGCAATGCCATGATAGCTCAGGCCCTGGCGCAGTCATTATCACCGCCGGTCCGTTGCGGCCAAACCCTGGTGCGCCTGGAGCCCGCTCCGCATGGCGTGGATCTATGGGTGTGGGATAGCCTGGATAACCGGGGCTATCGTCTTCAAGCAGGGGCAGTGATCCTGGCGCTGGGGAAATTTGCCGCCCGGCATATCCTCCCGTCACATGCGGGTTGGAACCTGGAGGTTTTTAGCAGGTTCCGCTATAGCAGCTACGTGGTGGCAGCCTTGTGCGGTAACATCTCCTTGGAAAGTCCGGGCTATGAGAACTGGATAGTTGGAGATGAGAATTTTTCCGACTTCATCATGTCTCCCCGAACTCCACGGGGGGGCGAAGCCAGGGTCATGACGGTGTTTGCTCCCCAACCTCATACCCAAAGCCGGGAGGCCTTGCTGAGAATTAAACCCGAAGATAAGGCTACGGAACTCTTGACCGCAGTGGAAAGACACTTTCCGGGAACGGCAAGGGAAGTGGATGAAATCCACCTCTACCGGTTCGGGCACGCCCAAATCGTGCCCTATCCCGGATTTCTTTCCACACTGAAGGGAAATATTGCCCAAGCCCAGGAGCGCGTCATCCTGGCTAACTCAGACTTGGAAGGCTTGCCTTGCATCGAGGCGGCCATCGTCCAGGGGCAAAAAGCGGCGCAGCGAGCCCGAATCCTTCTTGCTGAGAATTAGTGAAGCTCCCGGCGATGTGTACGGTTGGGGATCGCTCAAGGCGCTTTAAAAGGCCTCTTTAGTTATTCGTTCCGGCTCTTGGAGGGGGTAATAGGCATTGTTGAGATATTGGGACACCATCCGTTGGGTATTGAAAAAAGAGCCATTCAACGAGATAGACGAACGCATGACCTCGGCGAAACCCAGGGGTTTTCCATAAAATAGTGGGAGAATCACCCGTTCCAATTTATCGTAAAGAGAGGCAATTTCGCTGGAGGAGTCTCCTTCCTCAATGGACCAACCGGTAATCCCTTCCACATGACCTTCAATCCACCAACCATCCAGCACACTCAGGCTTGGAACCCCGTTAAGTGCAGCTTTCATTCCGCTGGTACCAGAGGCTTCCAGGGGTTTATGCGGGGTATTGAGCCATAGATCGACGCCGGCGCAAAGGATCTGGGCCAAAGACATGTCATAATTCTCCAGATAAACCACCCGTACCGTATCCCCCAGCAATTGCGCCGCTCTGAAGATATGCCGAATTACTTCTTTCCCGCCTTCGTCCCGGGGATGAGCCTTGCCTCCACATATAATTTGCAACGGGCCAACCTTACGGGATATCGATTTGAGACGCTCAGGGTCCGAAAAGAGCAAATCGAGGCGCTTGTATACCGTAGCGCGTCGGGCAAAACCCACGGTCATCACGTCCTCGGGCAAGCGAACACTTGTCTGCTTTTCCACCTCTGCCAATAGTCTCCTCTTGGCCTCAGTATGGGCTTGCTGGATTTCGTGCAGCGGTATACCCACTGCATAACGAAGGTAGAAGTTGTCGTGGCGCCACTCCGGAATACGACGGTCAAACAGGTTACGAAAAGGGGGGGAAGTCCAGGTGAAGGCGTGTACGCCATTAGTAATGGCATTCATCGGATAACGAGGAAACATGCCGAGGGAAACTTCGCCGTGCCGCATGGCGACCCCATTGATATAATGGGCAAAACGCAAGGCGAGATAGGTCATATTAAGGCTTTTATCAAACCCAGATTGCGTGGCTTCTAAGAGAGCTGCCTGCTCCGCCCCCAACACCTGCTGCGCCATCTCCCAGGAGTATTGATCATGACCGGCGGGTACGGGGGTGTGTGTCGTAAACACACACAATTTTCGGATAGCCTCCACATCGGTCTCTTGAGGAATTTTATCACCTCGTCCCTCGATTTGACGCTCCAATAAGGACAGAGCAAGCAGGGCCGAGTGGCCTTCGTTCAGATGGTAAATGATCTTCCCTTCCCAACCCAGGGCCTTCAAGATGGCCACTCCCCCAAAGCCCAAAATGGCCTCCTGGCACAAACGGTAATGGTCATCTCCCCCATAGAGAAAATCTGTGAGAGTCTGATCCCAATGACTATTTTCTGGCAGTGCGGTGTCCAGGAAATATATCGGCACCTGCCCCGACAACCCGTGTACCAGATAACGCCAGGCACGCACCTGCACCTCTCTTCCCTCCAAAGTCACAGCAACTCGAGGCGCCAGGGTCTCCAAGATAGCCTCAGGGTTCCACAGGTCAGGGCTTTCGGTTTGATTACCCCAGGCATCAAGATGTTGGCGAAAATAGCCCTGGCGATGCAAAAGGGTCACCGCTACCAT
>ENA-OSEO01005448-OSEO01005448.1-sediment-metagenome-genome-assembly--contig:-NODE-5448-length-12222-cov-3.566406_pt1 | contig 12222 bp, 8 predicted proteins | sample MGYA00237883_ERZ534232 | MGnify/ENA metagenome assembly ERZ534232
GCCAAAAAAGGAGCCACGCAAGGCAGCGAGCGATGGCGCTGCTCCGGTCAAGCTCAGCCTGGCGGGCAAGCTACGTCTGGTTGGCCTGATCTTGATCTTCATCTGGCTCTGTCTGATCACGCTGCCAGCGCTATCGCTATATGCGTTCAATTCGTTGCAGGACGAGTGGGAGATCGTGCTGATCCCCGGGCTGTTCGCAGTCGAGCCGACCGCGACGAACACCCCGACAGCGACGCCGCTGCCATCGCCCACGCCAACAGAAACCAGCACGCCTACGCCGACCAACACACCAACCGCAACACCGACAGTGACAGCGGTCGAAATCGGCATGCTGCCAATGGCAACCCTCCCGATAACCGGCACGTCAGCTATCACTGACACCCTTGCGTCCACCGGCCCACTGACGACGACAGAGATCGTCACCACAACCGGCGCACTGACAGACACCGAACGGCTGATCGTCAAGAAAACGATCTTCAACACAGAAGATCTCACCGGTACGGTGGCGACCGGCGTGCTCTGGATCCGGCTGGGTCCCGGCCCCGACTTCCGTGCGGTCACCAAACAAGAACTGGGCGCACAGGTTTACCTGCTCGGACGAAACGAGGATAGCTCCTGGCTAAAGATCAGAACGTCCGACGAGCAGGAGGGTTGGGCCGACGCACAGTACATCGACACGGATGCACCCATAGACATTCTGAACCCGCTGGAAGCGCCGCCGACACCGACGCCAAAACCGACCGAACCGCCTCCGCCGCCAACCCAGGAACCGGAAGCTTCTCCAGCCCCGCTAGAGACGCCAACACCAGCGCTGAAATTCGCCGCTCCCATCGTCACCGGACCGCCAGATGGCACAATCTGGACCGATGGGGAGACCGCGCATCATTTCCTGGAGTGGGAACCGCTCCCCCTCGCGGATGACGAGTTCTACAACGTCACGTTCATCTATCAGAAGAACGGGGAGACGCAGTATTTCGGCACGGCGACGGAAGAGGAGCGCTATCAGATCCCGCCGGCTATCCACCAGCTGCAGGCCGACAGAGGAGAATTCCAATGGCGCGTCGTCGTCCGCCAGAATACGGCCGGAAGAGGGCAGCATGACGGCCCGACCATCAGCCCTGAAAGCGACTTACACAGCTTCACCTGGCGATAGGAACGAGTAGATACATCGGGCAAGGCACAGAATTCCGGAAAGGCTACACCAGCTTCTCTGGCGTTTCTGTGTCTTGCGCGTGTTCGTGGAGAGACACATGCAGAAACCGCTGAGAAGGCTTAGCTTCAGTCTCGACCGCTTCGCCACTACGAGGGCATTGATCGTGCTGACCATCGTCTTTGTCCTCTTCTCCATCGTCTTCGTTTATGTCGATACACCGTTCAGTGTGAAACGAGTCGAGAAGTTGTCGGACGGGGTCCGCATTCTGGATCAGCAGCGGAACTACACCACCGAGATGGCCTACCACTTTCTGGATGCATACGGAGAATCGGGCCGCCAGACCTACCGGCGCATCCTGGCAGCTGACGTCTTCTACCCTCTGCTATACGGTGCCTTCCTATCCATAGCGATAACCTGGTTTTTCCGGCGGGCGTTTGCCGTCGAACGCATCGTACAGCTGCTCAACCTGCTGCCTTGGCTGACCGTCCTGTTCGACTATGCCGAGAACATCGGCCTGTACGTCATGCTCGCAAAGTACCCCACTCAACTCTCCACGGTGGTCACAATAACCAGTCACCTCAGCATGCTGAAGCAGTTGTTGAGCAGCATGTCCATATTGGCGTTGCTGATCGGCATCATCTTCTACCTGGCGAAGAAGGCCGGCCTGCCCCGACCGTACAAAACCGGTTGACTGCCCGTGTGAATGGGTTGTGCCGTCCCGCCGGGTGCGCGGAAGAGATAGACGCATACTCCCTGCGCGGAGCGACGCGCGCAAGTCGCCTGGTACCGGGCAGCGGGTGCAGCGAACCCGGATGTCACCGCCTCAACGCAGTGTCTCGAAGGCAGGTGTCGGCAGGATGAAAAGCGGTACACTTGGAATGAGTGGTTCCAGAAGCTGCACAGGTCCGGATGGGGTGAAGGTCTGGCAGGTGCCGGAGACCTTGACGTGCGCCTGGAAGTCCCTGGATGAATCATCCAGATAGACGACAGTGAGCGTATAGGTCGTCGATTCACAGGGACACACTTCCTGCTTGCCCTGGCCGTCTACCGGCTCATCGTCGAGGAATACGGACTTCGCCCCGCTTACACGCCAGATCAGGGACGTACATTCCCCCGCGCGCAACGATGTGTCGGAGACACGGAAATCGACCTCCGTCTCCACAGCCGTCTCACACTCACCTGCAACGTCCACGGACAGAGAGCGTTCTTCGGTCTGTCCGTTTCGTTTGGTAATGCTGAGCACGTACGTCTCCCGCTCACAGGGGCACACTTTCCGGCTGCCTGTGCCGACTATCCCATCGCCGTCCAGATGTACCTCGCGCACTCCCTCGACGTCCCAATGCAGCGTGGTACACGCACCTGCGCGCACGTAGCTGGCATCCGCCCAGAATTCAATCTTTTCGTCCGGTAAGGGAGGCGCGGTGGTTGCGCAGGTCCCGTATACGTCCACGAGCAGAGCGCGCTCCTCCACCTGTCCGTCCTGGCCAACCACGCGCAATACGTATGTGGTCCGCTGGCATGGACAGACTTGCTGCTGGCTTTGTTTGGCCACAGGCTGCCCATCCAGATAGACGTCACGTGCGCCGCGCGCATCCCAGTGCAACGTCGTACACGCACCGCCATTCACGTAGGGCGGATCAGCCCGGAATGAGATCGAAGACATGGGCTGCAATGCACGCGGAACCTGGATCGACACGACGAGGTTTTGTCCGAACGGTTTGCCGGTTGCATTCCCCAGTTGCCAGACACCCCGGTAGGTTCCAGGCTTCAGCGGCGCCACCAAAGGCACGGAGATATCTGCTGTGCCGCCCGGCAATACAACTGGCAGGGGAACGCTGGAAGCGTCTCCCAGCCGATCTCCCGAGACGAACTGAAGCTGATAATCCGGCCCCCAGGGACACGTCCCCGAGTTGTTAACCCGCCAGGTTTTGTCGAACGACACGCCGGGGTCTATCGACGCCCCGTCTGGTACCGTGACGTCGGTGACGAAACCGGCATCATCGCTACACCCGGTGGTGGGAGTATCCGTAGGAACCACCAACGGCTTGTCTTCCGGGCTCACGACCACGCCACCCCACAGGGTAAGCGTAGGCCGCACCAGCAAGGGCGTACAAATCGGTGCGGGTTGCGCCGTCAGTGTCATGGCAATCGCGCCGGCGATCTCCCGCCGACGTGCCAACTCCGTCGCTTTCAGATCCGGTCGTGGTGTCGAGGTAGGGGTCACGCTGGGCGTGTCTGTCGGGGCCGCCGTCAAGGCAGCCGCCACAGCGAGACTGAGATCTCGCAGGTAGGCCCGCCGCGTCGCCCCCAGGTCGGGTGTCGAAGTCGCAGTTGGTGTGCTCGTGGGTGTATCCGCCGGCACTGCCGTCAACGTCTCGGCCACCGCTGCAGCGAGAGCACGGAGCCGCGCCGCTTCCGTCGCATCCAGGTCCGGCGTCGAGGTCGCAGTCGGCGTGCTCGTCGGCGTATCCGCCGGCACTGCCGTCAACGTCTCGGCCACCGCTGCGGCGAGAACACGGAGCCGCGCCGCTTCCGTTGCATCCAGGTCCGGGAGCGGCGTCACGGTCGGGATCAAGGTCGCCGTATTGGTCGGCAGCGCGGCCAGCGTCGCCGCCGCTGCATCATGTACCGCCCGATCGTAAGCCAACTGTGTCGCAGCGGCGTCGGGAGTCACCGTCCGAGTCGGCGTCGAAGTGGGCAACGAGGTTACAGTAGAGAGCGGCGTTGTTGTAGCGGTGGGCAACGATGTGTTCGTCGGTTGGGCGGCTAACGTCGAGGACACCGCCTCCGCAACCTCTTGCACCCGGTATGCAGCAGTCGCGCTGGCATCCGGCGTGGCCGTCAGAATCGCCGTGATCGTAGGGGTCAGGGTTGAAGTCGAGGTCGGCTGTGCGGTCAAGTACGCCACGATGGCCATTGTGGCACTGCGTGCCTGCGAGGCCGGAACCGCACGGGACGCCGCATAGCGTCCGACGACTGCCCCTGCCAGGAATGCGACGAGAATGGACAGCACCACTCCTACTATCGCCAGGCCAACCAACAACCCCCCACGCTTGAGTATCGGTTTGTCGCTCATAGCCACCCTCGCTTATCGTAAACTGACCAAGCCAGCACCGAGTCAGCAACAGCAGTTATTGCCGCCATCATCGCTATTCACTTTGCGTGCACCCGCGAATATTCTACACTCCGCCTTCTGAAAAATCAAATGTGATTGACACGGATCTGGCAATCACTTATAATGGGCACACAGTGGCAAACACACGAATTTCGACCCCAGAGAAGGACAGATGACCATGAAAATTGACGTCAAGAGCTTTGCGCACTTGCGCCTGGCATTGGGCAAATCGCCAGCGACGATCGAGGTGCCCGAAGGTTCCACCGTGGCCGATCTGATCGACATCATCATCGCTCAACATGGGGAGGCGGCGCGTACGGCCATCTGGCGGGAGACTGACGATACGCTGAAAATCACACCCGTACACGACGGCAAGAGAATGGCACTCGACGCCCAACTGGTGGACGGCATGACCGTGGTATTTATGTCTGTCGTCGCAGCAGGGTGATGCCGTCACGACGGGGTGGGTATACACGAAACGCCCGGAGAACCACGTCGAACAGTCCAGGGGCCGCCCAGGTCCTGCGTATGCCCGGCAACCGGTCCACGTAGATCACCCCGTGCGCGAAGTACGTCCACGCTCGATATAGCCCAATCCAACAGGAGGACAGGCGCGCGAACTTGGCGGCTCACACTGAGAGCGTGACCTGTCTGCTCCCCGTTGCTCCCTCACAGACTGCGGAATCTGCCGTCCAGGCCCTGATCGTGTGGCAGGCGAGCGAGTATACAGGCTCGTGCGTACACCTTGCGGCTGCCACGCCACTCTCGATAGGCGCAGAGGTGATGTGATCGTATCGACGACGTAACCGCCAACCCGTGAGAGATTGTAAGCAATAGAACTGCGAGTGTCTGAGTTCGGGCGTCCGGCATGATGTGAGCGCGAAAGGCGTGTACACTGTGCCGGGCGCTCTTGTATTGGTGAGCAGGAGGCACGGAAAGGACCAAGGGGATGCTGAGGCTGCGGCGCTGGTGCAGGATGTAAGAATTCGGCGGAAAACTTTAAGTGCTGCAGAGTTATTAAAGTATTTTGCCAATTTCTTTAATCTGGAGTATGATGTTGAGAGGATTGTAGGGTTTAGTTCAATATCCGGATGACACGGAGGGTGGCAACGTGGACATTTCGCGGTTCGGGGAGAACAAGACCGGGAAACTGGTGAGCATTTCCACCACGACCGGTACGACGTACGCTTTCATACCAGATCCGCTGCCTCTGGAGTGGGAGTGGCCTGAACGCCTGTGGCCGCTGTTGCTGGAAGCACATCGCTGTCTCGCGAGACTGGAGGGCAGGGCTGGAAATCTCCCGATCCAGATCACGCCGCAACTCCTGCTGCGCCCACTGCAGAACCGCGAGGCGCAAACCTCGTCGCGGCTGGAAGGGACGATTACCGAACCGGTACAGCAGATGCTGTACCGGTTGGATCCCGATGCTCCCGGGGTAGACAGCGAGGCGAGGAACGCTCAGCGTGAGGTCGATAACTATGGGAGGGCACTGCGACACTGGTTGGGCAGGCGGGACAAGTTGCCGATTTGCCGGCAGTTGGTGACGGAGCTGCACGGCATCTTGATGGATGGGGTGCGTGGGGCGAATCGGGATCCGGGGCAGTTCAGACGGCTGCCAGTACAGATTGGACGGCCGGCGCGATTCGTGCCCCCGCCGGCCGAGCGGCTGGATGCACTGTGGACCGATTTCGAGGAATACTGCAATCGGCGCGAAAAGCAGTTCGATCCGCTGGTGGAGGCGTTCGTGGCGCACTACCAGTTCGAGACGATCCATCCGTTCAGCGACGGCAACGGCCGGGTGGGCAGGGTGTTGCTGGCAATCATGATCATGGAGTGGTGCGGGCTCAGCGACCAGTGGCTGTACATGAGCCCGTACTTCGAGGCACGGCGCGATGAGTACATGGACAGGCTGTTCGCAGTCAGTGCCGAGGGGGACTGGGAGGGGTGGATCGAGTTCTGCCTGAAGGGTGTGGTGGCGCAGGCGAAGGATGCGGAGATACGGTGTGGTAAGCTGATCACGCTGTACAACGATTTCCAGGAGCGCGTGCGGAATCTGGAGCGCTCGAACATGCGCCTCGGCGGCATTGTGGACGCGCTGTTTGACACGCCGGTGATTTCCAACAGGATTGTGCGGACGAGATTTGACGTCAGCTATCCGACGGCCCAAGCAGATCTCGAGAAGTTATGCGGCGTGGAGATCCTTGAGCGGATCAGTGTCGAAGGCGTGCGACGGACAATATACTACTCGCCGGAGATCTTCAACATCACGTTCGAGGAGTAGGCGACTGTAGCGGTGAGCGCGATGCACGCACCGGCGGAGGAATGAATCAGCGCGTCAGCGAGAGCTGAGATTCTTCGCCTGCGGCTCAGAATGACAGAGCGTCCGATTCTCGAGTTTTCACCGTTTTTGGCACATTACCCGCGCGCCCTGTTTGGCAAATTACCCGCCACCTGGGTTATAATAGGAGTATCGTCCCACATCCGCCGTGCCCGTGCGGGCCGGCGGCTCGGCCCGTGCGCGGGAGGAGCGTCGAGCATGAACGTGTTGGCTCTTTCGAGACAGTTGGGGTGCCGGGGTGATGAGATCGCGAAAAGTGTCGCCCGGCAACTGAACTGGAATTACATGGATCACCAATTGATCAACCGCGCGGCGCGGGAGGCGAAAGTCCCCGAAGTCGCGTTGGCCCACATCGATGAACTCGGCTTTCTGGGACTGAAGCCTTCGCCGCAAGAGCAGCGTGCTTACCTCAACCAGGTCGAAGCGATCGTCCGCGAGCTGGCACGAGATGGGAACGTGGTCATCGTTGGGTGTGCAGGGCAAGTCATCCTGGCCCAACATCCGCAGACGATTCACGTTCAGATCATCGCGCCCCTCGAAGCGCGGGTGACGGCACTCATGATCGAGAAGAACATTTCCGAAACAGCAGCGATGCAACGCATCTTGACCAGCGACAGGAAAAGGGCCACATATCTGAAACAGAATTACGGAGTCGATTGGCGTGACTCCAGTTTGTATGACTTGATCATCAATACGACGCGAGTGCCGCCCGATGCCGCCGTGTTGTGTATCACCGAGCTCATTCGCCGTATTTGAGCGGCATACGACACAACCACAACGGCCCGCTCGAGAACGAACGGATCACAAGACCACCTGGAGAGAGTCACTGGAGAATGAATCACAAACAATACAGCTCGCCCGAGCCAGCCCCTGATCCAATGGAGTGCAAGCACGATCATCCGGTCGAGTTCCCACATCCGAGCGAACGGGAATTCGCCCAGATACTCGATTTCTATCAGATCCCCTGGGAGTACGAGCCACGGATGTTCGCCCTGGAATGGGACGATGAGCGGAATATCAAAGAGGCCTTCTCACCCGATTTTTATCTGCCAGACCAAGATCTCTATATCGAGTTGACGACCCTGCGTCCCGGTCTGATGAACCGCAAGAATCGAAAACTGCGCCGGCTGGAGGAGTTGTATCCGGACGTGCGCGTCAAGCTGCTGAACCGGCGGGATTTCGCAAACCTGTTGTTCAAGTATGGCCTGGAAGACGACAAAGAGCAACTGGTGGGACAGGCAGCCGTCGATGCTGCGAAAGAAAAGAGGGAGACACATGACGAGATCGCGGAGTGAGTCGTTGCCGGACCTGCAAGACGACATCGCCCAGGTCATCATTACGCAGGAAGAAATCAGGGCCCGCGTCAACGCACTGGGCCAGACGATCTCAGCGGACTATCGGGGCAGCGATCTGATCCTGGTGGGTGTGTTACGCGGAGTGCTCTTTTTTATGGCGGACCTTATGCGCGCCATCACCATACCGGTCACCTATGATTTCATGGCGATCTCGCGCTACGGGCCTACCGCCAAAACACGCGGCGTCGTCCGGTTGACCAAGGACCTGGAGGAACACATCGAAGGCAGACACGTGGTTTTCGTAGAGGACGTCGTCGATACCGGATTGACATCCAGCTACATCCTCAAGAACCTCAAGGCGCGCGAGCCGGCCAGCTTGCGAACCTGTGTCTTGTTCGACCGCCCGCGACGCAGATTGATCGAGTTCGACATCGCTTACAAAGGGTTTGAATTGCCCGATCTGTTCGTCGTGGGCTACGGATTGGACTACCAGCAGAAATACCGCAATCTGCCGTTCGTCGCCACGCTGAAAGCGAGCGCGCTGCAACATCCGCTGCAGCCAACCCCGGGAGATTCCTGAGCGGCACAGCGGCAAACAAAAGCCCCAGCATCTCGCGCTGGAGCACCCACCATCACAACAAGTAAGAAAGGGGCCAACTAACCCGCGTCCCGCTGTTTGCGTTGCCCGCCATACTCGGTGTGAACCGAGTACCTCTACACTGACTCCCGATACTCTACGATCACAATGTATCGTAGGGCCTCGCTCTCCGATTTCCCTCCTGGATGTTCGCGGCATCCCACGAGGCATCCAATAGATTTCCACCGGTTCTGGACCGTCTCCCCGAAAGAATCAGGCCATCTGTCAGTTTTAAGGTGTTAATGTCGGTGCTTCCGCTTGCTTTGGAACCGTAATTCTTTGGCACCCTTTCTTATTCTGATTATAGCCGAAAACCGCTCAATTGTCAATAGTTTTGACCTTAAACTTTGTTAATTTTATTTACCTCTTGTTAATGCTTCCTACCACTCTATTGCCCTGCCGGGACGCTAAGTGACCCGATACAGGCCAGCGCGCAAAATGGCCGGCACCCGATCACTTCGGGATTGCCGGCCACTCGTTCATTCAACAGGCTGATTCTTGCGGAGGGTCTATAGCCAGTCCAGGTTACCCGCCATTCGCATCAACTTGCCCTGCGCGACCCATTCATCGCGTCTCTCGGCGGCCCAGTTCACGTCGAGCTCGACCAGCTTGCCGATGCGCGGCACCGCGTTCTCGTCCCAGTTGCAGATCTCGTAGTACAGGTCGAGCGCATCACGGAATTCCTTGCGGTCGACGGCGCGGCCGGCTTCCGGCCCGTTCTCGAGGCCTTCGAACATCCGGTCAGGCAACCAGTCGTCGTCTTTGGTGAAGCCCTCGCGGATGTTGTACAGGCGAACCAGGTTCCAGCGGCGCTCGCCGAGCTTCATCAGCTCCCACAGGCTGGTCTCCCAGCCGGTGATCGCGTTGCTCATCAGCACCAAGTCGGTCATCGTGAAGGTCCGTACGGGAGCAAAGGTGAGCAGACAGCACCCCAACGTATCCAGCATGCTGAAGTGATGCTGCAGGTAGTAATACATCCGCATCTTGATCCAATCGATGGTCGGGTTCTCGACGCGCTCCAGCAGCCCCAACACCTTCATTTGTTCGACGTTGGTATCGGGAGCAATGGCATCGAAGTCAGGGTCGTGTTCGACACGGGTGTGCTCCGCGCCCAGTTCGGACACGGCATAGGTGATCCCCAGCATCCCCTTGAAGCGCGGCTCGTGCATGGCCATTTCTTCCGCTTTCACGTGGATGGCATACTTTGCCGCACCCTTGCCCCACTTCTTGGCAAAGCGGGCGACCCCTTCACCCAGCTCCTTGCCGATACCTTCTCGTTTGCAGATCATTTCGACAGTCTTGTACATTCCCTCGGCGTTGCCCCAGGTCAGGTCTACTCCGCCGGTATCCTCTTTCGTCAGGATGCCCTTCTCATACAGTTCCATAGCGAAGCCGACGACGTTACCGCAGGAGATCGTATCCACACCATAGGCGTTGCACAACTGGTTCGCCGCGGAGATCGCCGCCAGGTCCGCGACCTCACAGTAGCTACCCATCGAGGCAAGGGTCTCGTATTCGGGACCACCGTACTTCGGTTCCGCTTTGAACGGCCCCTCTTTGACTTCGACGACACGCTTGCACCTGACAGGGCAGGCATAGCAGCCTTCGGTATCGACCAGGATGGTCTCTTTCATCGTCTCGCCAGAGATGGCGTCCACTTGCTCGAAGGTACCTTTGCGGAAATTCTTCGTCGGCTGCATACCGCGTTCGCTCTGGCCAGAGATGTACACCGCCGTACCAAAGGTCGCCAGGTTGTTGTTGTCCGGATTGTCCATGTAGTTCTTGGCAAACCACTTGGCGCGCTCTTTGATGTAGTCGGGGTCCTTCATGTTGATACCCAGGGTCCCGCGGATTGCCAGACACTTCAGGTTCTTGGAACCCATTACCGCACCCATACCGGTGCGTCCCGCCGCCTCGCGCCGGCTGTCGATCACACAGGCGTAGCGCACCATCTTCTCACCGCCAGGCCCAATCCCCAGGTACTTGATCTGGTTATCGCCCAGCTCGCTGCGGATCGCTTCTTCCGCGTCGGCGGTCAACATGCCCCACAGATGGCCGGCATCGCGAATCTCGCACTTGCCGTCCTTGATCCACAGGTACACCGGCTTCTTGGCCTTGCCCGTGACCACCACCGCATCGAAGCCTGCGAACTTGAGCTCCGGCCCACTAAAACCGCCCGTGTGTGCTTCACCGAAACCACCGGTGACGGGCGAGCGCCCGCAGACCGTCATGCGGTTGAAACCGGCAGCCGGCGCGCCGACGATCGGGCTGTTCGCAAAGATCAGCATGTTGTCCGGGCCCAGCGGATCCACTCCCGGCGGCGTTTCGTGCAGCATGTACCACGCCGCATAGAGGGCGCCACCCATGTACGTTCGATACCAATACTCGTCGTGCTCGTCGATTCCGATCGTACCGGTGGTCAGATCGACTCGCAGAATCTTCCCCGTGTAACCGTATGGCATTTCAACCACCTCCTGTAATACAACGCTGTGAGATAATCAATAAGGCAACCATCGCCATGGACCGACATTTGGTGAATCATGCAGAAGGCGAAACACCACCCCCTTTCCTGTACCGAAGTTTTGCGCTACCCTTGTGACTGTATTTGTTGAAACTGCTTATCGGCACAAATACAAAAAGGTACTCCCCCCGCATTACGCGGGTAAGAGTACCTCCTTTGCAGACTGGCGGGCACCGTGATTACTCAGGGCACCTATCGTCCGCTCACTCCCAGTAGGACTGAGCAGATCGGAGACACTACCATTGTCATCTCTATATTATATATTCTATGTGTCCATTATAACACACGAAACGGATCGTGTCAACGACTGAAGGCTGGCGCTGGTAAGGCAATGCCCGACAGCATCGTTCCACTCAGGAAAAGATTTCTTTCGAGATCAACTAACTTTCTTCGTGGTCATCCCACTGCCGGTGCAGGTCGAGCGTCCGCGCGAGAATATCGTCCTGCTCACGACGTTTGGTTTGCTCCTTCTTGCGCCGTTCGTAGCGCCGTTTGGATACCCAGTGAGGCTCCTTGCCCTGATCCGCCAGCGCTTCCTTGAGGGCCAATTCCATGGCGGTTGGCACTTCCTCTTCCGCGTCCTCCGGCATCACTTCCTCCGGCGCTTCCGGCTCCTGGGACTCGGCAGCTTCTTTGATGCTCAGATCGACCTGCTTTGTTTTCGGATCGACCTTGATGATACGCGCCTCGATCTCCTGGCCGACGGAGAGGATATCAGCGGGATTCTTGACGTATTCGTTCGACATTTCGCGAACGTGCAGCAACGCCTCTCTGCCCGTGTCGATATCCACGAACACCCCATAAGCGACGATGCGCGTGACCTTGCCCGTAACCTTCATGTCCGGTTGGAGGGTGGTGATATCAACCGACACAGGCTTACGCATCGTCAGGCTGATGCGATTGCGTTCCCGGTCCAGACTGCGAATCCAGACCGTCACTTCCTGTCCTTCAGAAACTACATCCGAGACTTTGCTGACCCGGCCGCCGCTCAATTCGGAAATGTGAACCAGACCATCCCGCCCCACACCGATGTCGACGAACGCACCGAAATCGGCAACACGTTTGACGGTACCCTGCACTTCCTGGCCTACGGATAGTTTCTTGACGACCCGTTTTTTGGCAGGAGTCTTTTTAGCGGATGTTTCCGAGGTTGGAACTACAGC
>ENA-OSEO01005449-OSEO01005449.1-sediment-metagenome-genome-assembly--contig:-NODE-5449-length-12220-cov-4.472289_pt1 | contig 12220 bp, 12 predicted proteins | sample MGYA00237883_ERZ534232 | MGnify/ENA metagenome assembly ERZ534232
GGATGCTATGCTGCCTCATCCCCGGAAACAGGAACAACCCTTAGCTGGAATTTGCTCAACAGGATTATAGAAGATGCCTATTCCAATATGGGAATGAGGTTTTTTGTGATATCGGGAGGAGAACCTACGCTGTACAAAAGCGAAAACAAAACTATCCTTGATTTAGCTGAAAAATGGAACGATTGCTTCTTCTTAATGTACACAAACGGAACATTGATAAATAAAGACATGGCTTCGCGTATGGCTGATTTAGGCAATATTACGCCCGCCATCACTGTGGAAGGTTATCAGGCAGAAACGGACGAGCGAAGAGGTAGAGGTGTTTACCAAAGAATAATAAAAGCAAAAGATAATCTTATTGCCTATGGTGTACCTTTTGGTATGTCTGTTACACCGACGAAAAAAAATATAAACACGTTACTCACCGAATCGTTTTATGATTATTATTTCGGCGAGTTTGGGGCTACATACATGTGGGTTTTTCAATACATGCCTATTGGCCGCGATTTCTCGAAGGATTTGATGATTACACCCCGGGAGCGGTTGCAATTACATAAAATTCAGGATAAACTGCTAAAGGAAAAAGAATACTTTGTGGCAGATTTCTGGAATAGCGCTCCTATGTTCAACGGTTGTATTTGCTGTGGCAAGAGTGGCGGAGGTTATTTTTATATTAATTGGGACAGAAATATCATGCCCTGTGTTTTTGTGCCTTACTATCACGATAACATAACCACGCTTTACAATTCAGGTAAATCCCTGTCCGATGCAATGTTTTCACCGCTCTTTATTAAAGGCAGGGCGTGGCAAAAAGATTATAACAGAGACAAAAACAATCCCGGGAATCTGTTAACTCCCTGCTTTTACAGGGACCATTACAAAACATTTTATGAGAATGCGCAGCAAAGCCAGGTGCTGCCCGAGAATGAAGAGGCAGACGAAGCTTTTCATTCCAGGGAGTACCATGAATTTATGCTGGATTTTGACCATGAACTGGAAGGGCTGGCTTCTCCTGTTTGGGACGAATTAAAAAAGAAATAATTAAATTTTTAAAAATGAAAACAGTTGCGTTAGTATTATCGGGTGGAGGTTCACGGGGGCTTGCCCAGATTGGCGTCATCAACGAGTTGGAAAAGCAAGGGTTTAAAATAACTTCCGTATCGGGTTCTTCAATAGGTGCGGTTATCGGCGGGCTTTACGCCATGGGAAAATTAGAGGATTACACTCAATGGGTGTGCACCTTTAACCTGAGGGATGTTTTGGGGTTTATGGATTTTACACTGACAACGCACGGGCTGCTGAAAGGCGAACGGGTTTTCGAAAAGATAAAAGTATTTATCCCCGATATGAACATCGAAGATATGCCCATGCCCTTCGCAGCCGTGGCCACTGATATCATTAATGAAAAAGAAGTGGTTTTTACCAGGGGGAGCTTCTATGAGGCAGCCAGGGCATCGATAGCGTTACCGGCTGTTTTTACGCCTGTAAAATATAAGGATACCATACTCCTTGATGGAGGCATACTCAATCCCGTACCTATTGACCATGTGGTCCGTAAACCCGGGGATATGCTTGTGGTTGTGCATTTATTTGGGAAAAACAAAATAACAACTACCGAAGAAGATGCAGGGAAAGGCTATTTGAACGGATTGAAGAAAACCCTGACAACGCTAATATCTACGGGCGACAAGCATAGCATGGGCTACTATTCACTTTTAAGGAAGACCTCCTCTGCAATGATACGCCGGATGGCTGAACTGGCCATCGAAAAGCACAAGCCCGGTTTGGTTATTGACATCCCGCACGATTCAGCCAATACCTTCGATTTTTACAAAGCCAAAGAACTCATTGAGCTGGGGCAAAATGAGACAAAGAAGGCTCTTGAAAATAACTATATTATTTGAGTTAAATATGAATGTTAAACAGGAATATATAAACATTCAAAAGCTGATTAAGGAGGGTAACTCCAAATTCCTCAAGGGCTTGCCCGGGTTAATTATTGTCTTGATAAAAATAATAATCAAGGAGAAGGAAATTAACCGTATTCTCTCTGTTTATGCTAATTATGAAGGGGTAGAATTCCTTCCGAAAATAATTTCCGAATTAAATATCAAAGTGGAAATTGAAGGCATGGAAAATTTACCCGAAAACGGGAGGTGCTTTTTTGTGGCAAACCATCCCTTTGGTTTTTCTGACGGGCTGATACTAACAAACACCATAGCAGGAAAATACGGTGATTTTAGGGCGATTGGGAATGAGGTTTTTTCCTTTCTTCCTCATGTTAGGCCCGTTGTTTTTGCTGTTAACATTTTCAGCACTAACCCCAGGAAGTACCTTTTGGAATTAGAAAAGATATTCGCTTCAGATTTGCCCATCACCCATTTCCCGGCTGGTCTGGTTTCACGATTAAACGGCTTTGACATTGAGGATAAAGTGTGGCATAAATCATTCATTACAAAAGCAATAGAGCATAGAAGAGATGTGGTGCCATTCTTTTTCTTCGGTCGAAATTCCCACTTATTCCATTTCATTTACTTTGTCCGTAAAATATTAGGAATTAAAACGAATCTTGAACTGGTTCTTCTGCCTCGTGAAATCTTCAACAAGAAAAATAAAACCGTTAGGGTTAAAATAGGAAAGCCTATTACCTATCATACTTTTACCAGTTCCAAAACACATTTTGAATGGGCTCATTACGCTAAACAACAGGTTTACAATTTAAAAAACTAAGCTAATGAAAAAGGTATCGGTTATTATTTGTGCATACAATGAAGAGAAAACCATCGAAAATGTTGTCAGGTCTGTATCGCAGCCTCAAATTGTAACAGAAATTGTAGTGGTGAACGATGGTTCCAATGACAAAACAAAAGAAATAATTGAATGCTTAAAAAACAAAATTCCTTTAAAAGCCATCCATCTTCCCGAAAATAAAGGTAAAGGGTATGCAATGGCAACCGGCATAGAAAATTCAACAGGCGAAATTATTGTTTTTATTGATGCTGATATTTCAGGACTTCTTGGTATCCATCTTACACAATTGATTACGCCTTTAATTACTAATGAGGCAGATATGGTGTTGGGGTTCCCTACAAATACTTTAATTAGCTATAAAATTAACCCGTATAAACATTTTACAGGGGAGCGGTCGTTATTTAAAAAAGAAATAGAGCCTATTCTTAACAAAATTAAGTATTCTGAATATGGTGCTGAATGGATAATTAATCAATATTATAAAAAGAATAAAAAAACCGTGGTAAAAATTTATTTGCAAGGGTTACGTCATTTTTCAAAATATGAGAAAAATAAATCTTTTCTTAAAGCAACCAAAGAGATATGGTCTGAGCATTTAAATATCTTAAAGGCAGCGGCTAAAAATTATTTTATAACTTATTAAAATTTAATATTATGAACTTAATAAGTATTGGAGCAACACTCTTTTATGTATTAGTAGTGGGAACAACACAGCTTTTTGCCCAGGAAGAAAAATTAAATATCTCAGGTGAATTACTTACTGATGAGAGATTTTTACTTAAAGAACCTAACAACTGGGCATGGAACGAGAACAGGCTGAGCTTAAAACTGGACAAACAAATTTCAGGTGAATCCAAATTTTTAAGTGAAGTTTGGGTTCGAAATTTTGGCTTACCTGGCGTCGTTAAATCAAGCGACCTGTTCAACAAAGGCATCGTTGACCCTTACAATCTCGAAATCAGGGAGGCTTATGTACAATTAAACGGGTTTTTAAGCAAAAAAACAGACCTGACAGTAGGTCGTCAACAGTTTGCGTGGGGCACTGCCGACAAACTCAATCCGACAAACACCCTGAACCCTTATGATTTTGAAGACATACTCGATTTCGGACGCAAAAGAGGTTCCGATGCCATCAACTTGCAGTATTACATCAATAATGAATATTCTTTACAGGGTGTTTTTGTCCCGTTTTTTCAGCCGGCAAACATGCCTGTCGGGGTTTTTGCCAATATACTTAATCCGTCAATGGAAATGCCACAGGGTATGGTGCTAAAAAGCTTTACGGACACCCTGATGATGCCAAATTACAATTTGGGCAAAAGTTCAACGGCAGGCCTTAGGTTCAAAGGATTTGTCAAAGGGGTTGATTTTTCTGTAAGCTACGTTTGGGGCTACGATGGTTTGCCTTACAGCTCAAAAAATATTTTGACCCCTGTTGATTTAACCGGTGGTACAAGCATCCATTCTCAACTTTCGTTTATCCGCAACCATATCATTGGTGCCGATTTGGTTACAAGCATTGCCGGAATTGGTGTTTGGGCAGAAGCAGCCGCATTCCTGCCTGATGTTGATATTGTGATGACCAATGATTTATCAGCATTCTATCCGGATTCCCCTGTGCCGGTTACACAGGATTCGGTTTTATTGAAAAAAAATAAACCTTACGTAAAATTTGTGGTGGGTGGCGATTATTTCTTCCCCGATGGCTCCTATCTGAACATGCAATACCTGCATGGCTTTATTCATGAAAGAGGTTCGGAAGAGCTGAATGATTATTTCTTTTTACGCTACGAAAAAAACTTTTTTAATGATAAACTGAAAGTTACTCCTGTTGGAGGTGGTTTTATTGTAACCGACTGGAATAATATAGAAAAGAATTATGCAATTGTTTACATGCCTGAAATGGCATACCAAGCAAGCCCTAATACCGAAATTTCGATAGCGTGTGCGATTTTCGACGGCAAAGGTCAAAACCTTTTTGCCGGGTTGAAAGATTATGATATGTTAATGTTTAAGATGAAATATAGTTTTTAGCCAACATTTGGTTGTTTTTCTTTTCGCCTGCCCCGTAACGAAGTGTACCGGGGTCAGTACCGGAGTTCGCCGGTTGGCTTTCATCACTGCAAACCTCACGGTAAACCAGCTTGCTACTTGCTAACAGTTTCCCGAGTACTCGCGACCCGTAAGGGACTTCCTGTCCGACCGCTTCAGCCGGGCGGGACACCCTCTGGAAATATTTCTTGCTACACACTGCCTTTTAACACAGAAAATTTGTACTTTCATCATTAACGAAATACTATAATGGAAGACAAAAAAATATTTGGATTACAGAGAAATGTCTTTTTTACTGGATTGACTAGCTTTTTTACTGACACATCCACGAAAATGATATATAGTGTAATGCCTCTTTTCTTATTGTCGATTGGAGCTACAAAGACTTCGATTTCATTGATTGAAGGAATTGCAGAAAGCACTGCATCTTTATTTAAGGCTTTCTCTGGACATTGGAGTGATAAAATTGGTAAAAACAAACCATTTATGTTGGTTGGTTATGGGGTTACTGCATTGATAACTCCGCTATATGCTTTAGTTAGGTTTCCAATTCATGTTTTATTTTTGAGATTTATTGAAAAGATAGGTAAAGGTTTAAGGGCTGCACCACGAGACAGCCTTATTAGTGGCTCAGTATCTAAAAATGAAACAGGTAAAAATTTTGGATTTCATAAAGCAATGGATAATAGCGGAGCAATAATAGGCCCCTTAACTGCATTCATTTTATTATACTTTTTCCCATTAAACTATACCAATATTTTCCTTATAGCTACTATTCCTGCAATATTGGGCGTTGTTTCAATTGCAGTATTCATTAAGGAAGCAAAGGCAGTCAAAAATAAAAATAGTAATAAATTTCATTTAAATCTGTTGCCAAAAAAGTTTTATTTCTTTCTGTTTATTGTGTTTGTTTTTTCCCTTGGTAATTCAGCAGATGCTTTATTACTTGTTAAAACAGCTGAAACTGGTATCAATAAATCATACGTTCCTTTTGTTTATATGATTTTTAATACTGTCTCTGTTTTTTTGGCTATACCTATCGGTAAGGTCTCTGACAAAAAAGGTCGCGAAGTATTGATTATCCTTGGATTTCTTGTTTACTCAATCGTATATTTCTTTTTTGGCAGATTTAATAGCCTGAATATTTTTCTATTTTTATTTGTATTGTACGGATTATATAGTGCATTAGTTGATGGTAGTCAAAAAGCCTTAATTTCGGATATTGTTAGTAAAAACCTGAAGGGAACTGGCTATGGATTATATCATGCTGTACTTGGAATTACACTTCTTCCTGCCAGCTTAATTGCAGGTTTATTGTATGATAATGTTAATTCAAATGCACCATTTTATTTTGGTTCTTTAATGGCTTTGATAGCTTCATTTTTAATGATAATATTTGTAATAGTTGACAAAAATAATAAAAGAAAAAATAACATTGCCCAATCGAGTGTTGACTTCAACTGAAAAGTATACCGGTATTTCAATTCAAAACTATACCACTTTAATGCAAGATTAATAATTATTTTCCATTGTTAAAAAGAACATTCAAACAATTTTGGAGATCCAAAGCGGCAAAAGAGTATTGAGAGAACAAATATCTGAGTTAAGTGAAGATGTGAGGATGTTGAAACAACAGATATTGGAAAGCCCTCTCGGGAAGGCATTCCTGCTTAAACTGAAAAAAAACGAATTGATTGAACAGGAGCTCAGAAGACTTATGAAAATAGATGGACAAAAATGTTATGAGGAATACAAAAATATTAGCTGCAAAACCCGTGTTAATAATCTATTGCCACCAGAGCTGACTGACCGGAAAGAAGATATGATTCTAAATGCAACATTTTTTATCAATCATTACAAGGTAACAGATTTTGTCCGTAACACAAACCATCAGGAAGAGAAATACCGGGCTAAAGGCTTTTCGTTTGATGTCACCGGCCCATGGGCCCCACACAATTTTGTTAAGCTTCTGTCAGAATAACACTCCTTACCTGTTTATCCAATTTTTGCTATTCCCCGTTTTATTCTTGAGATGGTTTCCTCTTTGCCCAATATTTCACCGAAGACACCATTCTGTACTTTGCCTGTTTTGATGCCAACGGTGGTGTTTTCAAGCCGTTGCTTGGACCGGATTCAGCTATCATTTCTGATGAGCTGAACCATGCTTCCATTATTGACGGGGTGCGCCTGTGTAAAGCACAGCGTTTCCGGTACAAACACTCGGATATGGACGAGCTGATTTTACCTATGCAGGAGTTTTACCCTATGCCGTAAAACGCAGTGTTCAGCACGTTAGTTTCGATCTGGGGAAATATACACTCAGCTTTTTAAGTAACAAGAATTTATACGGCAGAAATTATGTGCGCGGCTATAAACGTTTGTTGTTTGCCACAGCCATTTTAAATTATCTTTTTTTCTGGTTGCTTTCATTGTTTTATGATTTAGGTGAAAACGAACGTTATATGCAGCAAATCGACTACATTTTTGCTGTTTTGGCCCTGCTGGCATTTGTTCCGCGTAACATGTTTCCTTTTAAATGGGAAAATCTCAAAACCAATCTGCAACGGATTATTCACAATTTACTGGCTGTGATCGTGTTTCTTTCGTTGCCAACACTTGTTATTTTGTTCCAAACGGCCATTATTACCGAGTTTTAGTTTCTTGGGATATCGGGTCTGATAATTATCGGTGGAACCGTTTTGCTTACCGCTTTTTCCGTAACTAAAACCGGAATTAACGGAATAACTGAAATGTTATTCATTAACGGAATCAGCATCTGGAGTATTTTTGTTACCATAATGACATTTATCCGGTAACTTTTTATCTGCTCCTAAACTTTTTCACTCCTTTGTTAAACTCCCTTCTTTAAGAAAAACATTGGTTTATTTGAAGTTTTTTGTAATTTAGCGCCATTATTAAACGGTAAAACGTGAATTTCTTTTTGTCAACAAGCGGTAATATAATGAATAAAAAAAAAACGAAAATAACAGGAAGAACCTGTCTGTTCTTTATATCAAACAGTGTTTAAATCCGAATCAATTTACCATTGCGAATCGGATTACGCTTTACCGGATACTTGCATTTCCCGTTATTCTTTATTTCGCGTTGTCGGGAAAGGAAACTTTGTTTGTTGTATTTTTTGTTATAAATCTGCTGACCGATGTTGCCGATGGGTTTATTGCGCGCAAACTGAAAATGGAGACTGAAACCGGTGCCCGCCTCGATTCTATGGCCGACAATTTGACTTACCTTCTGGCGTTTACCGGAATTTTTGTTTTCAAATGGGAAGCGTTTCGTCCGCATCTTGCCAGTTTTCTGGTTTTTATCGCTTTTTTGGTATCGACAGTTATTCTCTCGCTTGTCAAATTTAAAAGGTTCCCCAGTTTTCATCTCTATTCAACTAAAATCGGCGGATATATCGAGGGAATATTTTTCTTCATCCTTTTTACAGTGGGCTTTATTACGCCGTTTTATTACTTTATGATTTTCTGGGGTATTTTGGCTGCCATTGAACACATTGCCATTCAGTTGATTATTCCTGATATGCGGTCGAATGTAAAGGGGCTGTACTGGGTTCTTACGGAGAAGAATTCTAAAGCAAAACAGGAACAATGATTTTTCATTCAACATTTGAATACGGTTATTTATGGTTGCCTCTCATTGGTTTTATCATTGGTCTGTTGGCTTCCATGATGGGCAGCGGCGGCGGTTTTTTCTTTCCCCCTGTGCTTATCCTTTTTTTCGGTGTGCCGGCGCAGGTAGCGGTAACCACTTCGCTGGCGGCTACCCTTCCAATCTGTTTGGCAGGTTCTTACGGCCATTACAGAAATGGCCATACCGACCTTAATACCGCGCTTGTTTTTATTATTGCCGGTATTTTAGGTGCTGTTGCCGGAGCCGGGCTTACCCGGATAGTGACTGCGAGTCAGTTAAAGATCGGATTTGGAATTTATACCATTTTAATTGCTATTCCCATATTCATAAACAGCCGGAAGATGAAAATGGACGGAACCGGGGAAAAGGAGCTACCTCAGAAGCATGGCTTTAAAAGTATGTCGAAGAGGTCCGTTTACGGATTGCTTGCGGGAGTCATTACAGGAACTTTTGGTACCAGTGGGGTGGCACCGGTGCTGGCCGGGTTATTTTCTTTGAACATGCCCGTTAAAATGGTGGCGGGCACTTCCATCCTGATTGTGCTTGTAAATACGGTTTCAGCCCTCGTCGCCCATTTTATCGTTGGCGAAATAGACCTCACACTGGTGTATTTCCTCGCTTCGGGCGCGATAATAGGTGCTTTTACCGGCCCAAAAATTCTTGCTGGAATAGAAATTGGCAGGGCAGAAAGCCGGATTCGGATATGGTATGCCATGGCCATGATTGTTTTCGGGTTAATAATTATTTTAGCTAAATAAAGGGATAATCAAAAAAGCAAATGATTCGAATAATCTACTTTATAATTTTGGGCTACTTTGTCCCCGGTGCTGCCGGGTTTTTCTTTATCAACCGCAAAAAAACGCAGGAAGAAAAGCGTAAAAGCTGGACCAAGTTTATTAGCTACGCAATTATCATCCACCTTCTTTTTTTTAGTATCGTTATTAACCCGTTTGTTTTCAGGGGCCTCTCGTTGGTTATAACCGGAATGGGGTTTTACGAACTGTTCAGGTTATTTCAAAAATCCGGCAAGAAACAGCCAGGTTTTTTCCTTGTTTCAATTATGGTATCCGCGGTATTTGCATCGGGTTTCCTGCTTTTCAGCGGATTCGATAAAAGATTGATCCTCTTTTCATTCCTGACTATTTCCATTTTCGACAGTTTAAGCCAGATAACAGGGCAACTCTGGGGGAAAATTAAAATTTTCCCGAAGGTAAGTCAGCAAAAAACACGGGAAGGGTTGATTGGCGGAGGCCTGGTGGCTGTGTTCAGCGCTTTTTTATTTGATTCCCTGGTTGACCGTCCGGTGATAAAGGTAATTCAACTGACCGTTGGAACAGTGGTCTTTGCGTTTGCAGGCGACATTATGGCTTCGTTTTACAAAAGAAAATATAAGGTAAAAGATTTCAGTAACCTTATTCCGGGCCACGGCGGGTTTCTCGACCGGTTCGACAGCCTCATTGTCGGAGGAACCTGGGTCACATGTAGTGAATTATTCTTAAATTTATAAAGTCTGAATTTTGAACAAAAACCAAAATTAATTCGTAAATATGTAAAAAAAAAAAATGAAACGTAAAATTGTGATAACCGGGGCAAACGGCTATGTAGCTTCGCACCTCATAAGCGAACTGTTGGCGCGCGATTATGAAATAGCTGCTCTTGTGAGGAGTAACGCTGAATATTCGGCCGGGGAAAAATTGAAAAACGTTTTGAATGAAATAAATGAGAATATAAAATTTGAGAACATTAAAACATACGATTATTCATTGACCAAAGAAGATTTTTCCATTCCCCCAAAACAGTTGGAAGATATTTTTAGCGAACCTGCCGATTTTTTTCATTTTGCCGCCAGTTTAAAATACGATACAAAAGACAGGGATAAGATATTTGAAACGAATGTCGGCGGGGTTGAAAACGTCATGAAGGTTTTCCTTAAGTATTCCAAACCCGGCTCCCGTTTCTTTTTTATCAGCAGCACCTATTCATGCGGGAAATTTTCAGGTTTGTTTGAAGAGATTTTTTACGAAAACGAAGACATTGCCTGTTTCAGAAATTATTACGAACAGTCGAAAAGATTTGCCGAGAATGTTGTTAAAAGATATAGGGAGGAGCATGGTTTAAACGGGTATGTCATCCGGCTGTCGCAGGTGGTAGGCAATAATGAAACCGGAGTGACCCGCACCGATTACGGGGTTTTAGATTTTGTGAAAAGGATTTATTATTTAGCGAAAAAGCATCCCGGCAACACGATAAGAATACAAATCGACCCCGATGCCACCCAAAACCTGGTTCCCATTAACTATGTGACAGATTATTTTCTGAAAATATTGGATGCGGGTGAACCGTTGCCTGTCATATTTCATTTTGCGGCAAAAAATTCCATTACAAATCGTGAGATTGTCGAAGGCATCTGCCAGCTTCTTCCCATTCAGATAATTATGAACAAGAACCTGCAGCGTAAAGATTTAAACGCGCTCGAAAGATTGATTGCCGCCGGCATGTCGTTTACCGGCGGTTATGCCGAAACGAATTTGTTGTTCGGCACAAAAAACCTGGAAGAAGTGATTCAATCCGCCGGCAATGAACTGACCGTAACGGAGTTTTACAAAATGCTCGGGTATTTTATTGAAAAGGAAATGCCGGCAAAAAAAAAGGAAAAATTCACTTAAAGCGGCCGGTCGAAATGTAAAACCAGATGCCGGTTGTCTTCGGGCAGCCGGGCATTTTAATTCTACGTTGTTGAAAAAAAGTAAAAAGTATGACGCTGAATGTAAAAGGGGAAAATATCCTGAATGTGCCAAATGCAATCAATTTTTACAGGCTGATCATCTTCCCGGTCATTTTGGTACTGGGGCTGACAAATAATGGAAAATGGTTCGTCGTTCTTTTGTGTATAAGCCTGATTAGCGACATTCTGGACGGGAACATTACCCGCATTTTTAAGTTGCAAACCCGGTTTGGCGCCGTGCTCGACAATCTGTCCGACATGGGAACCTATTTCCTCGCCCTGCTGGGAACATTCCTTTTCCGCTGGACGTAAATTCAGCCTCACTCCTGGTTTCTCTATCTTTTCCTCAGTATTTTTGTGTTGAGCTAATTCATCGCTTTTTACTGGTTCGGGAAAATTTCCGGGCTACACCTCTACTCCGCTGTAAGTACCGGCTATATCCAGGGTATTTTCTTTTTTGTGCTGTTTGTGTGGGGATTTTATGTATGGATGTTTTACCTGGCGATAGGTTGGGAAATAGTCGCCTGCATTGAAAAGATTTTTGTGCTTTTGCGGCTGGACGACATTAAACCCGGCGTTAAAGGACTTTACTGGTTGATGAAAAGGAACTCCTGCAGCATTATTTATTTTCCGATAGTTTACCGTATGCTTTCTGTTAACTCAATGTAAAATTATTAGTCATTTACCGAAAAAAAAATTAATTTACAGAAAATTTTCAGGATTTTTTGAGTTTTCTGTTAATTTAGCGGCTTAAAATTTATCAATGGAAATAAGGGACAAAATAATTGATGAAGCAACCCGGCAGTTTTTGCAGTTCGGCATCCGCAATGTAACGATGGATGGCATTGCATTGGCTTTGGGAATGTCGAAGCGAACGGTTTACGAAACGTTTAAAGATAAAAACGAATTGGTTCACACCTGCATCGATGTCTTAAAAAAGAAAAGAAAGGAAAGGAATGAGCAGATAATTTCTTCTTCGCAAAATGTGATTGAAACCATTTTCTTTTTTATGCAGGAGGGCATTAAAGCTATAAATTG
>ENA-OSEO01005450-OSEO01005450.1-sediment-metagenome-genome-assembly--contig:-NODE-5450-length-12220-cov-3.695545_pt1 | contig 12220 bp, 12 predicted proteins | sample MGYA00237883_ERZ534232 | MGnify/ENA metagenome assembly ERZ534232
CTGTGTTTTCAGGTTCCCACACATGAATAGGAGCATGTCACAGTTTACTGGTATGTAAAGTTATTATTGATACATTATACGAGATTCAAGCTCTGCTGCGCCGGTAGGCCTGCCTGCTAGGGTGTTCTCGTACCATGTCGAGAGATTTACACCTATGCACTATATATCGCTTTTGGCTTGACACCGGATATCATTTTCTCTTAAGCTACAAAGCAAATCGGGGGGGCGGATTACCAGGTCTGCCATATATCTTCTTCGCGGCTGCCCGCGAGTCTTGCGCGCATACACGTATTCCTTTCTTGATAAACGTCTGCAGAGAGAGGTGTTCTTCATGGATATGAAGCGGGAGTATTACGAAGATATTGAGCTTATCGGCAGTGGTGTGGTTCTCTTCTGGTCTGCCGTTCTTCTCCTCTTTCTCTTCACCCTTCCCCTGTATGTGCCAAATTACCATATTTACCTCTTCAATGTCATCATTGTCCACGTGATACTTGCCGTGGGCCTCAACATACTTGTCGGATACACGGGACAGATATCGCTGGGACATGCCGGTTTTTTCGCCATCGGAGCGTACGGAACGGTTTTTCTCATGACCCATTTCCACGTCCCTTTCATACTGGCGCTTCCCCTGGCGGCTTTTATCGCCGCCTTTTTCGGATTTATTCTCGGTCTGCCGGCGCTCAGGCTGGAGGGGCCGTACCTCGCGATCGCGACCCTTGGATTCGGTCTGGCCATTATGCACGTCATAGGTACATGGGACATCTTCGGCGGGAGGATGGGGCTCCACGCGCCACCGCTGGACCTGGGGATACCACAGATGGGTTTCACCTGGGTCCTGGGGTCCGATGTGAGCATGTACTATCTCATACTCGTGATCGGCATCATCATGGTCGTGGGCGCCATAAACCTTATGAAGACACGCATCGGAAGAGCCTTCGTCGCCATCCGGGACAGTGATATTGCCGCAGAGGTCATGGGGGTCAATCTCACCATCTACAAGACCCTCGCCTTTGCGGTCAGCGCTTTTTACGCGGGCATAGCGGGAGGCTTGTTCGGATTCGTCTGCGGTTTTTTCGATCCCTTTACCTTCAACATGATCCTCTCCATCATCTTCCTCGTCATGGTTGTGGTGGGCGGTTTGGGTTCGATCCTCGGCGCGATTATGGGAGCCACTCTGATAACCTATCTTCAGTACGATCTTCTGAAGAATGTCTCGGAGGCCCCGTACGTGGGAGAGTTTCTTACCAACATTTCCCGGAAATGGTTTACCGTGATCGGTCTGGAGAACGTCGGGGGGATAGCCCTTGGGCTCATCATGATCGGGATCGTTATCTTCGAACCGCTGGGTATGTATGGCGTGTGGATCAGAATCAAGAAATACTGGATGACATGGCCTTTTTAACCCTCATGCGCGCGGCAGGACTTTTCGTTTCGTTTGCCGGTATTTTCACTCGGAGTGGGGAGACAACATGATTGGACAACTGGTTGTTGAGGGGTTGGCGATAGGCGCCTGCTATGGTCTCCTGGCAATAGCCGTGGTTATTATATACAAGACCTCCGAGGTGGTGAACTTCGCCCAGGGGGAAATGGCAATGTTTTCCACCTTTGTGGCCTACCACATCCTGCTTCATTATCATTATCCCTTCTGGCTGGCTTTTGTCATCACCATGGTCTTCGCGATCCTGCTCGGCGTTGCCATCGAATTTGTTTTTCTTCGGCCCGCCAAGGAGCCCACCGCGCTCGGGCTTATTGTGCTTACCCTTGGAGCGGAAATGCTCCTTATGGGGCTGGCAGGGTGGAAATGGGGCGCTGAGCAGAAGTATTTTGAAATCCCCATGGCCTATGATGTCACGCACGAGCCGATAAAGGGGATCATCATAAGCGACTGGGCGATCGGTGTCTTTGTCGTGGCCGCCGTCCTCATGACGCTCCTCTATCTTTTTTTCAGATATACCCGCCTGGGCGTGGCAATGAAGGCCACGCAGCAGAATAAAAACGCCGCCAAGATCATGGGCGTCCGTGTGGAACGGATGTTCTCCCTCGCCTGGGGATTGAGTTCGCTCATGGGGGCCGTGGCCGCCATGTTTTTCGCCTCGCGGGCGACACTGGATACGAACTTCATGATGGAACCCTTTCTCAGGGCCTTCGCCGCGGCGGTGCTGGGTGGGCTGATGAGCATCCCCGGCGTCCTCATCGGAGGCGAACTGCTCGGGTTGATAGAAAATTTCTTTGGATACGTCTGGCCGGAATGGAAACCGATTGTCGCGTTCCTTGTGATCGTCATCGTTCTGTGTGTCCGTCCCAGCGGTTTGTTTGCGAAGCATTACGTAAAGAAGGTATAGCCACTGTTCGCCGCCGTGCAAGCCGTTGGCCGGCCCACCCGTTCGCTACGGCAGTATAGGATGGGGGGCAACAGCTTTCGTTCATTACAAAGGTCACAGGAGACGGGGTTAGGTCTCCGGAGTTTCGGTTTACATGCCGCTTATGCTGATACGGATGAACGATACAGGGGAAAGCACCGGACTTTATGAGGGATGATTGCTGGTTACAAAGGAAAGCGGAATCCAATATGGGAACTCAGACGAGATAAAAGGAGGGAAACATGAAAATCACAAAAACAGTGTGTACGGTTTTGCTGGCGGTTGTCTGTATTATCCTGGCGGCTCAGGACAGCCTTGCCGGCCGGCCCGGGTTCGATGCCAAAGAAATTCGGATAGCCCAGTGGGGACCCCAGACGGGACCGGCGGCGCCGTGGGGGTCGGTAGCCAGGGGGGCGGCCATCCTCTTTAACCTTATCAATGAGGAGGGGGGTATCCACGGGAGAAAGATCAAATATTTTGTCCGGGATGACCAGTACAACCCCGCGCAGACAAAGGCGGTCGCTAAAGAACTGGTGGAACGGCAGGGCGTCTTCGCTTTCGTGGGCGGGGTCGGGGCCGCTTGCGGCATGGCGGTCAAGGATTACCTTGCCCAGAACAAGGTTATCTGGTGCGGACCGTCCACGGCGATTGTGGAATATGTGTTTCCCCCGCAGAAATACCTCTTTGGCGTATACCCGCTCTATGAGGATGAAGCGAGCATTCTCACAAAATACCTTGTTGAGAAAAAGGGATTCAAGAAGATCGGCTTCTTTTATCAGAATGACTCGTACGGCAAGAACGGTCTCGCGGGATGTAAGCAGCGGCTCGCCACCTACGGGATGAAGCTGGTGGAGGAAATCCCCGTTGAACCAGCGGAGAAGGACCTCGCCTCGCAGATGCTGAAGTTCAAGAACTCCGGCGCCGAGACCGTCATCATGTGGGTCAATCCTACCACGTCCGTCATCGCGCTGAAGACCTGCGCCACCATCGGCTATAAGCCGCAGTGGGTATCTTCCAATACCCTTTCGGACTACCCGCTCATGTACAAGATATCGGGGGGGCTGTTTGAAGGGGTTATTACGGGGGCGTTCGGGCTGACTCCCGATTCGAGCAATCCTCTGCTGGTCAAATACCGCGAAGCGGCGAAACGGATGGCTCCCGACGAGAGATGGGGAACCTTTTTCCTCGCTGGCATCCTGTTTGCGGAACCCTTTGTCGAGGCTTTGAAGAAAGCGGGGCCGGACCTCAGCACGGAAGGCTGCCTGAAGGCACTGAATTCAATAAGGAATTTCCAGGGTATCGGACCTGAAGTCAATTTCAGCGAGGGCGTCCATCAGGGAACGGACTCCATTCAGATCCAGCAGTGCGGGCCGGGCGCGTCCTACATCCTGCTGCAGGACTGGGCGTCCAATGACCTGGCAACATGGAAAAAGAAATAGCGAGTCACGGCCTGTTCGCGGTGATCACGGGGCGGGGCCGCGTGAAGACAAACGCGCGGTCTTCGCCCGATCATTGAGATCAATTTTCGCACTATCACACATGCGGAGCATGAGGATCAATCACAGTGTCTCTCTTCAAGGTTGAAAATCTCAGCATACAGTTTGGCGGCCTGAAAGCGGTGAATAACGTGAGTTTTGAGGTTGAGGAAAACTCCATATTCTCCATCATCGGCCCCAACGGGTCGGGGAAAACCACCATTTTTAACCTGATAAACGGTATCTATAAGCCGGATTCGGGGAGGATTCTCCTCAACGGCGAAGATCTGGTGGGATCCCGGCCGGACCGGGTGGCCAAGAAGGGGATAGCGCGTACCTTTCAGAATATAGAGCTCTTCACGAACGCCACCGTCATGGACAACCTGATGCTGGGACGCCACATTCACATGAAGACCGGCGTCTGGAGCGGGGCGACCGCCACCCTCTTCGGCCGGAGATCTCGTGCGGCAAAAGAAGAAGTCAAAAATAGGGAGTTTGTGGAGCAGATCGTCGATTTCCTCGACCTCCAGTCCGTGCGGGACAAATTCGTGGCAAACCTCGCCTACGGGAAGAGAAAGCTGGTGGAACTGGGAAGGGCTCTCGCCCTGGAACCGACAGTGCTTCTCCTGGACGAACCATCGGCCGGAATGAATACGGAAGAGAAGGAAGATCTGAACATATGGATTAAGGATATCCAGGAGCTTTACAAGACAACCATCCTGTTGATCGAGCACGACATGAATATGATTATGGGCATTTCCGACCGGATCCTTGCGATCAACCAAGGAGAGATGATCGTGGAGGGGGTTCCCTACGAAGTCCAGCGCCATCCCGAAGTAATCAAGGCTTACCTCGGGGAGGAATGATCATGCTGCAGATAAAGAACATCGAGACATGGTACGATCTCATACGGGCGCTTCACGGGATATCCTTCGAGGTACGGGAGGGACAGATCGTGGCGCTCCTTGGTTCCAACGGGGCCGGAAAGACAACGACATTGAAGAGTATTATGCAGATACTCGAAGATGACGACCAGCCGGAAAAGGGATCCATCGAATTTCTGGGCAAGCGGATCGACACGAAGGATACTGAAGAGATCGTCAGGATGGGAATCAGCTATGTGCCGGAGGGTCGTGAAGTCTTTCCGGAACTGACCGTCCTGGAGAATATCCAGATGGGGGCCTATACACGCAGGGACAAGGAAGGCATCAAGAATGACATGGAAATGGTATTCCGTCACTTCCCCATCCTCAGAGAGAGGAAGGGGCAGGATGCGGGGTATCTGAGCGGAGGCGAACAGCAGATGCTGGCGATCGGAAGGGCTCTCATGAGCCGCCCGAAGCTCCTCATGCTTGACGAACCCTCACTGGGATTGTCTCCCCTTCTGACGAAACAGATATTTAATATCATACGGGATATCAACCAGGAAGGGGTTACCGTTCTCCTCGTTGAGCAGAATGTCAATATGGCCCTGAAGTATGCCGACTTTGCCCTGCTCATGGAAAATGGCCGGATCGTGCGGGCTGATACACCCGAGGTGCTGCTCGAGGACGAGGATGTCAAGAGATTTTATCTCGGGATCGATACGGACGAGGAACGGGAGGCCGATGGATACCGGAAGGCCAAATCATCGAAGCGATACCGGAGAAAAGTCAGATTCCGCTGAATATGTAACCCTTACGGAGAGGGAATACCATGCACGCAGACACCCTGCCTAAGGCCCTTGTCGCCATGACCGGCAGACAGCCGGACCGGATCGCGTTGAGGATGAAAGAATTCGGGATCTGGCGGGATATTACCTGGAGACAGTATCTGGATAATGTGACCTGCGCGGCGCTGGGCCTGCACCGGCTCGGGGTGAGGCGGGGTGAACATGTCGCCATTATCGGCGAGAACAAACCGGAGTGGCTCTATTCGGCGTTCGGGGCCATGTCGGTGGGCGCCACCTTTGTCGGGGTCTATACCACCAATCCCGCCAAGGAATGTGAATATGTGGTCGGTCATTCGGATTCGGTCGTCTTCATCTGCGAGGATGAAGAGCAACTGAACAAGGCGTTGATCTTCCGGAAGAATACCCCCCAGTTGCGGAAACTCATCGTGTGGGATATGGAGGGACTCCGGGACCTTGACGATCCGATGGTGATGAGTTTCGACGAGCTGATGGCTGTGGGGCGCGAGGTCGCAGCGGAGGACCCCGCCCTGTTCGAGAGCCTTGTGAAGGAGGGAAAACCGGAGGATATCGCCGGAATCATCTACACCTCGGGGACGACGGGCCCGCCGAAAGGAGCCACGCTCAGTCACGAAGGGTATCTGTGGGTGGGGGAGCAGGCGCAAAAGGTGACCAAATCCACCCGGGACGACGAATCCATATCGTTCCTGCCTCTCAATCACGTCTATGAACAGATCTTCGACATGATGATGCATATGACGGTAGGTCATACCGTCAATTTCACCGAGAACACGGATACCGTCATGAACGACCTGATCGACGTGTCCCCCACCGTCTTTCACGCGGTCCCCCGTATCTGGGAGAAATACTATTCAGCCATCGTTTTGAAAATGGCCGACGCCACCTGGTTCAAAAGAACGGCCTACGGACTGGCGGTCAAGATAGGGGCTCGATACAATAACATGCGGCTTGCCGGACAGAAGGTGCCGCTGACGCTGCATGTCGCCTATCAACTGGCCTACTTCTGCGTCTTCTGGAAACTGAAAGAACGGCTCGGTTTTGACCGGACCCGTATCGGTTTCTCCGGGGCCGCGCCGATCTCTCACGATATACTCAAATTTTTCCAGAGCATCGGTATCCCGATCCGTGAGGGGTACGGCATGACGGAGACGTCGGGCGTGACCCATATGTCGGACGAATTCAACTTCAAACTGGGGACGGTGGGGAGGGCGCTCCCCGGATGCGAGGTGAAGATCGGAGACGGCGGGGAGATTATCGTCAGGCACAAGGGGATCTTCAAGGGCTATTACAAGGACGAGGCGAGCACGAAGGAGGCCCTGGTCGACGGATGGATGCATACGGGCGACGTGGGAGAGATCGATGAGGACGGCTATCTGAAGATAACGGATCGGCTCAAAGATCTTATCATCACCGCCGGGGGAAAGAATATCGCGCCCCAGTATATAGAAAATCAGCTGAAGTTTTCGCCCTATATCAATGACGCGGTCGTCATAGGAGACAAGAGGAAATACCTGGCGGCCATCATCGTCATAGACGAGGAGAATGTCGTAAAATTCGCTCAGGACGCGAAGATCCAGTTCACCACCTTCGCGACCCTCACGAGGGCCCCGGAGGTCATCGATCTCATACAGGAGGAGATCAACAAGGTAAACCGGCAGATGGCCCGCGTTGAGAATATCAGAAAGTTCAAGATCCTCGATAAAAAGCTCTATACCGAAGACGGCGAGGTAACCCCCACCATGAAGGTCAAGCGAAAATCGATCAATGAGCAGTTCGCCGATCTGATCGAATCAATGTATCGAGACTGACGGTCTACAGATCTTCCGTAGCGAAGGAGATCACGTCGTCAATCGACGCTGCGTCCGCAAAGATCATTGCCAGCCGGTCCACTCCCAGCGCGATCCCGGAAGACTCGGGCATGGCGGGGAGGGCAGCCAGAAACTTTTCAGGCATGGGGTACGCGGACTTCCCCCATGTCCGGCGGAGCGTCAGTTCTCTCTCGAAGCGCTCCCGCTGTTCCGCCGCATCCGTCAACTCCGAAAATGCGTTTGCCAGTTCGAGTCCCCCCATGTAGAGTTCGAAACGCTCCGCTACCGTCGTATCCGTCGGTTTCGCTCGCGCGAGCGCCCCGAGCGCAACCGGATAATCGTAGAGGAAGACGGGCCCCTCCGTTCCGATATTCGGCTCTACCGCGTCGACCATCATCTCATCAAAGCGATCCCGCTCCAAGGCGTCTTCCAGCGACAGGGGGGCGTGGCGCCGGAATGCCTCCCAGAGGGAAAGCCGTTCCCAGGGACGCCGCAGGGCGATTTTTCTCCCCCGGTATGTCAAATCCTCTGTATACCCGAGGCTGTGCGCCACGGCAATGAGCAGTTCCTCGCACACCTCCATCATGCGCCAATAGTCGATCCCGCTCTCGTACCACTCGAGAAGGGTAAATTCCGTCATATGGCGGGAGCCCCTTTCCGCTCCGCGAAAGCATCTGGTAATCTGGAATATGCGGGGATACCCGGCGGCCAGAAGACGCTTCATGCAGAGTTCGGGAGAGGTGTGGAGGAACCAGCCATCCGAGGGGATGGCATCGATATGCGCCTCAGGGGCGGGGCCGGGGATCCGGATGGGCGTCTCCACCTCGAGAAAACTCTTCCCCATGAAGAACCCGCGTATGGCCTGGATCATGGCGGCGCGGATGTGGAGGGCCTCCTTCTTTTTGGCAAGCCTCCAGTCAGCTTCCATCATTCCTTGACACGGGTCAGATATTCGCCGGTCCGGGTGTCGATGCGGATCTTTTCCCCTTCTTCGATGAAGGGAGGCGCCTGGAGCGAGTAGCCCGTCTCCACAACGATCGGCTTGGATTTCCCCGTGACCGAATCCCCCTTTGACCAGGGTTCGGCAACGGTGACCGTCAGATCGACAAAATTGGGAAGAGTTACTCCGATCGGTTCTTCTCCGAAGAAAAGAATCTCGGCGTCCAGATTATCGGACAGGAAGTTTGTCGCGTCCCCCACCTGGTCTCCGGAAAGGTAGACCTGTTCGTACGTTTCCGTATCCATGAAGCAGTATTTCCCGTCCTCCTCGTAAAGGTACTGCATCTTCTTTTCCTTGAGATCGGCGGGCTCGAAGGTGTCAACCGACCGGTATGTCCGCTCGAACTGCGTTCCGTTGATCATGTTCTTGAGCTTGCACCGGTAGAGCGCCTGCCCCTTCCCCGGTTTCGTAAAGGAGAAATCAACGATTACATAGGGGGCCCCGTCTATCTGTATCTTCAGGTTCTTCCTCAGATCACTTGCGCTATACATACACTGCTCCTGTGTTCCCAGGTTTTGAAAGGATTTGCACTTCTAATCTATTTGCGGGAATATGTCAAAGGATTGTTGTGCGTAATGGATAAGCTAACCGCCTGTTTTCTCTTCTTTAGCCATAGGGGAAACCCGGCCGCGGGCTCATGACGGGGCGGAAAGATGACCCCTGCGGCGGGTCCATTGCCCCGCCCGCTCCCTGATATGATTCTGTCAGTGGTTTACAAAGGGACCACGTTTACCGCCGACAAACCCTTCACTCCCTGTTCGGGTTCGAAACTGACACGCTGTCCTTCATGCAGGGTTTTAAACCCCTCCCCCTGTATAACGCTGAAATGGACAAAGACATCCTCTCCACCGTCGCTGCTTGTAATGAAGCCGAATCCCTTCTTCTCATTAAACCATTTGACTGTGCCTTCCGCCACTGCCTGCATCCTCCTTCCTGGATATCTGAAAAAATCTCCGGCAATTGCCCCTGCCCCGGTATCCCTGCGGTTCCGGAGTGCTGAAGAGGGAAAAGGAATACTCTCTAAATCTCTCCGCGCAACTTGGCAAATTCCCTTAGCAGTTTCTCTTCTTTCTTGTTCAGGTTGGTCGGCAGTTCAACCATGGCCTGGACCAACTGATCCCCCCTCCCAAATCCACGCAGATGGGGGATTCCCTTCCCCTTCAGTTTGAATACCTTGCCGTGAGGGGTATGCTTTGGTATTTTTATTCTCTCTGTTCCCTCAAGCGTGGGAACCTCGATGGTTCCACCAAGGACCGCCTGTGTCATGGGGATGGCGATGCGACAGACGATGTCCTGTCCGTCCCGTTCGAAAAATTCATGGGGTTCCACATGTAAAAATACGTAAAGATCTCCTCTGGGACCGCCGAATGTCCCCTCTTCTCCCTCTCCTCGCAGCCGGAGGCGCGAACCGGTCTCGACCCCCGGCGGTATTTTCAATTGAATCGATTTTCGGAGCTTCTTTTTTCCGGTTCCCCGGCAGGCCGCGCAGGGATCTTCGATGATCCTGCAGGCGCCGTGACATTGCGGACAGGTTGAACTGATGCTGAAAAATCCGCTCGACTTGGTTACCTGACCTGTTCCCCGGCACGTGGGGCATGTCGAAGGCTGCGTTCCCGGAGCGGCGCCGGTCCCCCCGCAGGTGGTGCATCCCTCGAACCGCTCGATCTCTATTTCCGGGGATGTCCCGAATGCCGCATCCATGAAAGAGATCTTCAGATCATACCGGAGATCCGCTCCCTGCCGGGGCGCTGTCCGCGAACGTCCCCTGCCCGTTTCAAAGCCGAAAATTCCTTCAAAGATATCACCAAAGCTCGAAAAGATGTCCTCGAACCCGGAAAATCCTTGAAACCCGTTCCCTCTCAACCCTTCGTGGCCGTACTGGTCATAAATCTCCCTCTTCCGTGGATCGGAGAGGACCTCGTACGCCTCGGCGGCCTCCTTGAATTTTTCCTCGGCCTCCCGATCGCCGGGATTTCGGTCGGGATGGTATTTGAGGGCCATCGCGCGGTATGCTGATTTGAGGTCGGTGTTCGAGGCGCTACGGTCAACGCCAAGGGTTGCATAGTAGTCGTTCTTCATGAGGTTACTGCATGGATTCCCGTTCGCCCGGAGAATTTACTGTTCGCATGGACCTGTTGTGGGGAATACGAACGGCGCTCTTAAGATAAGGACTGTCCGGGAACATGTCAAGGACGGAATCCCGAAAAAGGCTCATCCGACAATGCGCCGCAGGACTTCTTGATATTTTTCCGCCGTCCCCTTGATGACATCCTCGGGTAGAGGCGGAGGGGGCGGTTTTTTATTCCAGGATACCGAGAGGAGATAATCCCGCAGAAACTGTTTGTCGAAACTCTTCTGGGCACGACCCTCTTCAAAATCGTCCTCGGGCCAGAAACGGGACGAGTCGGGGGTCAGAAGTTCATCGATCAGTATCAGTTCTCCGTCTATGGTTCCGAATTCCATCTTGGTGTCGGCGATGATAACGCCACCCTGCGCGGCAATTGCCCGCGCCCGTTCATAGATTTTCAGACTGACAGCGATGATGCGTTCCGTCAAGTCATGACCGATCAGGCTCTCCATCTCGGCCCGCGTCATGGGCTCATCGTGCTCGCCGGCGTCGGCCTTGGTCGACGGGGTGAAGATGGGGTTCTCAAGCCGCGCCGATTCCTACATCCCCGGCGGGAGGCGCACCCCGGAAACAGCGCCATGGGAGCGGTAATCCGACCACCCTGAGCCGCTGAGATATCCCCGTACCACACATTCCACCGGGAGGGCCGCGGCCTTTCTGACCAGCATGCTTCTTCCACCGAGGAGTTCCTTATACGGAGCGCAGGCGTCGGGAAAAGCACTGACATCTGTCGTAATCAGATGATTCGGGATAAGGTCCTCCATCTTTTGGAACCAGAAACTGGACATGCGCGTCAGGATCTTCCCCTTCCCGGGAATGGGATCATTCATAATAACGTCAAAGGCGGATATCCTGTCGGTAGTGACGATCAGAAGGTTTCCCTCCACCTCGTATACATCCCGCACCTTTCCTCTGCTGAAGAGGGTCAGTCCCTCGAGGTTTGTCGTAATCACGGTATTTTGATCCATTGTTTGTATCCCTTTCTATCTCAGAAACGGGTTGTTGGTCCGTTCGTTCTCGATGGTGGAGGTCGCCGTTCTCCCGTAATTGTGCCCCGGCAGTACCACGGTTTCATCGGGGAGGGTCATCAGTTTCTGCATGATTGATTGATACATAACATCCCACGATCCCCCGGGGAGGTCCGTTCTCCCCAGTCCCTCCACAAACAGAGTGTCACCGGTAAAAACATATCCCGGAGTATAGAGCGCCATACCCCCGGGGGAGTGCCCCGGAGTATGGATGACTTCAAGCTCTATAGCGCCCACCGTGATGCGGTCCCCATCCCGTACGGCCATATCGGCGGGCGGCGAAGGCTTGGCGCCGAACATGCGCAGCATCATGGGGGGCGTCGAGACAAGCATGGAAGCATCATCCTCGTGAATGATGATCCGCGCCCCCGTGCGCTCTTTCATGTCGGCGTTCCCGGAGATATGATCCACATGACCGTGGGTGTTCACGATATGCGTAATGGTAAGCCCGGCAGCTGAGGCTTCCGACAAAATCCGGTCAATTTCCGCCGCCGGATCGATTACCAGCCCCTCCCCGCTTGACTGATCGCCCACGATATAGGCAAAAACCGCCATCTGTCCCACCTGCATCTGCTTTACAAACATGTGTCCCCATCCTTTCGATTGTGCGTGTGCACATGGTGCTATATTTTTTTTGAAACAAAGTCAATCCCTTTCAAGAATACGCCAATCCCCGCTGACCCGCTCCGGTCAGACAGCTCGTACCGGTCATGTGGTCTCGAGGAGGTCCA
>ENA-OSEO01005451-OSEO01005451.1-sediment-metagenome-genome-assembly--contig:-NODE-5451-length-12220-cov-3.490488_pt1 | contig 12220 bp, 10 predicted proteins | sample MGYA00237883_ERZ534232 | MGnify/ENA metagenome assembly ERZ534232
AATTTCACCTGGCACGTGAGCGCTGAGAATTACCACATCAGCATCTTTCAAATGAGGAGCGATGATTCCTTTTTCTATTTCAAGCCACTCACCTTCTACTGATTTCAAGTAACCCTCTTTTCCGACTGCCAATTCCTGGGGAAAGTAAAATTGGATCACCTCTGCTCCCAAGTTTTTTGCCTCAAGGCTGGCTTTTTCTCGAATATCGAGCGCCTTGACAACACCGCCAAGTTGATTTGCCGTGATAATAGCCTGGAGTCCCACAGCACCTGTGCCTATGACCAAAAATTGAGCTGGCCCAATTGTACCATTCGCCGTACCGACCTTCGGCACAAACCTAGGCAGCTGATTGGCCGCCATGATAACGGCCTTATACCCGGTGACCGCGCTCATGGAAAATGAGGCATTCATTCTCTGCGCACGCGATATACGTGGAATGCTGTCCACAGCAAACGCGGTGATGTTTTTCTCCTGGAGTTGTTTAATAATTCCATGGTTTTCAGGCAATACGGGGTGAAGAAGTGAAATCAAAACGCTGCCGTTGCGTAGCAATTTGACTTCGTGTTTTTGAATCCGTTCGTTAAATCCAAGCTGATTCACTTTCAAGATAACATCGGATTCGGCAAACAGGCTTTCCGCATCGGAAATCAGCCTTGCTCCTGCGTTTTCGTAGTCATCATCACCTATCATAATACCTTCACCGGCCGAAGTTTCCACCGCCACATCAAAACCCAGATTCCGGTATTTTCTCACCGTCTCCGGTGTGGCCGCCACTCTTTTTTCTTCTGGCAAGATTTCTTTCGGTATTCCGATTAACATGGTTTAGCTCCTCATCAGTCGATGCTTTCATCTTCTCGTTGAAGTCGTATCCATTGTATGTTTAATTCTCTGTGGTGCCGGAAAGGCCGATCTCCGCATAGAGGCTTTTTAATGCTTTGTCGAAAAAAGGAGGCTGGGGTGTATTTTTGAGGTTTTCCAGAACTTTTTGAATTCCCATTTTTATTTCATCGTTGAAACTGGTTTGGCTGTTTTTTAACAAATCAACCAAGGCGTCGCCCGCAAGAATTCTGGCGTTGTAGTAGATGTTGTCATCGGCCAGTATGGTGATGATCTGGTTAATCAGTTCATCGGAGGCGCTTTGAACCCTACCGATGCGTTTGAGCACTTCCTCGCGAAGCCGCCAGTTTCCCTTGTACCGCAGGATCCGAATCAACCCCGGCTGACATTTCTCCAAATGACCGTTTTCCGCCAGCTCCTCCAATAGGTGCAGAACCGGTCCCCAATCGTTAAGGTTTCCAAAAGGGTCGTGTTTCATCGGGTTACTCCTTTTTTTATAGGCATTCACACCCCTTGTCAGGTGATCAAAGGCGACATTGCCGAGCGATCCCATTCCGGGATTTTATTCCTCGATATATTCGGCATATTTTTCTCTCTGGAGTCTTGTAAGGTGATACATCCATCGGGTGTCTTCGGGATCCACCGTATCTATCGGCTCGAACAGATTCCTTTCCAAATGTTTGACCTTACCCTCAGGCGTAATCACCAGAAATTCGGAAGCTGCCGAACCATCAAGCACTACAAAGTATTTACCGGAAGCTTTGTTTCTCACCAGTTCCACGAGCAGCGACTCCTGTTTTTTTCTAAATCCCCCTTTACATGGTGGATATGTGCCGACCCCCATTCTCTGTTGACTCCCCAGAGCAAGGGGAATGCCAGAACCCACAGAAAAATGTAGGGAGTTGATTTAATAGAAAAATTCAACTTGGGGCGGGGGACGGACAAAACGGGCGATAAGTAAAAAATCGCCCGTGTCGATCAGCGAAAAGCGATATAACCAGCTGAATTTAAATCAAATTATGAAATGGGCGATAACGCCCGATGGGGGCGATTCCGGCACTCGGGGAATCTATAATTTCCGAAAAAGTGCTCGCCGGGAGATGCCCAACAGGGCGGCGGCATGGGTACGATTACCGCCTGCCTGTTGAAGGGCTTTTGAAATGAGGGACTTTTCCAAATCTTGGACGGCTTGGCGGAGATTTAACCCGGTTGAAATCGATGCGCTTCCAATCGCTGATCGGGGTGAAAGGAACTCCAGGTGGCCAAGGGTGACATATCGTTGCAATACATTGCGCAACTCGCGGACGTTGCCGGGCCAATCATACTCTATGAGGATGTCCATTGCGTGTCCGGGAACTCTTCCTGTCGGGAAAGGGATCTTCATTATGCGTAAAAAATGCTCCACCAGCAGCGGGATGTCCTGCTTGCGGCTGCGCAATGGGGGCAACTGAATTTGTATCACCTGGATGCGGTAGAAAAAATCATTGCGCATTTGCCCGCTGTTGACTTTTTCACTCAAAGCAGTGTTTGATGCCGATATAATACGAAAATCGGTCGAAATGGCCTGGGTGCCGCCCACGGGTCGATATCCTCCGCCTTCGATGGCTCTTAGCAACTTGACTTGCATATTGGTGGTCAACTCGCCGACTTCGTCAAGGAACAAGGTTCCGCCATCGGCCATATCCAGATAACCGGGGGAATCTTTATGGGCGCTGGAGAATGCGCCTTTTCGGTGGCCGAAAAATTCACGCTCAAACAAGGATTCCTGGATCGCTCCGCAATTCACCGCAACAAACCGCTTATTTTTCCGAACGCTATGGTCATGTATGGCGTGGGCGACCAGTTCCTTGCCGGTTCCGGATTCGCCGAATACGGCGACACTGGCGTCGGTAGCAGCGGCCTTGAGAATGATCTCGTAAACCTCCTGCATGGCTGGCGAACGTCCGAGAATATCCCCGAGTCGAAACCGTTCTTTCAACGAAGATCGCAATACCCGATTTTCATCGTTCAACACCTCCGCCTTGCGTTGGGCGGCTATCTGCTGTTCTTTTATTTCGGTTATATCCTTGAACGTGGACAGCAGCGCCGGTCGGCTTTTGAAAGAAATCGGGCTGTGGCAGACCTGTATCCATAATGTTCTTTCACATCGGATAAGACGGTGCACCTCCTCAACCTTGGCATCGATGATGCCGTCTGTTCTTGCACCATAGAGCCGTGCGATCTCATCGGCATCCCCCGCCGGGGGACGGTGCACCTGTCCACCGTGCAGATCCTCTGCCGAAGGGATATTGAACAATTTACAAAATGCCGGATTGACGTAACAGAACCGGCCCATTTGTACCAGGGTGACGCCTTCTGCGACCTGTTCGGTGAGCACCCGATAGCGCTCTTCGCTTTCCTTGAGCGCTTCTTCTGAAGATTTTAGCCACAGAACCTTGCTCAGTCGCTCCCCTATGGCTCGCAAAAGGCGATCTTCCTCTTCTAGGAAAGGGTCATCACCGCTATCCGGGGGGGGGCGAACATAATAGACCTCCAGGTCGCCGACATGGTTTCCGTTGAGGATGATTTTCGTGCTCTGGCGCCAACGTGTCGTCGTGAAGTTCTTCGAAGTATACTCCCGGCCATCTATCCGAATACGTGCGCAAGCGTGATCAGGATACTGCCAGGCTGCCGGGATCAGTTCAACGGCACGATGCATGATCCAGGCCAACGATACATCTTGATTCTCAAGAAGATTGGAGATGCCGTACAGGCAGTTCAGCTCCTTTACCCGCTCGGCAAGGGGGTTCATTGTTGCAGCGGGCGTCAGTGGGCTGCCGGACTCTTTAACCGCCGGGACTTCCTGCGGTTTGAGGTTCGGACTCGAGAGGTTATCCATGCGTGTTGATTCCATGATTCCTTGGGGCCTGCCCTCTCCTGCTGGACCGCTAAAGAGGGCAGGGATGAGAAGCCGCCCGGTGTCCAGACGAACATGGGGCTCTGCCTGTCGGTTTGCCCCGCTTCAGACGGGTGGAGTACATATCTGTCCTTTCCGGTTAGGTATTGCCCTGGTCCAGCATGGCGTTGGCCACCCGTTTGAACGCCGCGATATTTGCCCCTTTGACGTAGTTGCCGGGAGCGCCGTACTGCTCTGCCGCCTGCATGCAGATGCGATGAATCCCCGCCATGATCTGATGCAAGCGTTGATCCACCTCATCCCGGGTCCACCGCATCTTGGTGCTGTTTTGAACCATTTCGAGCCCCGAGCACGCCACCCCGCCGGCGTTGGACGCCTTGCCTGGCGAATAGAGGATGTTGCTTTCCAGGATCAGATCGGCCGCTTTCGGGGTCACCGGCATGTTGGCGACTTCGGTAAGGCATCGGCACCCGTTGCGGAGAAGGTTTGCGGCGTCGGTTTCATCCAGTTCGTTTTCACAGGCGCACGGAAAGGCTATATCACACGCCACCCCCCAGGGTCTTTTGCCGGGGAAAAACTCGACCTTGAATTTTTCGGCATAATCCTCCACCCTGTCCCGGCTGCTTGCGCGCATCTGCAGCATGTAATCGATCTTTTCTCCGCTCACCCCTTCCGGGTCGTGCACGAATCCGTCCGGTCCGGACAGGGTGATCACTTTTCCGCCCATCTCATCGATTTTTTTCACCACCCCCCAGGCGACATTGCCGAACCCGGAGACGGCGACCCTTTGACCCGGGATATGTTCCCCTCTGGTTTTGAGCATCTCTTCGGCGAAATAGACCGCACCGAAACCGGTGGCCTCCGGCCGCAACAGCGAACCGCCCCACTCGAGCCCCTTGCCGGTCAGCACCCCCTCAAAAACATTTTTAAGCCGCTTATACTGGCCGAAAAGATACCCGATTTCCCTTGCCCCCACGCCGATATCCCCTGCCGGAACATCCGTGTTCGGGCCGATGTGGGTATACAGGCCGATCATGAAGCTTTGGCAGAAATTTTCGATTTCCCTGTCGGACCGCCCCCGGGGGTTGAAATCGCTGCCGCCTTTCCCCCCGCCCAGGGGCAAGCCGGTCAAGGCATTTTTGAAGAGCTGTTCGAAACCGAGAAATTTCAAAATGCTCAGCGTCACCGAGGAATGGAACCGCAGACCCCCCTTGTAGGGTCCCAGCGCGCTGTTAAAGCCGATGCGATACCCGGTGTTGACCTGGATGTCGCCGGTATCGTCTTTCCAGGGGACCCGAAAAATAAATACCCGCTCGGGCTCCACGAGTCTTTCCAGAATCTTCTCTTTCCGGTAGACCGGATCTTGCTCGATGATGGGTCCCAGCGACATGAACACTTCGTCGACCGCCTGGATAAACTCCTTTTCCCAGTGGTACTTCTGATGAACCGATTCCTTGACGCTATCGACATAAGACATACGGTGGTTCATGATCTCTCCCTTCCTTTGGATGGATGATTTCCTGTCTCCTCAGAATAGTTCTTTTTAACGTAAAGCGACTGTTTTCACAATGGATCTTATTTGGGATCCATGGACTATCCACAGACTGTCCAGAAGCAAAAGGTGTACCAGGAGCCAAGATGCCCGGGGCTTCGGGCCTCCGGATCAACGGCTTTAGATTTCGTAAGATTCTATAATTATTTAAATTAATGGCAACATTCGATCAATTGCCCGGAGGGAGAGGTTGCGTGGACATCACGGCTATGCTCGGATTCCACCTCGCCGATCTCGTCGAAAAAAAGGGTTCCGCCGTCTTCGGTTTCATGCAGAGTCATTGGATGGCGCTTTCCCCCTGGCGGCGCTCGTGAATAATTGACTTTGGGTGTGTCCCGATGATAAGCAGATGAAAAATATCATAAACCCATTGATTTTCAAATTCTTTGATGAAATGGTATCGGATAATTTCTGAAACCCCGGCGAAAGGTTAAAACGCAGTGGAATTCGGCAGACCCAAATCCGTTGAGGAAAAGCTTGAAGGGTATCGAAAATTCTGGAGCCTTGAAGATGTCCGCTACCCCCTGATCGGTTTCGATGTGGGCGGATTCTTCCCGTTCCAGTGGTTCGGTGCGCTGCGGCAAATCAAGGAAAGCGCATTTTTGAAGCCCGAACATCTGATCGTCGAGAAATACCTCGAAGACTACACGCAACTCTACAGGCGCTCTGCCGGCGTAAACGACGATCTCATCAAAGGGGTATCCCCCATTCCGGCCATCCCCTGGATGGAGGCGATGCTCGGCTGCCCGGTGGAAATATCCGGTGAATCGATTTGGGGCAAGGAACGGAATGCCCCATGGGAAGCGCTGGCGGACCTGTCGCTCGAAGACGACAATCCATGGCTTCAAAAATATCTCGAGTTTTTGGATGCTCTTGTACGGAATGCCGCGGGCCAATACCCCATCAGCCAGCCGATTCTCAGAGGCATCAGCGATATGGTGGGCGCGTTGCGGGGAAACAACCAGGCCCTGCTGGACACCCTGGAGTCCCCGGATAAGATCAAGGACCTGGCCGCCCGATGCACCGATGCGCTGATCAAGGTCACCCGCAAGCAGTATGAAATCATCCAGCCGTTTTACGGCGGGTACCTCATCGAGCAGTTCGGGATCTGGTCCCCGGAGATCATCGTGAGGCTCCAGGAAGATGTCTCTGCCGTATATTCGCCCAAAACCTATTGCGGGCTGATCCAGGAGTTCGACCGGCAGGTCGCGGCATCCTTTCCCCGGTGCCTGATCCACCTGCACAACTCTTCGCTGTTTCTGATCGACCACTTTTTGGACATCGAACAGATCGATGTATTTCAGATCAATCGGGACCTGGTGGGCATGAGCACACCGGAGATGATTCCCTACCTGCAGAAGGTCCAGCAGCGGAATCGACGGATGCTGATCCGGGGGCCCATGAGCTTTGAGGACCTGCGGCTGATGAAAAGCGCCCTGAGGCCTGCCGGTCTGATATTGCAGATCGTATTGAACAATGCGGATAAAACGGCGCAATACACCGAATTTATCAATCAGCTTTTCACCGGGACATCGGTCCCTTGATGTCGGCTGAAACCCCTCCGGACCGCACTCTTCACCGCCGGGTATCCGGTGCCGCCCAGCAGATTTCCATAATGGCCGATCAGGGCCGTGTTGTTGTACCAGCACCTGCAGCCCCGATCGGAAGCGAGCCTGGTCCGCTCACGGGCAAAGGCTTCTGATTTCCAAATCGATATAAAATCGTTTTGGTGCAAAGATCCGATGCGGACATGCTGCTCCAGGCAGGGGTAGACATTGCCCCACGGATCGATTCGGGTCATCAATACCCCCGCAAAACAGCGCTGATCCGGATATCTGCCGGTATTTGCAAGACTGTCCACCAGACGGTGGAGGTAGCGGTCTTTGCCCAGCGGGGTGCGGCCGATCTGCTCTGAAACCGCCAAAGGATCGAGGGTTGCATCCCAGGGTGCCAGCCCGGTGTAATAGGCATCCCGGCAGTGATGCACCGGCTGGAGCAAAACATCGTCGGCAACGCCCCTCCATTTTTGATAAAATTTCCCGATTTCATGCTGATTCCGGCCGGAAATGGTCATTCGGACCCGCAACAGCGGGCGGGCGGGCCGGGGGACCATCAGCATCGCTTGGATGCCTTTTTCGACTTGCCGGTAGGCGCCAGGAATGCCCCGGACCGCGTCGTGGCATTCCGCCGTGGCGCCGTCCAGGCTCACGGTGACGCAGGTCGCACCGGTTCGGCAAATATCCGGAAGGTGTGTCTTCAATAAAAGCCCGCTGGTGCACAGATTGACCGACATTCCCAGGTCGGCAAACGCCCGGATGATCGGGATCACGTCGTTTCGCATCAACGGCTCGCCCCCGGCAATGCTGACCTGGTGAACCCCCCCCAGACGCTTGAAATCACGCGCGAGCCTTTGGTAATCCGCCAGATGCAGGGATTCGGTCCGTGAATCCCGCCAGCGCTGGCACATCCGGCACCGGCAGTTGCATCGATAGGTGATGTCCAGCTCGGCCATATACGGTCCGGCGGGCGGCTGGCTCTTCTGATCGTCGGCAACGACATTTCGTCGGGCGTGCCATAGCGCCCTGACAAATCCTTTCGAAAATAGAATGCGGCGATAGCACCACGCATTATTGAATCTCATTGCTGCCCTGTTTCCCCATCTTTCTTGTCGGCCCGGCGCCCGGATTCGCTTTCGACGCTGTTTACCATACCACAGAATCAGGTGTTTAAAAATCGATTCGGGTTGGGGATCGTTTGGCCAATTTTCCTTTGAAATCCGTTGCGTTTCGATCTATGGTGATTCCATCTTGAAATGGAAAGGAAAAAATCCATGAACATCGGCTTTATCGGACTGGGGAACATGGGCGCCGGCATGGCAACCAATATCCAGAAGGCCGGCTACCCCCTGACCGTGCATGACATCCGGCCGGAGCCTGCCGCCCCCCTTTTGAACGCGGGTGCATCCTGGGCCGATACCCCCAAATCACTGGCGCAGACCAGCGAGATTGTCTTGACCTCTCTTCCGGGCCCTCCGGAAGTCGAAGCGGTGGCCTTGGGCAAAGACGGGATTCTTGAAGGCATCCGGCCCGGAAGTGTATTCATCGATCTGTCCACCAACGCACCCACAGGGGTTCGCCGCCTCCATGCCGTTTTCAAGAAAAAGGGCGTGGAGATGATGGATGCGCCGGTCAGCGGGGGGGTGCAGGGCGCAAGGACCGGCAAGCTGGCCGTGATGGTCGGAGGGGATGCGGCGGTCTTTCAACGGTGCAAGCCGGTGTTGGATGCGATGGGGGACCAGGTGAGCTACACCGGCGAGATCGGCTGCGGCAGCATCTGCAAGCTGATGCATAATTGCATCCTCTACGGCATGCAAACCCTCTTTGCCGAATGTTTCACCCTCGGGGTCAAGGCGGGGGTTGAGCCCGAGGCCCTGTGGCAGGCCGTCCGCGGCGGGGCCGTGGGCCGGTCGGTTTATCTGAATCGCATCTTGCCCGAGACCTATTTCCGGGGGAAATTCGATCCGCCCGACTTTGCCCTCCGGCTCGCCTTCAAGGACGTCGGCCTGGCGACAGCCTTGGGAAGGGAGTTTGACGTGCCCATGGCCATGGGCAATCTCACGCTCCAGGAACTGATGGCCGCCATGAACCGGGGGTGGGCAGATCGGGACAGCCGCGCGGCCATGCTGCTGCAGGAAGAGCGCGCGGGGGGCATCGCGGTGCGGATCGCCGGGGAAAAGGACACCGGGGCGGAGTGAACGACACGCAGGTTCATGCAGTGGGGGTCGGCAAGGGTCAGGCCGTGAGTTTTATGCTCCCTGCATACATCCGGACCCCGCGGGGCGGTTTGTCGTCCAGATAGAAACCGATGATTTTTGTAAACAGCGGATCTTCATAAACGTGCCGGAGAAAGTCTTCCCTGTATTTCGGATGCGCGATACTGGCGATGGCCAGGGCCTTTTCCCCGGATGTCAGTTCCCGCAGATCGGCAATGCCGTATTCGGTGACAATCACCACACCGTCATACCCGCTTGCGGTTAGACTGACCCCCGGTGGATGCATTTTCGTAATCTTCGACTCTCCCTTTTTCGTGATGCTTTGCATGGCGATGATGGGTGCTCCGTAGGCCCGATCGTTCAACGCCCGGATAAAATCGGGCTGCCCCCCGACACCGCTGTAATACCGCCTGGGGTCGATAAAATCCGCCCAGACATTGCCCAGCAGATCCACACCGATTGCCGTGTTGACGGAAATAAACGGGCTGTTTTTCCGGACCGTTTCCGCTGCATTGGTATACGCCGAAGGGCGCATCTGCACCCCGGTGCGCATGTGAACATAATCGTACAACGCCGTTGATCCCATGATCAGGCTAGTGGTGCTGTACCCCATGTTGACCTTTTTCTTTCGGTTGGTCACGATGCCTTCCTGTTGCAGCACCATGAGCCCGTCGCCGTACAGCTCGGTTTGAACGCCCAGATCCCTGTAGCCCGTTTTCCGGATCGTGCCGACGACCGCATCCGGAATTTTGCCGATACCCACCTGCAGGGTGATGCCGTTTTCAATGAAGTGTTCGGTGATCAATTCGCCGATTCTCATCTCCTCAGGGCTCAGGTTCTCAAAGTCGGGGGGCGCGAAATCATACACCGGCTTTACGCCGTCTTCGATCAGGTAGTCGATGGATCGGGCATCCACAACGCTTTGCCCCTGGGTAAAGGGCATGCTGGTGTCCAGTTCGGCGATGACCACTTGGGCGTGATCGATGGCCGTGTGCATCGCCTCCACCGAAAGCCCCAGGCTGTATTCCCCGGTGAACTCGTTCTTGCGGACTTTCATCAGGACGACATCCGGCTCATAGCTGCGGCCTTTGCCGATGAGGCTGTCCAGGTTCGCAAGGGTACACGGCAGATAATACGCACGCCCGTCGTTGGCCGCCCGCCGGACATCGCCCCCTGAGAAAATGGAATAGGTCATCACCCGATCCTGCAGTCCTTTCTCCACATAGGGAACCGGGCCCTGCAACAAGAGGTGCACCATCTTGAGGAACGGAAGACGCGGGCTGCGCGCCTTTATCGCCTCGGTAAGCGCTTCGAGCAGGGCGGTCGGGGTGGCTGCGTTCGACCCGACATAGCAGGTGATTTCTTCCCGGGATTTAAACCGTTCGGAAAGGATGCCGGCCATCTGGTCGAGGCGTATGGTTTGGGGTTCGGAATTCATGTAAGGCTCCGTTTCAATGATTGGCTGCTGATCAGGGTTGCTATCCTACACTGTTGCCGCTCAAAATTAAACAGGCAAGCGGCCTCGTCGCTTTTGCCGCGGCATTGCCGGAAGGTACGTCCGCTCTGTTTTCTCTTGATATTTGTGTCGCATACCCTTATTGTTTTTGCGATCCGCCGTTGCGATCCGAATCTTAGAAAACCCCACAGGAGTAGGTATCCATGAAACCTTCTACAGAAGCTCGATCGGATTACGCCGCATTTTTGCGCCCGGATTCCGCGTGTGCCCGATGGCACCAGGCGTCGCGCCGCTACATCCCCTATGGGACATCCAAGGCCAACCAATACGTGCAGCCGCATCCGCTGTATATTCAGCGAGGGTCCGGATGCCGGGCCACAGACCTCGAGGGGGTGGAACGGATCGATTGCATCAACAGTTTTAGCGCCCTGATCCATGGGCATGCGTTTCCTCCGGTGGTAAAGGCCGTGACCGAGCAGGTTGCCCGGGGTACCAATTTTTCATTCCCGACCCCCGAAGAAGCCAACCTGGCCAAACTGCTCGTTGAGCGGGTCGCGGGAATAGAGCAGATCCGGTTCGGAAACTCCGGCACCGAAGCCGTGATGATGGCCATCAAAGCCGCAAGGGCGTATACGGGACGGGACCGGATTGCCAAATTCGAAGGCGCCTATCACGGTTACTATGACGATATTCAGGTGAGCTCCGGGCCGAAACCGCCCGGCTGGGGGCCGGAAGATGCGCCGTCAAGCGTCGCCAGCAGCGGCGGCATCCCGAAGCATCGGGTTCAGGAAACCTTGGTCCTGCCTTGGAATAATTTCGATGCCGCCGAACGGCTGATCTCCCGGTACCAAGCGGATCTGGCCGCAGTGATCGAGCCGCTAAAGCAGCTTGGCCGCTATACGGATTCCGAGCTGATGGCCGCTGTCATCGCAAGCTACTTTACGGTGTTTATCGAAACCGAATCCGGGGACGCCGAGCTTGCCCTGACCGATCTCAACACCGAAACCGGCGCAAAGGGGGTGGACAGCGACGAATCCTACAAGCTTGCGCCGGGGGCGATCATCGGCCTTGCCAAGGGAGAGCGGGTGCATGACTCCAACCCCAACCGGCCCAACACCGCCTACGATCCGTTTGTGCTTTCCATCCTGCGCCAGATCGGGGTGGCCCTTGAGATGCCCTATGAAATTTTAATCAAGCATTTTACCGCCTCGTATTCCGCGGCCAGGGCAGCGCTGCTCGAGGGCTGGAAGTATTTTGTTTCAGAGCGCCGCTGGCTGATCGACAACTTTTTGTCCCGGGTGTTCGAGGTCTGGATGTGGGAGGCGGTGGCCATCGGCCGGATTCCGGCGCCGGGGTTTTTTGCCGATCCGGCCATCCGCCAGGCGTATCTCGGGGCGCAGTGGATCGGGCCGGCCAAGGGGATGATCAACGAAAAGGACGAGGTTTCGGCGGCCCAATCCAGGGTCGATATGGGGATCTCCACCCTGGCCGAGGAGACCGCCCAGCTCACCGGGGGCGATTGGGAGCGCAAGCACCCCCAGCGGGCGCGCGAGCACAAGATGCGCAAAGCCGCAGGGCTGATCGCAGAAAACACACCGGCGGAGGCAGCGCCGGCAGACACGGAGACAGGCGATGGCAAAGGAAATTGATCTTAAGGATGCAAAGTGCACGAAACTTTCGGTTCTATCCCCGGTCCTTTTTAAGCCC
>ENA-OSEO01005452-OSEO01005452.1-sediment-metagenome-genome-assembly--contig:-NODE-5452-length-12219-cov-3.497200_pt1 | contig 12219 bp, 8 predicted proteins | sample MGYA00237883_ERZ534232 | MGnify/ENA metagenome assembly ERZ534232
ACCACATCGACCTGGATGTTGAGGTTGGGGATATGGGCCTCTTCGACCGGCACCCGCAGGGTGATGGTCTCACCGGTGATCTCAAAGCGTTCGGTGTAGAGGATGCCGCTGCGGGTCACCGTCAGCAGCCCTTCGGCGGGGCTGAACGGCGGCTGGACGAGGATCTCGGCGGTGTCACCGGGCTGGTACGTCTCTTTATCGGGGATGAGGGTGAGCTGCTCCTGCTCGACCTTGCGGGCGGGCGGGCGCTGACCGCCGCTCACCCAGCGGGTCAGGCGGGTCTGGTTGCGGCGGCCCTGGGAATCGGTCACCTCGGCGGTGACGCGGTAGGTGCCGCCCAGCGGGGTCTCGAAGACGCAGGTGCCGGGCTCCTCGGTGGAGGCCTGGCTGCACTCCTGAACGTCGGCCTCGACCTCCTGCCACGCGCCGGAGATGACCTTCCACTCCAGGCGGGCGGCGCGCACCGTCACCAGACGGTCTTCCACCGGCGCGCCGTCCAGATCGGTGACGATGAAATCGATCTTGAGAGGCTGGCCGCGCTCCACAAAGTAGCGCGCGCTGCGCAGCCCGACATACAGCTCGGCGGGGTGCACCAGCAGGCTGGTGGATCCGGTCCAGGCCTGGCGGTTGACGTCCATCACGGTGGCCTCGGCGGTCACGCTGAGGGGGCGCGGCTCGGCGGGGATGGCGAAATCGAGGTTGAGGTAGTGCTCGCCGCCGGCATCGGTGCGGCCGGTGAAGGTCTGGTATTCGGTCTCTTCATAGCCCATCGGGCCGTAGAACTCGGATTCGGTGTAGCGCACCCCGCCCCACCACCACGGCGTCCATTCGCCGAAGGTGAAATCGGGCCAGTTGGGCGGGGAATAAGTCCCCGGGGTGGTGGCCACCTGCCAGGTGACCTCGGCATCGGGCAGCGGCCCGCCGGCGTAGTAGCCGGCCGACACCGCCACCGTGGCCTGCTCGCCGGCCAGGTACGGGCCGGGAGACTCATTGCGGGCAACGACCTCGAACTCGGGGCGGCGGAACTCCTGTATCTGGAAGCTGTGGTAATACTGCGCGCCGCGCAGCCCGCTCAGGCTGCCTTCGGCATCCAAGAAGATCTGCGCGCCGCCCAGGTTGGTCTCCTGCGGCACGGTAAAGGCGAAGTCGAAGCCGCCCAAGGCGTTGACCTCCGCCCGGCCGCTGCCGATCTCGTTGCCCTGGGGCTCGGTGATAGTGTAGCGCACCGCGCTCACCGCCCCGCCGGGCAGGCTGACGTCGCCGTCCTGCTTGCCGCCGATCCGCCGCAGCCAGCCTTTGACGCGCAGCTCCTCGCCGGGTTTGTAGATCTGGCGGTCGTCGAAGACGTACCAGCGCAGCTCATCGCTCACCGGGCGGCGCTGCCAGACATCATCGCCCCAGGCATACGGCGATTTGGGCAGCAGGGCCTGGTCGGCGCCGGAGCGGGCCACCAGGTAGGCGGCCCCATCGGGGATGGCAAAACGGGCCACCCCATCCGGGCCGGTGGTGAAGCGCCCGCCGCCCGGGCGGGCCTCGATGCTGACCTCGGCCAGCGGGGAGCCGTCCTTGAGGGCGGTGGTCCAGGCGACCATCTCGCTGTGGTCCACAAAGGCGTCCAGGCCGATCTGGGTCACCTGCACCCAGACCTGCACGGCGCGCCAATATTCCTGCTTGTCGAACAGCCCGGCGTGGGGCTGGACGAGGACCACAAAGTGGCCGGAACTGCCGTCCATGTGGGGCGAGAGGTCGATCTTAACCTCGGTGAGCTGGTCGGCGGGGGATTCGACCGCCAGCACCTCATCGCGCACCAGGCGGCCGGGCACCAGCACCTCCTGATCGGTGCGCTGGTATTCGCGCAGGTAGCGCTGGAAGGACGGCCAATCGGAAGGCTGGACGGCGTAGACTTTCACGTCCAGTTTGTTGTAGTTGATGGTGTAGACCGAAAGCGCCGGCGAACCGGCGGCCGGGTCGAGGGTCACCAGGGTCTGGTCGGGGCCGGCCAGCACCGGATCGGCCCTGCCAACCCGGAAGGTGAGGCGCTGGTCTTTGCCGAGCTGCTGGCCGAAGATATCCCGCACGGCGGCGCTGACCACCACGGTGTAGGTGGTCTGGCCGGCGGTAGCGCCCTGGATGTTGATGGTATTGCCGAAAGCGTTGGCCGAGGCGCCGGGGAGTTCGGGCTGGATGGTGAGCTGGCCTTCCTCGAAGGCGGCCAGGTCGAGGGGGTTGTTGAAGCGGATGTAGAACGGCGCCAGCGGGCGGCAGTCATCGCCGTACCACGAGCAGCCGTGCTCCTCGATCCGCAAAGGGGCGTAGGTGCGGAAGCTGAAGGACTGGGCTTCGGTGGTGGTCAGCGGGCCTTCGGCGGAGGGGGTGCCGGGGCCGACGGTGACGGTGACGGCACTGTCGAGGGGCAGGGGATCGACGGCGCGGAAGGCCAGCCAGCGCCCTTCAGGGGCGTTCTCGGCCAGGCGGCTGACGGTCTTGTCGGCGGCGACTTCCTCGGGGGAGGCCAGCCGGAGGGGGACAACCCGGCTGCCGGCGGCGGCCTGCACCGTCTCGAGGACGGCGGCGGGGTCGACGCGCTGGTCAAAAGCAATAAAGAACAGGGGATCGGCCGGCTGGGATGGATCGCCGGGGTGAGAGGAGGTCAGCACCGGCGGGGGGGTGGTGAAGGTCCACGAGACGTCTTCGGCCAGGGTGCCGCCGCTAACCGACTGGGTGCCGGCGGGGATGGTGACGCGGTACGCGGTGGCCTTGGGCAGGCGGTTGATCTCGCCGGAATCGTATTCAAAAGTGAGGGTCTTGGCCCCCACCCAGCGCCAGGTGCCAGGCAGGTCGGGTTCGATCCGGGCGGGCACGGCGGCGGCGGCCAGGTCTTCGAGGGTGGCCAGGGCGACCATCGGCTGGTTGAAGGTGACGCTGATGAAGGGCGCCAGGGGAATCTCGCCTCCGGGGGAATAGCGCAGCACTTCCAGCGGCCCGGCGGGTTCAGCGGTGGGCTGTTGGGGAGCGGCGGCGTCGGGGGGAAAGGACTGGGAGACAGTCTGGCCGGTACGCGGCGGGGGGATCGGGTCCTGGGGGAGCTTGAAATCGACCTGCTCGGCGGCATCCTCCGGCAGATCGGGCAGCCGGGCCAGGATGGCGGCGCGTTCGGCGGCGGTGAGGTCTTCGGTGTCGACCGGGCGGGCGGTGGGGAAAACCTGGGGCTGGGGCCGCCCTTCGCTGAGCTGGACGGGGATGGGGGTGGGATCGTCTGTCATTTCGGTGAACCCTCCTGTACGGGACGCGCTGCCGCCTTCCACGGGGATGGGCTGGGCGCCGGGGTTGGGGAGCCGCCCGAGGCGCTGGGCGGCAAACACCCCGCCCGCGGCCAGCACGGGGATGAGGATGATTGCGAGTAAACGATAGCTGAAGAAATGCCTGCCTGTGTGTGCCATGGGGAAACCCTCCTTGTGTCTATCTCTATTGTATCCTGTATCTATTGGACGGTTCAAGCGGTTGTTTGGTTCCCGTTGGCCCTCACCCCGGCCCTCTCCCAGGTGGGGAGAGGGGGGGACAGGCGATACTTAATATGTGTCATTGCGAGTGAAGCGGAGCGGAACGCGGCAATCTCCAACCGGCGAGAACGCGGGGCGGTGGGCGGACTCTGGAACACAACCTTCGCACCCGGACAAACGCGGTTATAATCAACCCATCTTTTGCTTATCGGGGACTGTGATGAACCTCAAAACGCTGCGACAAGTTCTATACCAGTGGGGGCCGGCGGTGCTGCTGATGGCCGCCATCTTCGCTTTTTCGGCGATGCCGGCCGAGCAGGTGGCCCGGGCCGCCGCGCCGATTTTGGGGGAGCGGGAAAGCAAAACCGCCCCGGAGACCGGAGCGGTGGAAGTGGACTGGTATAAGGTGGGGCACGCGGTGGGGTACGGGCTGCTGGGAATGGCCCTGCACCGCGGGTTCGCGATGGCCGGGCGGGCGGGCCTGCTGCCGCCGGTGGCGGTCAGCGCGCTGTACGCCTGCACCGACGAGCTGCACCAGATGCTGGTGCCCGGGCGGAGCGGGGCGCCGGGGGATGTGGCCCTGGATACGGCCGCCGCCCTGGTGTGCGTGATCCTCTTCCGGGCGCTGCGGAAGAGGGCCTAATCGTCGCCGAGGAACTGCGGGCGCATGCGCTCAAAATCCTGCGTGGCCTGGTGGTAATCGGCGGGGTTGCCGAGGTCCTGCCAGTAGCCGTCGAAGGGGTAGCCGGCCACTTTCTCGCCCGCCGCCAGCAGGCGGTTGGAATTCGAACAGGGCGGCCGGGTCCAGGGAGGCAAGGGACGCAAAACGCCTGCGGGGAGATTACCGCAGCTACTGGCGCTACTGCGTGGCGCGATGGATATACAAGAGGTATGGCTGCTCACGCAAAGAACGCCAAGGCCGCAAAGAAAAACGAAAAAAGGGTGGGGGCGATTAAAGGCGAATGGCGGTCTTGCGACCGCCATGGGGAGGTGACTCACCGGGGACTCGAACCCCGAACCTACTGATTAAGAGTCAGTTGCTCTGCCAAATTGAGCTAGTGAGCCGTGAGCACCCTCATTATATGCGAAAACGCGGTTCTGGTCAACGAATTTTTTGGTCTCGGGTATGGGGGCACTAACGGTTTCCATTTTTGCGGATTGGAGATTGCCGCGCTCGCTGGCGCTTCGCTCGCAATGAGACGCGAGGGGGAGTGCGTCAGGGTTGGGGGGCAGGGACGAGGAGGCCGCTGACGGTGAAGACGGCGGCGGCCGAGTCCCAGTGGAAGCGGCGGGCGGTGAGGGGCAGCAGGGGGGAGATGCCGGCGTGGGGCAGCCAGGTGTGGAAGAGGTAAGCCTCGGCAGCCAGGGCGGATTGGGCGCCTGCGCAGGGGAAGGCGGCATACTCCCCGGCGGGCAGGGTCTTGGCGGCAAATGCGGGCGGGGTGCGGGCCAGGGCGGCAGCCGGAACGCCGGCAAAGCAGGCCCGTCCGCGGCGCTCCCAACCGCGCAGGTAGAGGGTGAGCGCGTAAACGGGGAGCGGCTCCCGGCGGGGGAGATGGGCGCGGAGCTCGGCGGCCACCTGCTCCAGCAGCGTGGGGGGCGGGCAGGCCTCATCCGGCGGGCACAGGGCCATCAGCCCGGCCAGTTCGAGGGCCTCGCGGCACTCCCGCAGCGGGGTGGGCGGGACCTGCGGCAGACAGTGCAGGTACTCCTCAGTGAGGCGGGGCATGAGCAGGCGGGGGTCGAGGCGGTTTTGTTTGCGGAACTGCTGGGGCTGCTGGCCGAACATCCTTTTGAAAGCCCGCGAGAAGCCCTCCGGGGTATCAAACTGGAAATCGAGGGCCACATCGAGGACGCGGCGGCGGCTTTCCAGCAGGTTCAGGGCGGCCTGCGACAGGCGGCGGCGCATGAGGTACTCATAGGGCGACTGGCGGACGGCCTGGCTGAAGACACGGGAGAAGTGGAACAGCGAATAGCCGGCCGCGGCGGCGGCATCGGCCACGCGGAAGGGGGCGCGCAGGCGGCGCTCGATGCAGTCTATAGACCGCAGGATCGGGCTGAGGTCCGCGGTCATGGGGCGGGCGGGGCTGGGGGCGCATCGGGAAGGAGGGGAACATAGACCTCGATCTCGGATTCTTCGACGCGGTCGAGACCCTTGAAGCGCCGGTCGTAGCGTTCGAAGCCAAAGCCCTCATCGGCCCGGCGGCCCGAGCGGGCAAACCACTCCCCCACCAGATCCTGCTCCCAGCTGGAGACAATCTGCCGGCCCGCGAGGGTGAAGACAGCGTACTGCCGGGGGGGCAGCAGCTTGACCGAAAGCTCAACCGGCAGGCGCTCGAGCCGGAGGATCTCCATCCCCACAAAGACCTCATACTCGCCGCGCTCGGCGCTCTCGGGGTGCTGGATGTGCACCTCGTAGCTCACGCAGTCGTCCCGCAGAGGGGGCAGGCGGTCCGGGTGGTTCCGCAGGTAAGCCATAAAGCGGCTCCACAGATGGCCGATCTCGTTCTCTTCGGTCCAGCCGCCGCTGAGCCGGAACGGGTCACCGTAAAAGCTGAACCCGGCCAGCACAATTTCCGGCAGATCAATTATTTTTGGTTCCATGGCAACGCACCTCTACCTGGGGGGCTGTCCCTCGCGGCGCGAGGGACAGCCCGCGCTTGATAAGGATATTGTAGCACCGCGCTAGGATTCGTATTCCTCCAGGCCATTGCCGTCTTCGGGCATCCACTCCGGCCAGCCTTCCAGCCATGGGGGAATGTGGGCCTGGCGGACGCGGTCGCAGACCGGGAAGTAAGCTTTGAGGTCCACCAGCGGTGTGCCTTCAAAGGCGTCCAGGTCGGCCACGCGGACAATGCCTTGAGCTTCGTCGACCGCCAGGAGCCGGCAGGTGGTCATCATCACCGGGTTGGGGCGGACCGGCGAGCGGGAGGCGAATATGCCGGTGAGGTGGTCGGGGGCGTAGGGCGGGTTGCAGGTCAGCATCCGGCGGTATTCGGGGGTACCGAAGCGCCCGGCCCACCAGAAGACCATCACATGGCTGAAGCCGTCCAGCGCTTTGAGGGCGGCGCGGTAGGGCGGGTCGACGCGCAGTTCAACCGAGTCTTTGGCGCGGCGCACGGTTCCAATGGGGTAGATTTCAAAGGTTTGTTGGGGGGTACTCATGGTCTGCTCCTGAAGAATGTATTTCGCGGGGGTTTTCCGCGAGGGTATTCCCAGTATAGGCGCGGGCGGGCGGCCTGTCGTGACCAGATTTGCGGTGTTGGGGGGCTTCCGGCAGGCTGCGGCGCGAATATCTGGCCGGATTTGCTGATAGAATTAATTCAGATCCATTTTCACGTTGTTTCTGCGGCATCAAAGCACAATCTACACGAAAGACACGAAACGCAGGCGGCGTGTTATAGTTTCAGTTATCTCATAAGGGTAAAGAGGAAAACGCACAATGACAACGAACAAACAATTTATTGCCGTGGATACCGAAAAGGTATTCGAGGCTCTCGACAGCCATATTCAGGGCCTGTCGTACGCCGAAGCCGACAAACGGCTGAAGGAAAACGGGCCGAACGAGATCGAGAGCGGTGAAAAGACCAGCAAGATCAAACTGCTGCTGGCCCAGCTCACCAACCCACTGGTGCTGGTGCTGGTGGCGACGGCCGTCATTTCGCTGATCGCCGATCACGCCATCGACGCGATTGTGATCGGGGTGATCATCGTGATCAACGCGCTGATCGGTTACTTCCAGGAGGCCAAAGCCGAAGACGCGATCGAGGCGCTGCGCTCCCGGGCTGCCCCCAGGGCCGCAGTGCTGCGGCGAAAAGACGAGAGCGCTGCCGGTGAGACAGAGGTCATCAACAGCAGCGCTGTGGTGGTGGGGGATGTGATCGTCTTGCAGGCGGGCGATAAGGTGCCGGCCGACGCGCGCCTGTTTGAGGCGATGAACCTGCTGGCGGATGAATCGATGCTGACCGGGGAATCGCTGCCGGTGGAGAAACACACCTATCCGCTGGAAGCTGACCTGGCGATCAACGACTGGCGCAATGTGGTCTTCAGCAGCAGCACCATCCTGAAAGGGCGGGGCAAGGCGGTGGTGTACGCCACCGCGGAGGCCAGTGAGATCGGCAAGATCTCGACCTTGCTGAAAACGACGGAGAGCAAAGAGACCCCACTGCAGCGGCAGACCGGACAGTTGGGGAAAGTGTTGGCTATGCTGGCGGGGGTAATGGCGCTGGCCACCTTCGTGCTGGGCTACCTGACCGGGTACAGTCTACAGGATATGCTGCTGTTCTCGCTGGCATCGGCGGTTTCTTCCATCCCGGAAGGCCTGCCGGCGGTGATGACGATCACCCTGGCGGTGGGGGTCAACCGGATGGCGCAGCGCAACGTGATCATCCGCAAGCTGCGGGCGGTGGATACCCTGGGCGCGGCCACGATGATCGTGACCGACAAAACCGGGACGCTGACCACCAACCAGATGACGGTTTCACGCATCTACAGCCGCCAGCACCTGGTGGAAGTGAAGGGAGATGGGAACAGCAGCGAAGGGAAGTTTTGCCTCGACGGCGAACCGATGGACCCGGCCGAGACGAAGGGTCTGCGGAGGGTGCTGGAGATCGGGGTGCTGTGCAACGATTCGCAGGTGAAGGTGAACGGCCAGGCCAAACAGCAAGCGGAGGTCAGCGGAGACCCGACCGAAACGGCCATGATGATGGCGGCGCTGAAGGCGGGCTTTCAGAAAGAGGAGTTGGAGAAGCACTGCCCGCGGATCGATGAAATTCCCTTTGACTCGAAGAACAAATATATGGTGACCTTCCACCGCACTGACAGTGGGAAGGTGATGGCCATGCTCAAGGGAGCGCCGGAGGTGGTGCTGGGGTTCTGCAGCCACGAACTGGCGGAGGAAGTGGTTGAATTGACTGAGAGCCGCCGCGAGGAGATCCACGAAAGCAATGTGGGGATGGCGGAGAGGGCCCTGCGGGTGCTGGCGATGGCCTACCAGGAGATTGACCCGGACGAGATGGAAGCCTTCAAAGAGCGGGTAACCCAAGGCGAAGCCAGATTTGTGCTGGCGGGGATGATGGGGATGATCGACCCGCCGCGCCCGCATGTGAAAGAGTCGGTGGAGATCTGCAAGAAAGCCGGCATCCGGGTGATCATGGCGACCGGCGACCAGGAACTGACGGCGAAAGTGATTGCCCGCGACCTGGGCATCCTGGAAGGGGATGACGGGGTGGTCAGCGGAGTCGCGCTGGAAGAGATGAGCGATGATGAGCTGGACGAAATCATCGACCGCACGGCAGTGTTCGCGCGGGTCTCGCCAGAGCACAAATACCGCCTGGTGCAGTCCCTGCAGCGCAAGCAGCACGTGGTTGGGATGACCGGGGATGGGGTGAACGACGCGCCAGCCCTCAACGCGGCCCAGGTCGGCATCTCGATGGGAATCACCGGCACTGACGTGGCCCGCGAAGCCTCGGAGATGGTGCTGACCGACGACCATTTCGCCAGCATTGTTAACGCGGTGGAAGAGGGGCGGGTGGTGTTCCAGAACGTGCGCAAAGTGGTCAAGTTCCTGCTGGCGACCAACTTCGGCGAGGATCTGACCATCCTGGGCTCGTTCCTCTTCTTCCGTGGGGTGGGGTTGATCCTGACGCCGGTGCAGGTGCTGTGGATCAACCTGGTGACCGACGGGATCCTGGATATCACCATCGCGCTGGAGCCCAAAGAGGGCGACGTGATGCTGGAACCGCCGCGCGCGGTGGATTCGCAGATCATTAACCGGGAGATCATCATCAACACGCTGATCGTGGCCCTGATCATGGCAGCCGGATCGCTGTTTGTGTTTGGGCGGTCGTACAATGGGGGCGGGCTGGACTACGCGCGCACGATGCTGTTCACCACCCTGGCCATGTTCCAGGTGTTCAACGCCATCAATGTGCGCTCGCGGAAGAAATCCATTTTCGAGCTGGGATTGTTCAGCAATCCCTACCTGCTGGGAGCGATGATCGTGTCGGTTGCCCTGCAGATCCTGACCACCCAGACGGGGTTCATGAACACAATCATGGGGACAGTCCCGCTTTCGCTGAAGGATTACACCCTGATCCTGCCGGTGAGTTTCAGCGTGCTGGTGGCAGACGAGGCGCGCAAGTGGGTCCAGCGCAGGCTGGCGGAGAAGCGGGCCCGGGTCACGCAACCCTGAATCATCCGGAGGCACGCGCGAAACACGCGGCGGCCCGATAAAAATAAAAAAGCCAGAGCAGTTGTGAATTGCTCTGGCTTTAATTTATATCCAGGTTTCACCCCACTCAGCGCCCGATGAGGTGGACGGCGCTGGCTTTGAAGCTGGCGACAACCCGCGTGCCGGGCTCGAGGCCCATCTCGCGGGCTGAGGCGCGGGTGATGAGGGAAACCGAAGCTTGTTTGAGGATTATTGGAAATCCATATCTAATAGGTTATGCCTCTTTTTTCAACTATCCGTCGGACAGGTCCCTATTCTTCTTCTTGCGGGTGGCCAGCACCACCACAACCGCCACCAGAGAGCCGCCGCAAACCAGGCAGCCCGGCATCCCGCAGCATAGCAATGTGGTATAGGAATCGCCGGAGCTGTAATCGCCATCGTAAGAGGATGAGTTCTCCGGGGTCTGCCCGCCGCCTTCAGGCAGGCCCATCGCCTCTGCCATGTTGGCGGCGGTGATCTCAAAGGGCGCGATAGGTTCCCCGCCACCGGGCGGGACATAGTTGGAAAGCTCACCGTTCTGGAAAGCCATGGTATTGATCTGTTGGCCGGGTGATATGGTCTGAGACCCATAGCCATAAAAGCCCTGCGGTGAGGCCAGCAGGATGTGGGCTTCGCCCTGCGCGGTACCGGTCAGCTCCACAGCAAAGCTCTTTTCGGGCAGGAGGAACAACCATTCCACTTCGCCCGGCGCGCCGGGCTTGGGCACGCCGTAATAATACAGCTCTCCAGGCAGATCGTTGACCTGGGTGCCATCCGGCAGCACCCCCACCCGCCGGTCATCCTCAAAGGTCAGCATTACCGAGACCGGGGAGCGCACCAGCAGAACGCGGGACGGGCGAGACATGCCGCGGCTGAGGTCGCCCTGAAACTCAACCGCAGCCGGGTAAGAAGTCAGTTTGCCGTTCAGGTGAGGATACAGGTTGCCGCGGTCCATGTCCGGTTCGGGCGGGACGCCGTAGGCGCCGTAGAAAGGCACCACGGCCCACCAGTCCTTGATGGGGTAAACTTCCGGTTTCTGGTTCGGCCAGGTGTCGAGGACATAGCCGGCAGTGCGCCAATCGCCGCCGCTGCGATAAATGACGACCGAGCGGTGGCCGCCGTGCGCGGTCTGCACCGGGCCGTAATCGAGGCCCTCCAGCAGCGCGCGGACCTGCGGATCGGGACTGGTGCGGATGCTGTCCAGCCAGAGCAGCACCCGCTCCTGATAATCTGAGCAAATGTAGTTGCCGCCGTTGAAGAAGGCCAGCACCCGATTATTGACTGTGCCAGCCGAAAGGACATCCACCCCAAGGATGTTGAGAGGCACACCGATTCCGCGGGGGATTTCCTGCTGATAGCGCTCAAACAAAACCTCCAGATTGTTCTGGGCCTGGGCGGGATCGGTTTCGGTCTCCGGTTCCAGGCGGCGCTGAACTTCGAGCGGGGTTTTAACGCGGGTACCGGGAGACCAAAGGAACTCGGCGCAGGGGTCTTCGCCGCTGCGATATTTTTCCCCATTGCTCCAGCCGCCGCTGACATCGACCGGCGTGTTGCCGGGCAGGCACACCCTCAGTTTATAGGAAGGTTCGCCATAGGCGGAGATCAAATTTTTGGCGTCCTGCTGGGTGATAACCATCTGCTCACCCAGCTGCTCGCCCAGGTTCACAGAAGCGCCGCTTCGGGCCGCTTCTTGCAGCTGCTTCCACAGCTCGTCCAATTGGGTCAAATCAACCTCAGTAGTGAGGGTGTAATACAGATCTTCGCTTGCGCTGGCTTCAATTTTATATTGGGTGTTTTTAAGAACGTCCGAAAGGTGCGGGGCATTTTCCGCCGGGCCAAAAGGATATTCCGCGGTGACTTTCATCCGCCCTTTGTCCACCCGCTCGGTCTGGATATTGATCCAGCCCTGCTTTTGCAAGCTCTCCACCATTTTATTCGGAGTGACTGTGGTCTGGGAATTGAGCTGTTCCGGCACGATGATCTCCAAAAAGACCTTGCCATCACCCTGTCCTTCGGGGTAAAACTGCACGATGTAGCTGATGTTGATACAGCCCAGGCTGACCAGCAGCATGACTAGCACCAACCAGATCCAGCGACGCGGCAACACGCTGGATCGCTGATCCCTTGCGCGCTTTGAAGCGACTTGCGGCACACGCGATGATGGGTCCATTCCACCCTCCTAATGTTTTCTTATTGACTGCGTCTCTGGTTCAACGATTCACTTTTTTCTTCCAAAATTTTTACAGGTGGCGCATCCACAGTTCGCCCCCAATGCAAAGGCACGCCAAATGTATCTACAGTATTATTGTATAGAAATTAACGATTAATTTCAAAAGGAAATTTCAGTGACAAATGAAAAGGCCAGGGTTACCATTTCACGCCCTGGCTTGAAATTGAATTCGTATCCCAGCCCACTCATCGCCCGATGAGATGGACGGCGCTGGCTTTGAAGCTGGCGACAACCCGCGTGCCGGGCTCGAGGCCCATCTCGCGGGCTGAGGCGCGGGT
>ENA-OSEO01005453-OSEO01005453.1-sediment-metagenome-genome-assembly--contig:-NODE-5453-length-12217-cov-98.123394_pt1 | contig 12217 bp, 12 predicted proteins | sample MGYA00237883_ERZ534232 | MGnify/ENA metagenome assembly ERZ534232
GTCTATGTGCCCTATCGTCCCTACGTTTGCATGAGGCTTTACTCTCTCAAATTTAGCCTTTGCCATAATTCCTCCTCTTGTTAATTAGCCATCAGTCATTAAATCGTGCATATAACATCCATTTTAACCATTAACTACTGACCAATGACTGTCTTTACAAAGCCCATGACCGGGATTGAACCGGTGACCTCATCCTTACCAAGGATGTGCTCTACCTACTGAGCTACATGGGCACGATAACCGCTTTAACCGTTCAAACCGTTCAAACAGTTAATGGAGCGGGAAACGGGATTCGAACCCGCGACCCTCAGCTTGGAAGGCTGACGCTCTACCACTGAGCTACTCCCGCAGGTAAAAAACGGTTTATGGCTAAAACCTTTTTCTTTATAGTGCATGTAAACCCTTCATTCTCTTCATGTAAAAATTTGTGATGCACATTTTACTGGTGGAGAGGGGAGGATTCGAACCTCCGAAGGCTGCGCCGGCAGATTTACAGTCTGCTCCCTTTGGCCACTCGGGAACCTCTCCTCTTCGAGTCGAAGACCTGGAGCCACCGAAGGGAATCGAACCCCCGACCCGCTGATTACAAATCAGCTGCTCTGCCTGCTGAGCTACGGTGGCCTCAATGTATCCCACGTTTATTAAAAGCGGAAAAAGGCAACACAATCCCCTTCTTATCGAAATGAAAATTTAACAGATTTTATAGTAGAATGGTCAATTCTGATAATTGGAGAATAGTTATAATTTTCTTTGAAATTCTCATTAAATCTATTCTTTCCGTAACCTTTGTCTCATTATCTCAAAAACAAAGATTCCTGTTGCCACTGAAACATTGAGGGAATTGATTTGACCTTTCATGGGAATACTCACTGCCATGTCACAGAGAGTCTTTATGGTTTTTCGCAGCCCCCTCCCCTCGGAACCAATGACGAGAGCTACCGGTTCTGTAAAGTCTGATTCCCAAACTGTTTGTTCAGTGTGCGCATCAGTGCCTATTATTTTTATTCCATGTTTCTTCATTTCATAGAGTGCGTGTTTTATGTTCGTTACCATGGATACCGGCACATATTCGACAGCACCGGCAGAGACCTTTGACACCTGAGGATTTATGGTAACAGATCTGTGTGATTGAACAACAACGCCATGGACTCCTCCAGCGTCGGCAACCCGTAAAAGAGCTCCAAAGTTTCTTGCATCTTCAATACAATCAAGGATGACAAAGAGTGGAGCCTCATGTTTTGTAACAGGGATTTGAAGTAAGTCCTCAAGCGCCCAATAGACTGTGGGATATACCTCTGCAGCGATTCCCTGATGACCTTTACCGAAAGTACGGTCAAAAAAGGCAGGTTCCGATATTGTCAGGGGAATGTTCCTGCTTTCAGCTTTTTTTATGATTTCAGGTACATTCCGATGTCTGCCTGAAGATAAAAAGACTTTCTTAATTTTTCTCCCGGCCCTCAGTGCCTCAATAACAGGATTGATACCATAGATCCATTCACTGTCAGACTTTGATTTTCCAGTCTGTCCTGTCTTTTTTGTCTTCAAGGATTATCCCTTTTTCTTCAAGTTCTTTTCTTATGTTATCTGCTGTGTCCCAGTCTCTTCTCTGTCGTGCATTCTGACGCTTCTCTATTCTTTCCAGAATATCTCTTTCAGAGAAATCTATCTTTCTGGTGTGTATTAATGACCTGTACCATTCGTCGGGGGTTCTGTTCAATATATTCAGGATATCACCGGCTTCCCGCACCAGTTCTTTTGTCTGCGATAACAGTGCCCTGTCTTCAATACCCGACGGGCTACTGTCGAGAAAAGCGTTTGCTGCCCGTATCAATTCAAAGATATGTCCGATCACAAGGGCAGTGTTCACGTCATCATCCATGGCCTCAATAAATTTTTCCCTGAAAGAGGCGGTGAAATCCTGAAATATTTTTCCTTCTTTTGACAGCCCCTTTTTGTTCCCCTTTTTTCTTGCCATGAAATCATTCATCCTGAGAACAGTGGAATAGTATCTGTCTATTGAACGTTCGGCTTCACGCAGTGATGTGTCAGAGAATTCTATCGGGCTTCTGTAGTGGGTCGAAAGCAGGAAAAACCTCACGACTTCCGGATCAAATTTATTCAGAATTTCCTTCACCGTGAAAAAATTTCCGAGAGACTTGGACATCTTTTCTTTATCAATGGTAATAAAACCATTGTGTACCCAGTATTTCGCAAAAGGTTTTCCCGTATAGGCTTCTGACTGTGCAATCTCATTTTCGTGATGTGGAAAGATCAAGTCAGCACCACCTCCGTGAATGTCCAAACTCGCTCCAAGATGTTTTATAGACATGGCTGAGCACTCGATATGCCACCCCGGTCTCCCGGAGCCCCAGGGACTTTCCCACGACGGTTCCCCTTCTTTAGACTTTTTCCACAGGGCAAAGTCCATCGGGTCTTTCTTTCTTTCGTCGATATCAACCCGGGCACCGGCAACCATATCTTCACGGTCTCTCTTGGATAATTTTCCGTAATCCGGGAATGAATTAACGGCAAAATAGACATTTCCGCCTGCTTCATATGCATATCCTTTTTCAATCAGTGTTGAAACAATTTTAATCATCTCTGTTATATGTTCCGTTGCCTTAGGTTCGATGTCTGCCTTTTCGACTCCGAGCAGGTTCATGTCTTTGTAGTATTCTTCGGTATACTGTCTTGCCACTGTATCCCATGCAACTCCTTCCTGATGCGCCCTGTTTATTATCTTGTCATCGATATCGGTGAAATTTCTCACATAGGTAACATGAAAACCTTTATATCGCAGGTATCTCCTCAGAACATCAAAGAAAACGGCACTCCTTGCATGCCCGATATGACAGTGATCATATACTGTTACCCCGCATGCATATAACTTCACTTCATCGGGTATGAGAGGTACGAAATCCTCTTTCATGTTTGTAAGCGTGTTGTAAATCTTCATAATTGGGAAAAGTGTAGTATGAAATTATACAACAATTCTTTTTTTAAGTCCTTTCCATGGAATATTTAGTGTTTATCCATAGTTGATCATTCACCATCCTCTTATCCTTATTCCTGGTACGCTGTCCTATAAACGGTAGCCGCAGGCTCGAGCCCTGTGGAATGTCATTATAATTATTCAACAGGGTAGCCTGCGGACATGGTGCGCAACTTACTAATGGATACGTTTACTATGCCATATTATTTGTCATTCCGACTTGTTCGGAATCCTTCTTTAACCATTTGATTTCTAAAGATAGATTCCCGACGCGCTTCGCTTGCGTGAATGACAACCATGAGGCTTTGTTAAGTTATGTCTTAGTAAAAGTTGCGGCTACAATATCTTTTCATGAGATTTTGAAATTTGACAATTTTCGGACAGCCTTCCGGCTTCCTTTTCTGAAGGTTATTTTGGAAAGCAATGTGTGCTAATATAAAAAAATTAATGACTGAAAACAGTAACATTAAAAAATTAATAGCGGATTATATAGAAGATGGATTTCTCGATAACATTGTCGATATGTTCAAGCATGATAAGAGTCTTTATTCATATATGGGGGAACTCATGAGTGACGAAAGGATCATGGTAAGAATAGGCATTTCAGCCCTTGTTGAAACATTAAGAAATGAAGATTCAGAAAACGTATCGAGAGCACTACCCTCCGTCATTCCCCTGCTTGAAGATCAAAATCCTGTGATCAGAGGTGATGCAGCATACCTGCTCGGAATAATAGGACATACAGATGCAATTCCTTTTCTGAGAAAGGCTTCCCTGGATGAGCATGCTCACATAAGAACTATTGCAGAGGAATCAATTGAGGATATTGAGGCAAACCCGAATCTTCGCTAGTGCAGTGCGTCTAACAGCAAATTTCGATTTGGAAAGGTTTTTCCGTATATATGCCTGACAGTAATTGCATTTTTCGGGTTCACCGGTTGTCTGAAGGGAAATCACGATTTCATAAGAATCATCGAGCCGGAAGAAAGGCCGAGTTCCCTGGAGACCACATGGCATTTCGATTGAAAGAGGAAAAACATGTTTTCCCTCGTACCGAATAGGGTCTCAAAGTTACCCTGTCCTTTACTGATAACGAGGCGGGTATTTTTAAATATATCCTGAAATTCCGGTGATGTCCACCGGAGGATTGTCCCGACTGCGTCTGATCCATTGTCAATGACTTCACACACGTGTCTGAGACCGGCCTCTGTGGCATCTTCAACGGTCGCATCATTGATTACCGGAGAACCTTTCACTGCCACGATAACGTTCCTGCCAAGAGATATCAGTGTCTCGACAAGGAGTCTGTCAAATACGATTTCTCCTGCGTTGTCCGTTACATAAAGGATTGTATCGGCCTCTCCGATAGCGTTCCTGAAATCGCTGTAGCCGTCAACGGCCAGGTGGTTGTCAAGTGATCTTTTAACAGTTCCTTCAATATCTACAGTGGTGAATATGCCGAAGTCGATGACATTGCCTGCTATCGCAAGTCTCGTACTTGTCCACAATGGGTCCCGGCTTTCTTCTACAAGAGTTTTTAAAGAAGGATATAAGGCAAGTGCAATCTGATTATATTCTGATTTAATTCCCTTGAACGGGTCTTTGCCGAGCAGATTCCTTATCTTTTTATGTATAAAGGTGGTCGTATAAGCAGGTGGTTTTGATATATCAGCACCCTTAATTTCATCAAGGATACTTTTTAATATTTGTTCCTGTAAGGCCAAGTCCTGTGTGCCAAGCCTGAGCGCAATAAGAGACTGCTTCAGAAAGCACGGGAAACAATCCAGGTGAACGCGCATTTCAGGAACTGTGCTTTCTCAAAGCCCTTGATTTTTTCTCTACTTCCTCCGCCATTTTTTTCTTAAATGCGCGCAGTCTTTTTGCAACGTGAGGATCTTTTAAACCAATGATCTGAGCAGAAAGGACTGCTGCGTTTTTTGCTCCTGCCTTGCCTATGGCCATTGTTGCGACGGGAACACCCGGGGGCATCTGGACAGTCGACACAAGGGCGTCAATTCCGTGAAGCGGAGACGAGTCAATCGGCACACCGATGACAGGAATGATTGTATGAGCTGCGAGTACCCCGGCCAAATGGGCGGACATTCCAGCGCCGGCGATAATCACCTGGACGCCGGTCCTCTCGGCATTAATTGCGAGTTTTTTTGTGCGCTCCGGGCTTCTGTGCGCTGATGCGATAACGATATCGCAGGAAATACCGAACTCCCGGAGGAGCAGGACAGCACCTTCCATGACCTGCATGTCGGAATCACTTCCCATTACTATCAATACCTGTGGATTCATACAAACCCCTTCTTTACATTAATTTATTTATTACCCGAATCCAGCGATAAGATATATAATCCATTACAATTATTTTCATTGCGAGCACCTGAAAGGTGCGCGGCAATCCGACCTGAAAGGTCGTTGCGAAGGCGATGCCTGTGGCAATCTCGCCAGGATTCCTCTCCCGAAACAAGTTCGGGATCGGAATGACACCCTTTATCTCCGGATTTGGGTATTAGCACTATCTCTTCTCTAATACATCCCGCCAAGATTCAGTTTGTCAAGTGCTTCATACGCTTTGTTCTTTGCTTCGGTTACGCCGGCTCCAAGAGCTGTGATGCTCATAATCATTTCCCCTTCCGGGACCATATTTGTATCGCTCAATGATGCACCCCCGTAAAATACGGCAACATCATTCAGGGATTTTATTTTATCGAGATTGTCGATAAGACCCCTTTCCAGGTCTTCCCTGTCATGGCCTGCTGAAGAAACAACAATGCATACTGATGCCTCCTGTCTCCATTCTATCGTTATACCTGATAATCTTTCTTCAATCACGGAGAATGCGAGGTCAACAAAATCATTTTTAAGTTTCGGAAGAATGGTCTGTGTTTCCGGCCCGGGGAAACAGCATTGCAATTCAAATACATAAGGTCTTTCACGGGCATATATCAAGTCTGCAAAGAGAATGCCTTTATAATGGACCCCCTCGGATTTTAATGCCATGAGCAGCGGTCCCATTATCTGTTCTATTGCTGTTTTCCTGATTCCCTCTGTTATGATACCCGCCGGACAATATGCTCCCGTAACTTTTGCAATGAGACTTCCCTTATCTTTACTCAGGTCCTCATATTTATACAAATCCGTGAGCGGCAGAATAGTCTGTCCGTCAGTAACGTATGCAAAAGATACCCTGCTTCCCTGGAGACTTTCTTCAATAATAACATGTTTGCCGGCATCGCCGAAAATCCTGTCTTCCATGATCATCTTCAGGACATTCATTGCATCTTCAATCGTGGAGGCAGTGAAGACACCGGGGTGATGATGAAAATCATCTGTTTTAATTACTAAAGGAGGCGTCTTTAATCTTATATAATCCTGTGCTTGGAGGCAGGAGGAGAAGACTTTGTACTCCGGCGTTTTGATACGGTTACGGCGCATCAGATTTTTCAAAAATACCCTGCTCGACATGCACTGTGCAGCAGCTTTATCGGGGCCAAGTATCCTGCATCCCTCTTTTTCGAATGCATTGACAACGCCTTTTAGAAAAAGTTTCCGGGAGCCGGCAATGGTCAGGTCAATCCATTTATATTTCACAAAATCAATAAGTGTTCGAAAATCATATGGGCTGACATCAATGCATTCGGCCGTTTCAGCTATGACACTGTTACCGGGACAACAGTATACCCCGTTGATATGTCTGCTCTGCGATAACTTCCATACAAGTGCGTGTTCTGCTGCTCCTTCACCTATAACGAGAACCTTCATGCTGACCTCTTTAAAGAAATATGGGGCTTTCTCACTTCAAGCGGGTTATTCCCCCTTAAAAAAGGGGGCAGGGGGTTGTATGTTCCTTATTTTCAATCCAACCATCTATCGCCATTAAAACATTGGTCATGTCCCTTTTCACGTCTGTATCGTTAAATCTGAGCACTGTCAATCCTATAGACTCCAGAAAATTTTGTCTTTCTATATCATAATGGAATTTGCCTTTGTGGGTTTCTCCATCGATTTCTATTACCAGTTTAAGTTTGCTACAGAAAAAATCAACAATATAATGGCTCTTCGCGTAATCGTATAAGTAATACCGATAATAAATTCCGGATTCCCTGACTTGATCAGGGAATCCGGAATTCTTCTTGTAAGTTGAATTTGCCTATTCATCAAATATTAAGAGAGAATACCATCTCTTGAGTATCCGGATTATCCGGTCAAGCCGGATAATGACAGAAAGGAGATTAATCTTCCCGGATATTTTCATCTTCTATAACTTGCTTTTGTCTTTATTCCAAGCCATTTTGAAGTACGTTTTTTATAGCTTTTTACCCACTCGCTTTCACGATGAGCCTTTATTAATTTCCCTCTACTATCTTTGTCAGATATTCAGCAATTATTGCATCGTACCTCGATGTGTGACTGAAAACCTTCTTCGCAAGCTCCAGTCTTGTTTCATAACTGAGATCGCCCTGAAGATCTTTCATTTCCTGAATTATCTTCCCGTAATCCGCGGGATCAACGAGGACAGCAACGTCCCGGAAGTTCTTTGAGGCTGAACGGAGCATGGTGGGGCCGCCGATATCGATATTCTCTATGGCATCATCAAAGGAAACCCCGGGCCTGGAGACCGTTTCCTCAAAAGGGTAGAGGTTTACGACCACCATGTCGATCGTGTCTATGCCGTGCTTCTTTATCTCTTCCATGTCTTTTGGATTGTCGCGTCTTGAGAGCAACCCCCCGTGAACCTTCGGATGGAGGGTCTTCACCCTTCCATCGAGCATCTCGGGAAAGCCCGTATAGTCCGATACATCCCTTACTGATATCCCTGCTTCTCTTAATGACTTTGCAGTCCCTCCTGTTGATATTATTTCAATACCCATTGTGTCCAGTGCCTTTGCCAACCCGATGATACCTGTCTTGTCTGAAACGCTGATTACTGCTCTCCTGATCTTTGCCATAGGACCTCCCTATTTCTTTATATACCCCTTTTCAAACATGCTTGTATACCGGTCATCTCCTATTATTACATGATCGAGGACCTTAATGCCGACTATTTCTCCGGCGTCAACAAGCCTTTCTGTGATGAGGATATCTTCACTGCTGGGGCTTGTGTCCCCACTCGGGTGGTTATGGATAAAAATGACTGAAGCAGCAGATTCCTTTATTGCGTCCCTGAATGCCTCCCGGGGGTGTATGAGAGAATTTGTAAGGGTTCCTTCAGAGATACGGCATTCTTTCAGCACCCTGTTCTTTGCATCCAGCATTGCACAGCGAAAGACCTCTTTCTTGAGGCCTCTAAACAGGGGGTGATAATATGAGTAGACATCATGGCCTGTAGAAAAAACAGGCCCTTTGGGAAGATGTTCCCTGAGCAGTCTCCTCCCAAGTTCAAGTGCAGCCTTTATCTGGGCAACCTTTGCCTTCCCCATTCCATTAATGCAGGCAAACTCGCCGGGAGACGCATTTTCTATGTTGTTGAGATTGCCAAACGAGTTTAACATCTCTATCGCAAGGTCAAGGGCACTCCTTCCTGCCCCCCCGGTGCGTATTATAATAGCAAGGAGTTGTGCGTCAGAGAGGTTATGTGCACCGAATCTTAAAAGTCTCTCTCTCGGCCTCTCTTCCTCAGGCCATTTTTTTATACTCTGATATGTCATGGAGTGGGCTGATTTTAGCATCTAAACTCTCTGCAGGTAAAGCTAAATATGTGTATACTATGACACCCCCCCATCCCCCCCTTACTAAGGGGGGGATAAAGAGGGTGACCCTTCCAAGGGGGATGTCCGATAATTATAAAAATAACGGTGCATTGCATCAAATCAATATGTTGTAGCCGCAACCTGAAGGTTGCGAATCATATACGCAGGCTACCCTGTTGAATAATTATAATGACATTCCACAAGGCTCGAGCCTGCGGCTGCCTTTTTCTACCGTTACCTCCCCTTAACTTAAGGGGAGGTTAGGAGGGGTTAAACATCAGATGCCCGCAAAACAGCTTGTACCGGATACCCGGGCTTTATTTGACGCGATTGCATTACTGTGATAGCATACAGTACCTAATAAACCTCCCCGCCGCAGAGACGGCGGGGTATCCTGAAATCTCCCCTCCCTTGACGGTCGAAGACTCGTTGAGGAGAGGAGGGAAGTATATGGTAACCCCACAGCAGAGACTGTGGGGTATTGAAAATTTAAAATGTATTATGATGGACGAAACAAATTCACAATATAATGGTTTTAAAATAAAATAATACTAACGATCTATCCGAAGGGGGTCCAATAATGAAAAGAAAAGGAACAGACCTGGGGAATCAGAATGGATTCACACTCGTAGAACTCATTGTAGTCATGGTTATCATAGGTCTGCTTGCATCCTTTGTATACGTGAAATTCATAGGCAGGGTCGGTGAGAGCAAGCAAAATGCTGCAAAGGCGCAGATTGAAATCTTTAACCAGGCCCTGGAATTATACCGGCTTGATACAGGCCAGTATCCATCGGGTGAGCAGGGCTTAAACGCACTCAATGATAACCCTGGGATAGAAAACTGGGCCGGACCATACCTGAAGAAGGCCGTACCGAATGATCCCTGGAACAGACCATATCATTATCAATCGCCGGGAAACCACGGGGATTATGACCTGACTTCATACGGGGCTGACGGCTCACCCGGCGGAGAGGATGAAAACAGGGACATTAACAGTTGGGAATAAGAGCTTGGAAATGCCCATAACCCCGTCTATCCTCCCCTTAACTTAAGGGGAGGTAAAAGATCAACCTTGCTCCGGTTCAACAATAGATTGCATTTTCCATGTAAAAACCTTTATCCATAACCATTTCCGAAAAAAAGAGTTCCACCTTCAAAATGACAATTATTGTCACTTCTGAACCTGTTGCAGATTCCGGAAGAGAGTTTCCCCCTGATTAAATTCTTAATGCCTCTTTTGGTTAAATCCTGAAACTTATTGATAAGTAAAGATATTTTAAGGATGGCATATATACAATTATTATATTAAATAATATTATTAAGCCGCATAAAGCGTTTGGCACGGAGATTGCTTTTTACGATCTATAGATAAAAGATGTTAAAGGAGGTGATGCACGGTTCTTTTAAGTGAGTATGAGTAGCAAGTTTTGCAGGTCATTTTTAATGATCTTTTGCTAAATACTCGAAAAGGAGGAAAGGGATGTACAGGACAATGCAAAAAATGAAAGTAGGGGAAGAGAGAGGCTTTACCCTGATCGAGCTCCTGATCGTCGTGGCGATCATCGGTATCCTGGCTGCAATAGCAATCCCCGGCTATCTCGGCATGCAGGAAAGAGGCAAAAAAGGAGCAATAACAAGGGTTGCCGAGGCAAACCTGCCGGAGTTACAGGCATGGATAAATTCTGTTAAAAAGGGAGCGATTGCAGCAGGTCAAGGACTTTTAACAGAAGTCGATACAGATGGGGACGGAGCTGTTACAGCCGGAGTAGATGATAATAACAATCAATTGGCTACAGCTGGTCTAGTTACCACATGGTTGGCACATGCAGGGCACGCGGCAGAACAGTCTCCATGGGGTACGGGAACGCTTTGGAGAAATGGTAATGTTGCAGCAGATTTGGCTACATGTGCTGGAACTGCTGCGGCAAATCCCGGAGCAATAACACTTTGCTATACCCCTACAGAAAATGCCACAATTCAACAGGTTTTTGTTGTAGCAATGGATAATGCAGTTCCACCTAATGCCTTATTGCAGAAGTCAGTAAGCGCTGATTAACTTTTATGGACGTTAATAAAAAGAGGAGGCTTTGTTTAGCCTCCTCTTTTTATTCTTTAAGGCACACTGATGGATAAAGGTTTAGAAAAACAATTTGACAAAGGGTTCACCCTCATCGAACTCCTGATCGTCGTGGCTATCATCGGCATCCTCGCTGCAATATCAATCCCCGGCTATCTCGGCATGCAGGAGAGGGGCAAGAAGGGTGCGACAATAAGGGCTGCCGAGGCGAATATACCCGAACTCCAGGCATGGATGATTTCTGCAAAAAAAGGGGCAATTGCATTAGGTCAAGGACTTTTAACAGAAGTCGATACGGATGGGGACGGAGCTGTTAAAGCCGGAGTAGATCTTAATAACTTTCAATTGGCTAACGCTGGAGTGGTCACCCAATGGGTTCAAAACAACATAATACATACATCAGAACAGTCACGATGGGGTGCTCCGCTTTGGGTCATTGGGGGTATTGCGGCAAATCTGGCTGCATGCGAGGCTGCGTCCCGGGCAGGTCAGATAACCCTTTGCTATACCCCTGATGAGGATTCTACGATCCAGCAAATATTTGTTGTAGCAAGGGATATTGCAGGGACTACAGTAGGAACTGTTGGCGCAGGGAACATCATTTTTTCGAAGTCAGTATCAAGTGATTAAAAGGAGACACCTTCTGAAGTCATGAGAAATAAAATAATTTTGCTCTATTATGAATTATTAAGCTGTGCATAATAGTATTAACTTCAACAAGTGTGTGTCATTCCCGCTTGCCGGGAATCCTTCCTGCTTCGAAGAAAGATGCCGGACAAGCCGGCATGACTAGAGAAAAAGCGCTTAAATCAGAGTCTATATTATTATAAGAACATTAACGATTTATTGTTTCAAATCTGAGGAGGTTCATGTGGCTGATAAAAAAGGGTTCACCTTAATCGAGCTTCTGATAGTAATAGCTATCATAGGTATTTTAGCAGCTATCAGTATCCCGGCCTTTATAGGCCAGCAGAAAAAGGCTGAAAGGACCGAGGCATTCTCAAACCTTGAAAATATAAGGCTGCTCGAAGAGCAGTTCTTCAGTGAAAACGCAACATATACTGCATCCCTGGGAGCTGCCGGAAAGGATAACCCCGGGAATATTGCTATAATCCAGGCAGTAAACGCCCTGCCGGGTTTCGAACCAGGACCCGCCACTAGCTTGAGTTTCAGCTACTGGATAGTTCAGAACCAGGAAATAACCAATGCCAATGCCACTCCTCCAACAACCGGTGCCAGAACCCCGTGTTTTGTTGCCTTTGCAGCAGGAAATAGCAGCTCAAGAGTGGCGAACGAAATCTATGCCATAGACTGCCATAATAACAGAAACTTCTGAGTTAGCCCTGTGTTAGTTAGTGAACGTATGGCCCATGCCGGCTTGTCCGGCATCCTTCTTTAAAGACTTACTTGACAGTCATCTCCTTTTCGTGCTACATTGTCTTACAT
>ENA-OSEO01005454-OSEO01005454.1-sediment-metagenome-genome-assembly--contig:-NODE-5454-length-12216-cov-117.310322_pt1 | contig 12216 bp, 7 predicted proteins | sample MGYA00237883_ERZ534232 | MGnify/ENA metagenome assembly ERZ534232
AGGGCCCGGGCCAGATTGTAATGGATGTGTTCGTCATGGGGATTGACCCGGAGGGCTTTTTTATATTGCCGGACCGACTCCTCGTACCGTCCTTGCCGGCGATAGAGAATGCCCAGGGAATTGTAAACGTTCATGGTGTTGGGATTAATTTTGATGGCTTCCATGAAGACGGCTTCGGCGTTTTCATCCATATTCTTATCCATGTAGATTTCGGCCGCCTTTTCCAAACACCTCTGGGCTTCATCCTGACGGCCGAGTTTCAAGTAAACCTCGGCCATCTTCTGATAAGCCTGGGCAAAGGCGCTGTTGATTTGGGTGGCCCGCCTGAAGGCCAAAATGGCCTCTTCATAACGACCCTGAGCCGTCTTGATATAACCCAGGTTGTAATAAATTTCCGCGCTCTCGTACAGAGTCAAAATCCGTTTAAACCGGATCAAGGCTTCCTCGAGCCGACCGGTGTTCATTAATTCCACTCCCTCGTCGAAGGCTTCCTTGACCTTGACCGTCTCAGCGTCTTCTTCCGTCTCCAGAGTTTCTTCCACTTTTTTAATAAAAGTCTCCTTGGTGAAGGGTCGAAGAATCATGCCGCTCACCCCGGCCTCCCCGGCCTCGAGGACCTGCTTCCTGGTCACCTCCTCAACCATCAAAATAACCGGAGTCCGGGCCGAAGCCGTATCGGTCCGAATGACCTTAAGTAAAACCAGCCCGCTCATTTCGGGAAGATTCCAGGCGCTGACGACCAAATCCGCGTGAAAGTGCTTTAACATGGACCAAGCCTCGGTCCCGGTCGTCGCTTGCAGAATATTGGCCACACCCATCTCTTTGATCAGAGCTGCTTCGGCCCTGCGCTCCGCCGAGTCGCTGTCGACCAGCAAACAGGTCGTTGAAGATAGTTCAACCAAAATCCATCCCCGGTCCAAGGCGTTGACGTTTAATCTATCCGACCTCCCTGGTCGTGTCCAATCTTTATTTTGGCTTCGAGGTTTAAACCGGTTTCGAGAATCAATATGGCTTGATAAAACGACCGCCCAATAGGTGGAGGCAATAATTCGGCCGAGACCTCGGGCAGGAATTAAAGGCCTGTCTGCCTAAAATTTACAGTTAAATCAGGAAATAAACATGAACAGGCCCGGTTGATTTCAAGTGAATAGTCTGTTATAAGCTCTAAGTGGTTAAATGGTAGGGGGAAATCAGGATAAAAACAAAGTTTTTTGCCGTAAAACCGAGGTAAATGATGGATAAGCAAAACGTCAAAAAAATCTTGGTTGTCGGAGCCGGAGTAATGGGTCACGGCATCACCCAGGTCATGGCCCAGGCCGGCCTTGATACAAATCTGGTCGATCTAAACGAAAAGATTCTGAATCGGGCGATAAACCTGATCAGGTCCAATCTCGAGACATTATCTGAGTTCGGCCGGATTCAGACTTCCGAAATACCGGCTGTACTCAACCGGATTCATCCGACCACCGATCTGACGGCCGGGGCCAAGGACGTGGACCTGGCCTTCGAGACCGTAAACGAAGTGGCGGAGATCAAAAAACAAGTCTTTACCGACCTGGAAAGGGTATGTTCTCCGGACACGGTTTTAAGCAGCAACACCTCGTCTCTCGACATTTTCAACATCGCCGCACTGGCCAGGCCCGAACGCTTGGTCGCGGCCCATTGGTTCGCTCCCCCGCACATCGTCCCCCTGGTTGAGGTCTGCCCAGGACCAAAAACCTCTCCGGAAGCCTTGAACCTGGTCGCCCACTTGCTGGAAAAGGCGGGCAAGCAGGTAGTGGTCCTGAAACGGTTCTTTCCCGCTTATATCGTCAATCGCATCCAGTTCGCCATAACCAGAACCGCCTTCGAGATAATTGAAAACGGCTGGGCCGACCCGGCCACGGTCGACCTGGCCGTAAAGGCCAGTCTGGGCATTCGACTCCCCATCGTCGGAGTGATCCAGAGTTGCGACTTCACCGGAATGGACATAGTTAAAAACGCCTTGGGCGAAAAGCCGCCGAGATTTGTCACTGAACTGGTGGAAAAAGGCGACTTGGGGGTTAAAACATCCAAGGGGATATTCGATTACGGCGGTCGGTCCGAGGCCGAAGTCCTCAAAAAGAGAGACCGTCAATACCTGAAAGTCTTGGCCAAGCTGGAAGAGATCAAGGCCTTTGAATCCCTCTGATCGAGAGGTCCGACTCTGGAATTATTCTGATTCTTAACCGGACGAAAAAGATAACTGGAAAAGGAGGCGGGACATGATGGTAAAAAAAGTCGCGGTCGTGGGGATGGGGACCATGGGCAGCCAGATCGGTATAGTCGCGGCCCGAGCCGGGTTCCCGACGACCATGGTCGACGTTTCGACTGAAAAGATGGACCAAGGTCTGGCCGGCATCCGGGCTTTTTTGCAGACCCAGGAAAAAAAAGGCAGACTGGACCAGGCCTCGGCCGAGGCTATCCGGGGCCGGATAACCGCAGGCGCCGACCTGAAAACGGCCCTGGCTGAAACAGACCTGGTTGTCGAAGCCGTATTCGAAGACATCAAGGTTAAAACCAGGCTTTTTGAGGAGCTGGACCGGATCACTCCCAAGGAAGCCATCCTGGCCAGCAATACTTCCACCTTGTGGGTCACGGAAATAGCCGCGGCCACGACCCGCCCGGAAAAAGTCATCGGGACTCATTTCCTGATCCCGGCGACCCTGACTCCATTGGTCGAGGTGGTCCGCGGAACGGCCACCTCGGACGAAACCCATGGAACCATCCTCGACTTCCTGAAAAAATGCGGCAAGGAAACGGTCACGGTCCAGGATTCTCCAGGCTTCGTCATCAACCGCCTCTATTTGCCCCTGGTCAACGAGGCCTTTTTTGCTCTGGAAATCGGACTTGCCTCGGCCGAAGAAATCGACCGGAGCTGCCTCCGCGGACTGGGCCTGCCTTTAGGTCCTTTGGCCGCCGCCGACGCCTTCGGCCTGGATATCCTTTTGGCCTGCATGCAGACCTTCCATCGGGAACTGGGAGAAAAATACCGGCCGGCCCCTCTGCTGGTCAAATTGGTCAAGGCCGGTCGCCTGGGCCGCAAGACCGGCCGGGGTGTTTATGAATATTCGCAAAAGTAGGCGGTTGGGGCTACTCTCATCCTAATCTTTATCCAGGCGTGATTTGGCCGATAAAACCGGCCCGGCCCCCGGAAGCGCCCGGCTTTTGAAGGCGGCACCGATATTTCCAGCGATCTCTTCGGCGAATGGTCCGGGTTGGACGAACAGCCGCAAATCGCCCGGCTCTTTCCAATCAGGCCGGAAGGTATGCCCGGCCAGCCGGAGGTATTTCTCGGCTTCAGTGTCTTCAGCCCCCAAGGGCACGACTTCATGATTCATTTCCCCCCAGGTCGTCCGATATACCAAATCGGCTGAAAGCACCCGTCTTTCTTCCTCGGATTCTTCCAGATTGACCGTCAGGACCATTGGACCGACCGGATCGGGCAGAAGATCGAGGGTCTCGATTCGTTCTTCAAGAGGTGAAGGCGGAAAGGCTTCAGCCAAAATCGGCAACAGGGCTAAAAAACCTTTACGGTTCAGGGGCCGTCCTTCCTTGACCAGGCGCAGTTTGCTTTCGGGCGCCCAAAGACCGTTATGGATCAACCAGGCCGCGACTCGAACCAGCCGTCCGGCGGTGTAAATTGCTTCCTCGCCAGACCCGGACCCGGCTTGCAGGGTCCAACCGGCCTTCTCCCGAATGATGGTGAAAATCTTCGGCTTTAACTCCCGAGGCCAGACATAAGGTAAATCTTCCACCTTGGCCGGGTGGTCGGCATATCTGGCCATCAGCCCGGCGTTCAGCCGGACCAGGTCCCGGTTGTCTATCTTAACCTGTTCGGGATATTCGACCCGAAGCCGACCGGTGAGCCTGGAGTACAGGTTTAAAAGAAATGAGGCGATTTCCCGGCCGAAAGCCGACCGGCGTCCCTGGGGCCATTGAAAAAACCGGTCCAGGTCCTTGGTTTTTTCTTTCGGCCAGCCCCATCGGCCGATCAGGTCTTGCAGGATACGGTTTTTATGGCCGACGGTTTTCGGGCCGATCATTGCCCCCGGGACCTGGAGCTTAAACCAAACCGCCAGTCGGATCATTTCCAGCGCCTCGGGGCTTAAATATTTTTCGGCGAAATCCAGGGTCCTATGGATGGTTAAATGGTAAGCATCGATCGGCAACCGGTCGACTCCGGCCGCCAGCACCTCGGCCTTGACCTGGTCACAAAGCATGGGCGCCTCCGGACCGCGTTCGATTTGATCCAGAAGCAGGACCATTTTCAGGATGGCCTTGAAAGGGTCTTTTTGGGCCTTATGCACTTGCCAGAGGGCCGCGCCCAAATACTCACGGGGGCCAGGTCTTTCGGGATAACCCAGGTCCAGGTAATTATCCGGGTCAAAGGCGGCCGTTTCGATCCGAGCCAGGCTCGCGGCTGCCTCGGTATAGAAAACGGCGTCGGTCTCGGGGGGCATAACCCACCAGAGGGGAATCCGGCCGGCCAGATGCAAAAGCGTTCGGTAAAATTCTTCCTTGACCAGCAGGGGCATGACCCGGCCCGAATTTTCCTCGCCCAGTTCACCTAACCTGTTGGCCCGGACGTCATGATGGTCCAGGATGAAGAAATGGACTTCGGTGTGGTGCTCAATTCGGGCCCAGGCGGCTAAAAGTTCCGTCTTCTCCTTCAGAAGTTCCCAATCCCGCCCGCTGAAGCCGGTCCCGTCCACGCAAACCCAGTAGTCCAAGTCGGAAGCCCAGGTTTGACCGATGGAGCCGGTGCTGCCCATGAGCATAAGTGAAGCGATTTTGGGGTGGGGACCCAAGACCAGTTTCCGGTCCCAAGTTTGTCTCAGCCCCGAGGCTTGATAAATCCTGAAGAATCCTGATCGGTCGAAGCCGAATATCCCTCTGGGCGCCTCCTCGGCCGGGACATATCCAGGCGTATCGGGCAGGTTTATCTGGAGCAGCAAGGGAATCGTCAGGAAAGCTGACTGGGTCCCGGGCGAGGCGTAACGGAGCATCTCCCGCATCCGCATGACATTATTTAAGACAAAGGCCTGGTGATTGCGGATCAGGATTCGTCCTGACAGCTTAAGGTTCATCGAACCCCTGAATTCAGCGAATCGCCGGTCCTCAAGCTCCAGCTTGGGAACCAGCCTGATTTGGACTCATTTCGAGGTTTTTTCGGTCGACGCCAGGACAAAGAGAGCCTGGATTGGGTAATGGTCGCCGGCGCTTTCCGGGACAATTCGGGCCTCCATGGGGTACAACCCGGGGGAATGGAAAATAAAATCTATGCGGGGTTTGATGGGCAACGGCAGATTGAATCTTAAATACGTCCCCCGAAAATAATCCAGGGAAGGCCAAAGGACGTCATCAAAACGGTCGGTCATCATGCGGATCGGTTTGGACAAGGGGAAGGTGTTGAAATCCCCGCCGATGATGATCTCGTCAAATTTTTTAGGGCCGATCCAGTCTAAGAATTGTTTTACGTGGCGGCTGTGATTGGTCTCGCCTAAAAATTCGTCTTTCATGATATGGAAAATGCCGGGCAGCCTCTCGTCGCCGGCTTGCTGGAGCCCGCCGAGCTGGGGATTGAGGGTTTCCAAATGTATGGTGCAAAGGAGTATCTTTTTCCCGTCAACGTCAACCTCGGCGCACAAGGCCGTGGGTTTTTGATAGCTGGAGGGAAAACGAATCGTCTCAGGATTGGAAAGAGGCCGGTCGGACATAATGGCCAGATTGCTCATGGGCGACATCTCCCGGCCGGTGACGTAATGGCTGAAACCGAGCAGTCCGGCCAGGTCCTTCATTTTTACCGACCAGGGCGCCTCCTGGATGAGCAGGACCTCCGGCACGACGTTCCGGCGGATCACTTCGGCGATCTCCGCGGCGGTCGGGATAAGCTTCGGATCGCTGCCGATGTTATGAGTCATGACCGAAAAAACCCGGCCGGCCGGAGGTTGGTCAAAGTAGGCTCGAAAGATCAAAAAAACGACCACGACCACCAGGACCACTAAAACCAGGTACTTGAATTTTTTGATTTTCATCCCTCGCTAGCCTCTCAATGCTTTTCTATTTCCGGGCCGGCCCATTGGTATCCTTGGCCGTCCAGACCGGGACCTCCGGCCGGCCGCCCTGAATTTGGAACGAATAAATTCCCTGGCCTTTTTCGTCGTAACGTATCGTCACCTGGGCCGAGCGGAGTCCCTTGGCCGTAGGCTGGAATTTCACTTGAAAAATGGTGCTGCCGAACCTGGGAATATTGGGCCGGGGGGCCTTGACCACGGAAAATTCCCGGCTGTTTTGGCCTGATATTTCCAAGTAAGGCGGCGAACCGGCCAGGTTCAAGTCCCTGGGGCCCAGGTTCTGAATGGTAAAGGTCCGAACCTTTGTATCGCCGGGGAGCACCGGACCGAAATCCGTATGATCGGTCGGGTTGGGTTCCTTGGCCCCGTTCGGGATGTTCAGCCCGTTGCCTTCCACATTTATCTTCCTGGGCGTAATCCTGATGGTTTTCGAGGACCGCTCGCTCAAGTCGCAGGGACAGACGTCTTTATCGGCCTGGCCGGACGTCAGAGCAGCCGGTCCGGCCTTGGTCTCCGGACCGCTCCCGCCGCCCGGGGGGGCCCAAACCTGAAGGCGATAGACTTCGAACTTGGCATTGGAAGCCAGGTCCGCTGAGAAGAGGGCTAGTTTGTCACCAAGGGCCTTCCGGTTATCGAATTTGAAAAATTGAGTGCCCTTAGGCGAATCCAGCCAACCCGTGAAACGAATTTTCCCCGGATTTTTGGGATCGGGCTGGACATACATCCGCAGCCTGGCCCGGCACCAGGGGTAGCGGACATTACGTCCTATGGTCAGGGAATCCCATTGGTTATCCTCTTGTCCCGGAGCAGCGATGTTTATATCCGAGGAATCCGCTTCGGCAAGAGCCGGATAGCCGATTTGCGCGCCCAAGACCTGAAAACTTTTCCCTTGCCGGCCGCTTCCAAAAAGAGTGAAAACCGCCTCCAGGTAAAACGGCGGCGGGAAATCCCGGACGCTGACCATCTTGAACTCCCCTTTTTGCTCTTGGTCCTGAATAATCAAAGTCCCGCCCTTGGTCTTGATCAGTTTCTCCGGAGTCTGGTTCAGCCAGACCTTCGGATCGATCCTATCAGCGGCCCAACCATTCCACAAAACCAAGGGCCATCGGTGTTCGACCCGGATGACCCGCCGGGCTGTATGGCTCCCGGAAGGCCCTTTAACGGTCAGAGATATGTCGTAGAAACCTGGATCGGCAAATTTATGCCGGGGGTTTGGCTCCGTGGAAGTCTCCCCGTCGTCAAAATGCCAGAGGTAAGTCAACGGCCCTTGCTTCTTGTCCCGGGAACCGGCCGAGGAAAAACCGACGGTCAGGGGGGCTTCGCCCTCGACGGTATCAGTCGAGAGAACCGCGACGGTCGGACTGACCTGGATGGTCATCTGTTCGGCGTTATAACTGTCGCCGCAAGTCCCGTCCGAGGCGATAATGGTCACGGTTTCCGTCCCCGGCGGATGGTCTTGGGGGCAGTTCCAAATAAACCTGTTGCCGTCGAGCGAACCGACTTCCCCGGCCCTTTGATAAAAGCTGACCGGAAATCCTTCCGGGTCGATCCCCGTCAAGTCCAGCTCCACCTTTTCCCCAGGCAGGATGGCCAGGTCCTTCAGACCGCCCAAGGACGGCCGCAGGTTGTCCGCGCCTTCAGCCCGATAGACATTGATCACGGCCGGATTGCCGTCGGTCCGGCCGTTGTTGGCGATCAGCAGGATCGAAGTCCGGCCTTGGGGAAGCTGACTCGAATAGGGCACGGTGATCGTGTAAACGGTCGGCCCTTCTTGGCGCACTTGGGTGTTTTTATTGCCGTACAGGACTTTCCAGCGAAAGGTCAAAGGCAGGTCCTGGAGGTCGTAACTGTCTTCAGTGGAAACCCTGATCTTGACCGGTTCGTAATTGTTTTGCTGGACCAGGACCGTGGTCTTCAGGGCATAGACCGGCCGGCCGCCGATGATGCCCAAGGTCCTGAGCAGACAGATCGGAGGGGCGGCGGTCATGTTCTTGGCCAGATTGACCATGTTCCGCAGATGGGCCGTATCGTCATACTGGTGGACCAGCTCGTTGGCGTCCATCTGATTGCCCCCCTGGAAATCGGCCCGGTCGCCATTGGAATTGTAGGCCACCCGGTGGCGGAGTTCATGGTCGTAGGGAACCTTGAAGGGCAACCCGGCCTTCCACAGATACAGGATGGTCGAAGGATAAAGGCCGTGAAGTTTGAGCAGGGGCTTGAGAAGTTTGGGCAGATAGCCCCCGGCGATGACCATCTTGGTCAAGGCCAGTTGCTCGCTGCCCGAGGACCCGACCGAATTGTGAAAAATTGGGGCCAGGGCTTGATATGCATCAGTCGAGCCTTTAATGGTCCGGTCCATGTAGGAGACGTGGGCCGGACCGGACACCAGGACATCGGCGAAATAGAAATACTCTTCCAACTGCTTCATGGAGCGCTCGTTGTTGGACAGGTCATGCCCCATGCCCGTGGTCGACTGACTGGTGAAGTTGACGCCGAGCTGGTGGATCGGCCCGCCGATCAGATTGATCATACCGTCGCGGATGCTGACCGAGTTGCCGTCCCGGCCGGACCAGGTGTTGCCGATGTAACTGTGGCCGCGATCCCGGCTGGAATAGGCGTCATCCCAAAAACCCGCGTACTTCCGCCCGGGCCAGTCCTGGCGGCGGTAAGACAAAAAGAGATCGTTGTATTTTTTTTCGTCCGCGTCATCCGGATAAAGCCTTTTTTCCGGCGGCGGCAGGCTGATAATCTTGTCTTCGGCGATTTTGACCGGACTGGGGTCCAGGAGCCATAGCTTCCAATGAACCGTTTTATGATAGGGATTCTTCAGGTCGGCCCCGAGAGCTTCAATCGCCACCAGACTGAAAAAGAGACAAAACAGGCCGCACCAGCAAAGATGACGTCTTGGCATACCGGTTTCTTAACACACTTGGACAGGCCTTGAAAATGGGAAAAACGGCGGCTATAAGTTCAGGCAAGTCCGGCCGCAGCTAACCGGGCTGACCTCGAAAAATTTCGATGAGATATGAAAATGTCGGGGCGAAGCCTGGGCTAAACATGATCTTCCCGAATGGTCGCCTGTGACCTCCTCGCCGCGATCAAAACCAGGCGGCCGTCCCTGACCCGGGCCTGGGGGACCAGGTCGAAACGGTCGAGTCTCAGGCAGAAAGCCAGGTCCCGCCACTGGCCCAGCCGGCGCAGACGGGCCGCGCCCGAGCCTTTCAGCATGGCTCGGACCACGGTTCGATAATCGCCTGTTTCGCCCCTGATCAGTGCGGCCAGGTAACCGGCCACCATTTCGTCTTCCTCGGCCGGTTCCATGGCGTTCAAGCCGATGGGGACCAAGGTGACGGTCGCCGGGGCCAGTGCCCGAATTAAATAGGCCGCGGCCCGGGCGTTGATCAAGGTGGCCATGAACAGGGCCTCGGCCTTGGGAGCGGCCGCCGTCAGCCCTCGGGTTCCGGCCGAAGTGGTCATGACGGCGGGGGTTCGGACGGTTTTAACTCCAAGGACCTCGGCCGGCGAATTGTTCAGGTCGAAACCTTCGGGCTTGAGTCCTTCTCTTTCGCCGACCAGGAGCCAATCAGGATGTTGCGCCTTCAACTCCCTGGCCTGGTCCAGTTCGGTCACGGGCACAATGAACGGCGCCCCGGCGTCCAGCAGGGCCGCAACCGTGTTGCCGGCCCGGAAGACATCGATAATCACCGCCACCCCCTCGACCGAACGGGCTCCAGCCAAACAAGAAACTATCCGGATCCGCATTCCCTGACACCTTTGTTTCCTCGGGTTTGAAACTTTGACCGCTTCCCCTCTCGCCGTCAAGTCCGGAAGAAAGGCGATGGTGTTTTTAACTTTTACACATTAAAATCGGAAATTGTGAATACTTTGCGGCTTCGATATTTTTTGTTTTACTCCCAAAACCTTAGGAGTGCTGATATTATAACTAATTTAAATTAATATAAAATAAAGTAATGGTCATTCAGCTCGTTCGAAAAACCATTTTTATTCCGCTAAGTAATGGGCCGGCCTTATCTTTTTGTCCACAAATTATTCACATTGGTTGTGGAGAATTTCCGTCTTATGGCTCCAGCGTCTTTCACTCTTATGATCATCATTAATTAATATATCAAATTAAGTAAATGAGGAACGGCTCCTTCTTGACATGGGCTCGCGTCAGGTTCTACAACCTGCTTCCGCGCCGGCGTTTTTTTAGGAAAAATACTTGCCCGTCCAAGCCCGACCTCGGATAATAGCACTAAAAACAGGGGAGACTCAAATGATTCGACTTGGGGCCAGAGCCAGAAACGTCGCCGATGGCCGCGCCTGTCTTGATTTAGGATTTGAATTGCTGGAAATCACCCTGCCCTGTCCCGGCGGGCCTGAAGAAGAAGCGGCCTGGGCCGAACTGGCCCGGGAAAACAGCTTCAATTATCTGGCCCACGGCCCCGAGGAAGGCAACCCGGCGGACCTGGTCCATCTGGAAAACGACTATCTCCCTCGACTCGAAGCCGCCTTGGCCGCGGCCCAAAGACTTAAATGCCTGGGCCTGACCCTGCATTTCTGGCTGGATTCCCGCTGGCTGAAACACCCCTGTCTTGACGGGAAGATCGCCTTGCTGGCCCGGATAGTGGACAGAGGCCGGGCTCTGGATGTCCCGGTCAACCTGGAAAACCTCAGCGAAAATTGGGAGGACCTGGCTCCGGCCTTGACCGCCGTCCCGGACCTTGGTTTGACCCTGGACTTGGGCCACGCCCAGTTGATGCGGCCGGAAAGCACCGCTCCGGCCATCCTGGACCGCTTCTTCCCTCGGGTCCGCCACCTTCATCTGCACGATAATCGGGGCGGTCGAGGACCGCGGGATGATCTGCACCTGATTCCGGGTCGAGGGATAGTCCCTTTTGCCCGAATCTTCGCCATTCTCAAAGCCCTGGACTACAAACGGACGGCCACGTTGGAGCTGCATCCCCACGAGATGGATGAGGCCAGGGACTGGGTGGAGATCGCCTGGCGGGAAGCCTGAATCAAATCAGCCGGGTTAAAGCCCCAAAGGCCTAAAAAAAACCTCTTCGACCTTCTCGATCAGCCAGTCTCCGGTTCGTCCTTGAGCTTCCTTGAGCAGGACAGCGAGTTCGCCGGCCAGGCCAGACGCCCGGTTCCAGGCCTTTTGTCGAACCGCCTCGATGACTTGCCAGTCCTCGTCCTTAAGAAAGATTTGAAAGGCCGGGCCGATCTCGGGAAAAAGCCGGGCGGCCAGTCCGTCCAGGTGGGCCGTAAAAAAGCCCAAGGAGCCCAACCTGCGCTGCTTGATGATGAAATCCAGCCGCCCGCCTTGTCCGACGTCGGCCAGCAAGTCTTTAATGCTTCGGGCCATCAATTCCATCCGGGTGTGAGGGTGAGCGGCCACCAGGGTCCGCCATTCAGACCGGGGGAAGATTTCGTCCGTGGCCTCGGCGTACTCATGACGAACGTAAGGCTCGATTTCTTTGTTCAGCATGGACCGGAATTTGGGCACCCAGGCCCGGTCCGTTCCCTTGACTTCGGCCAGGCTTAGACCATGGGCCGAGAAAGCCGTTTCCAGCGCCTTTTGGCGGGAAGCACCGGCGTGGAGAATAATATCCCAAAGATAGGCCGCCAGGGGGCCAAGCCGGGCCACGATCAGGTTTTCCTGGGTTTGGGCCGGGACGGTGAACAAATCGCGGGCGATTTCGTCCCCCAGGTAAACGACCTGAAAATCACCCAGTCGTCGCCGCCCGATCACCCGGCCGAGGAAAAAGCTGGGTTTCAAGAAGGCGGCGAAACCGGACCCGTAAAACAGTCCCTCTTCGGCCAGGTCCTGATTGATTTGGTCGCCATCGAAACAATCAATCTCCCGGTCCCGCCAAATTAAGGGGGCCATCTCCTGATCCAGAAGCGCCTCCCATAAAGATTCCCTGGCCTCGATCCAAGCCAGGACTTCCTGGGGCTCGGCTTCGATCCACGGCGGCCGGCCGGTTTCCCATTTGTAATAATCCCTCAATCTTAAAAGAAGACCGCAAAGCGAGAAGGCCCCGGCGTAACGGGCGTCGGACCGGTGGCAGTTGTCCATGACCTGACGCCGTAAAGATTCAACCTCCGGACTGTG
>ENA-OSEO01005456-OSEO01005456.1-sediment-metagenome-genome-assembly--contig:-NODE-5456-length-12212-cov-6.306057_pt1 | contig 12212 bp, 11 predicted proteins | sample MGYA00237883_ERZ534232 | MGnify/ENA metagenome assembly ERZ534232
TACGTTCCCTGCCGGCAGATCCGGAAAGCGTGTTCCAAGCCATTCGTGAGGCTGGGGGACCACCTGAAAAATAGAGGACTCCCAATCGTGTTTCATGATAACAAATCACGCACGACCCTGCAGTACCATTTTCCGGACCTACTTTGGTTTTTTCAGAAACGTAAACCGGATTACTTGGGGTAGGGATAACCCAGAGAGGAGGGTTAGAAGGAGGTATTTTCCAACATTTTAGTAAAGAAGTCAATCTTTATTGAAAGGAGAGCGTTATGAGAAAAAGAGTGATTTTTTCAATGATTTTTTTCGTTGTGCTGGCCATGATAATAGGCGGTTACGGTGTGGGCTACGCAGAAGGTCCGGATAAAATCAAGATTGGGTTGATGTTTGGTTTAACCGGGCCAGCGTCACCCATTGGTCCGGTCCAAATGAAGGGAGCTCAGATGGCCATCAAGGAGATCAATGATGCAGGGGGCGTTAATTTCGGTGGCAAGAAGATTCCAGTTGTGGCAGTGGTTAAGGACGACGAGACCAAGGGTGATGTAGCGGTTCGCCGTTTTAAGGAGTTACGTGATGAAGACAAGGTACACGCCCTGGTAGGCTCGACGTTCGCTGGTATTTCAAAGGCCCTCAATACTCAGATGCTCAGATTGCCCATGGCCTACGTATCAGCCTGCGTGGCGCCCATGGACATGTTCGAGAAGGGACAACTGGCACCGACAACCTTTGGTATCCACGGCACGGCGTACTCCATTGGCTATTCTGGAGCTGCCTATATCGCCACCAAACTGAAACTCAAGAAGGTATTCTTCTTGGCGCCAGCCTACTCATTTGGTCGTGATCAGTTTGCGGGTGCCAAAGACGCATTCAAGAAGTACGGGGTTGATGTGGAGTACGACGAAGCCCCCGTTGCGACTACCGACTATACCCCGTATATTCAGAAGATCGCTGAGGCCAAACCCGACATCTGTATGATGGCACAGTGGGGGACCGGTGCTATCGCCGTGTTGAAGCAGGCCTATGAATTGGGCCTGAACAAGAAAACCCAGATCTGGTTTAACTGGATGACCAATGTGTTCGGCAGTGGTGTACCGGCTGAGGCGCTGGAGGGCGTTTACTCGCTCATGTCGTGGTACTGGAATCTGGAAGGCTTTGCCGATGAAGAGGTTGTCAAGGCAGGGAAAGCATTTGTAGATAAGTACATGAAGGCCTACGGCGATCCGCCGGACCCGTATGCGGGGATGGCTTACGTTGGCACCAAAGAACTCATCCGGGGGATCGAGCAGGCACAGTCCGTAGATCCGATGGCCATTGCCAAGGCGATCATGGCCAAACCTGAATTCCCTTCCATGAAGGGCCCGGGTACCTGGCGCATCGATCACCAGCCAATTTTCAAGTATGGCGCTTTTGTGGTGAAGGGTAAAGGGCCCAGTGAGCGGAAAGGGGAATGGGATCTGGTCAAGGTTATTGGCGCCTACACAGGGACAGACTACCTTCCCAGCTTGGCCAGTGAAGGTTACAAGTAGAGAGCAAATCACAAAAACGGCAACGACGGTCATTATTAACCCGAAGGGCCCTGCCTCAGTCAACCGGTCATTGTCTCTGACCGGTTGATTTGAGGTAACGCCAGATTTACATAATGTTGAGATAAGGAAGCAAATGGCTAAAACGGTCCTGGCCACGAAAAACGCCAGCAAACGATTTGACGGATTGGTTGCGGTAAACCGGATCAGCTATGAGCTGAAGGAGGGGGCTCTGGCGGGAATCATCGGCCCCAACGGGGCGGGTAAGTCCACTTTCTTCAACCTGCTGACGGGTTACTTCAAACCGGACGAAGGGCAGGTTTTTTATTACGACCAAGATATCACCGGAATGCCGCCTTACGAGCGAGTGAATCGAGGTATTGCCAGGACCTTTCAGCTGGTCTCTGTCTTTGACACCATGACGGTATTAGAAAATATGATGTTGGCCCGAATCAGATTAGGCCAGGACTACCGATCAAAATTCAGATTTTTTTTCAAAAATGTCCGTCATCGTTCTTTGATGGACGAATGTTTGAAGGCTCTTGATACCATGGGTATTGCCCATAAGTCCGAAATACTAACCTCAGAGCTGTCTTACGGGGAGAAACGAGAGTTGGAGATCGCTATCGCCCTTGCTTTGAATCCCAAAGTGCTACTGTTGGATGAGCCTTTCGCAGGACTGAGCCAAGTCGAAATTATAAGCATAACAGATGTGATCAAACGATTAAAGGGTAAGTTTTCAATTGCCATTGTTGAGCACAAGATCTCCAAGCTCATGGAACTGGCAGAGGAGCTCTATGTCATTAACGAGGGCGAGCTTATATGCTCGGGATCACCTGACGATGTTATTTGCGATCCCCAGGTAAGAGAATGCTACTGGGGCAAGGAAGAGATGCTATGCTACTAAGTGTCGATAATCTAAGCGTTCATTACGGAAGCGCCCAGGTACTGCATGACATCTCAGTCCAGGTCGAAGAGGGAGAGCTGGTATGCGTGGTGGGGAGGAACGGTGCCGGGAAGACCACCCTATTGAAGACCATCGGCGGTTTCATGAAGCCATCTTCGGGAACCATATCCTTCCGGGATCAGCGTATTGACGGTATGGCGTTGGAAAAAGTCGCCTTGAAGGGTATCAGGTACGTATTTCAGGATAAGCGGGTCTTCGGAGAGCTTACGGTAAGAGAAAATATCGAACTGGCCGCGTTTCCGGTCAAGGAAGGTATGGACGAAGCCATAGAAAAGGTTGTGGGGATCCACCCCAAAATGGAAACGCTTCTCAGTTCAAAGGCCAAAGGTCTCAGCGGCGGGGAGCGACAGATATTGCTGATCGGCAGGGCCCTGATCGGCAACCCGCAACTCCTGCTGATCGATGAACCCACCGAAGGACTGGCAGCCAAGATCATCGGGCAGATTGTCGATATTCTCCTGAAAATGAAAACGAACATCTCGATGGTGGTCGTGGAACAGAATTTATCTACAGTTGCCCGGCTGGCTGACCGAGTATATGTAGTGAAAGAGGGCACAATACTGAGGGAGATCAGCGATCAGTCCGTCATCCGGCAACCCTCTCAATTTGAAGACGATCTTTAGGTGTACGAGGGATTCCTGGCGCCTGAGCAAAGGCGCTTTTTTGCGAGTCTGTAATGTTTAGCAAGATAGAAAAAAACCCGGCATTAACCTTGTCCCTGATCACGATCGGTTTTCTCACCTTCGGCTATGCCACCTCATTGCCGAAGATAACCGATTTCATGATCTTCTGTATTTTTGTCCTGGGCTTTGATCTTATCTATGGACACATGGGGCAATTGTCATTCGGACATATGCTTTACTTGGGGGCGGGATCTTATGGAACCGCCATGTTCGTTCGTTTTGTCAGTCAGAACCCTTTTTTAGGAATTATCTGTGGGATACTGACAGCCACCGTGCTCGGGTTCATCCTGGGTCTGGTGGTGGTGAGAACCTCGGGGGCCTGCTTTGCCCTGCTGAATCTCGCCCTGAACGAGGTCGGCGCCTTTATGGTTCTGGTCCCCTTTCCCCGTTGGACCGGCGGCGAGGACGGTCTTTCAGTGTCTTTTGACAACTACGGATTCCTTAATTTCGGCAACCCTAATTTCCTGTTTTATTTTGTTCTAGGATCATTGCTGCTCGTAGCCTTTCTCATTATCTGTTTTGTCCGTTCCCCGTATGGGATATTTCTGAAGGCAACAAAAACAAACGAAATCCGGGTCCAGTTTTTGGGTTACAACACATATGTGTACAAACTGACTACATTTGTCTTTTCCTGCGCAATAGCCGGCTTTGCAGGTGCCCTCAACACCGTCAACCTTTACTACACGAACCCCAGCCTGATAGCTACCACGAGGAACGTAGAGGTGATTTTCGCCACTCTGATGGGGGGAGCAGGGAGTGTTCTCGGCGCCGTCATCGGGGGCACCGCTTTTATGACCATTAGCAACTATCTTGCCCGCTACATTGTCCGATGGGAGATGTTTTTGGGCTTAGCGCTCCTTATCTTTGCCTTCCGATTCAGAAAAGGGATATGGGGATATGTCAGAAAGGCATGATCGCCCACAATAACTCGTTGGGAGCGGTATAGAAATGGTACAGTCAATTTTGTTCGGTCTGACTATCGGCGGCATCCTGTATATCATCGCCATCGGTCTTTCACTGACCTTTGGTGCCATGGGGATTGTCAATTTCGCTCATGGGCTGGTCTATGCCATCGGTGCGTATGCCCTGTACACGATGCTCTCAAAGCTGGGGACCAGCTTCATTGTCGGCGCTTTGGTAGCGGTCGCCGTGTCCATCCCCATCAGTTATATCATCGAACGGTTCGTTATCAGAAAACTTTATGGACAGTCCATAGATTACGCTATCATAGCGACGTACGCAGTACTCTTGATCGGTGTGGACGCCATCAAATGGATTTACGGGCCCAATCCGCTCCCTATAGGCGATCCGGTGGGCACTTCCTTTAGGGTTCTTTCTTTGGAAATGCCGGTCTACCGCCTGATTATCATCGGGATCTCCGTGCTCATATTTGCCGGGCTCTCCCTCTTTTTCAAAAAGACCATGGTGGGCAAGATTGTTGTCGCCGGACTGCAGGACCAGGAGGCCGTCAAAAGCTTAGGTATCCAGGTGGAGAAATACTTTGCCATGGTGTTTGTCATGGGTAGCGCCTTAGCTGCGGTGGGGGGCGTTCTCTATGCGCCGATCAGTACCCTGGATCCGTATATGGGGTTTCACATCATCATTCTGTGTTTTGCTGTCGTTATCGTAGGGGGCATGGGTAATCTGCGGGGAACCGCAATAGCAGCTTACGCCTTAGGCATGGTCATGGCCATCACGGGCAGGTTTTGGGGTCCGGCCGCGGATGCCATGATTTATGTGGTCATGGCCATTGTCTTAATCTTCAGGCCCATCGAGCTGTAGATTAAAGCCTATTGACTGCCGTAAAATACATCTGAATGCGACGATGATTAGTTCCGTGATATCTGCAGGCATTGTCTCCTCGGGGGAAGACATGAAACAGCAATTGGAAGCGTATATGAGAATGGGAATCGTCCATTTTATGGCATTTCCCGAACTGGCGGCGGGCAGCGGCCCATGGGTGGATACGGTTCGCCACATTGCACTGGATCCCTTTTTCACCGCCATTGAGATTACCCATATCGAGGATGCCGCGATCCGGGAAACAGTCAAGGGACTTATTCACTCAGCCCATCTGTCGGTGGGATATGGGGCCCATCCAGCCATCCTGACTCAGGGACTCAACATAAACGATCTGAATGAATCGGGAAGGATCCGTGCCTGTGCCGCTCTCAAACAACACATTGACGAAGCCACTTACATGGGGGCTGAGAGTTTTGTGGTTCTCTCGGGCAAAGACCCGGGAGAAACACAAAGGGATGCCGCGGTGGATGCTCTCATCAGATCCCTCAAGGAGCTGTGTGCCTACTCGGCTGACAAAAGGGGTCCCATCGTCGTGATCGAGGCCTTTGACTGCGGGGTGGACAAATGCTGCCTTTTGGGTCCCGCTGCCTTGGGACGACAGGTGGCGGAGGCCGTTTGCAAGTCCAACGAAAATTTTGGGCTTCTTGTGGACCTGAGCCATATCCCCCTTCTCGACGAATCGCCAATGGAGGCCCTGGACCCGGTGAAAGATTACCTTGCCAGCGTGCATATAGGAAACGCAGTCGTGGATCCTGACTTCCCGAGATATGGGGATAATCATCCGCCTTTTGGAGCACCAGGTGGCGCCAACGATGTTCCGGAAGTCGCAGCGTTCCTGCAAACCTTATTGGATGTGGGGTTCTTGCATGGCAAGCGACGGCCCATCGTCAGTTTCGAGGTAAAGCCCGCCTCCGGGGAGGACCCGCTGGTGGTAATTGCCAATGCCAAGCGGGTCATGAAAGAGGCATGGGCCAGCATTTGATGTATTTCATCAACCATCGAGGTTTCAGAGTTCGGGTTCCAGGAAAAGGAATTGGAAGACCGCAATACTGAAACCCGATCCCGCGGTCCCGCGGGACTGAAACCCGGCCCCTGTTTCGGTCGCGGTCGCCAGGCCGCCTGGGAGAGAGAGTTATGAAACCCGATATCTTGGTAACCCGCAAGCTCCCTTCAGCAGCGATGGCGCTTCTGGATGAGAACTTTGAAATTGTATGCAATCCGCATAACCGCGTCTTGACACGGGAGGAGCTGTTGAGCGGTGTCAGGGGAAAAGAGGGGCTGTTGCCGCTCCTAACCGACCGCATCGATGACGAGGTGATGGAAGCGGCAGGGCCGCAACTGAAGATTATTGCCAATTACGCGGTGGGCTACAATAATATCGATGTGGGCGCGGCCACTGAGAGAAAGATCGCCGTCACCAACACACCCGGGGTGCTGACCGATACAACCGCTGATTTGACCATGGCGCTTCTCCTGGCAGTGGCCAGGCGTATTGTGGAAAGCCATATCTACGCCAGTGCCGGCAGCTATCAGGGATGGGATCCGCTCCTGTTTCTGGGGACGGACGTTCACCATAAGACGCTGGGCCTCCTGGGTTTTGGTCGGGTGGGATTCGCTGTGGCCAAGCGGGCGATCGGATTTGACATGCGGATTCTCTATTACGACCAACAGAGGGCGGATCCTGACCTGGAAAATCAGGTGGGTGCGATATATGTGGACCTGGAAACCCTGCTGAAGGAGTCTGATTTCGTCTCCATCCATGTCCCGTTAACCGAGGGAACCAGAGGCTTGATAGGTTCTGAAACCCTCGCACTCATGAAGCCGACCGCCTTTCTCATCAACACCGCAAGAGGAGAAATCGTGCAAGAAGACGCTCTGGTCAGGGCGCTTCAGGAAAAGCTCATCGCAGGGGCCGGTCTAGACGTGTTCGAACATGAGCCTGCCATCCATCCGGCCCTGATGAAAGTGAGCAACGTGGTCATCCTGCCGCACGTCGGCAGTGCCTCCATGGAAACCCGGACTAAAATGGGTCTTATGGCCGCGGAAAACCTGATTGCTGCCTTCAGGGGCGAAATCCCTCCCAACTGCCTGAATCCCCAAGTTTTTGATTAAGGATGTGGGCCTGCCTGAGTTGGTCGAAAGATTTTCCTGTTTGACACCTACTTCTGCACGTCTTATTTTTTTTGATTACGGGTTGGGAAGTATAAGGTTCAAAGGTTACGTTGTCATCACCATACGCCGTCTTGTAAGCGGTTGGCGCTGGAAAACCGTGAAGGGGTCAGGTCTGCCGTTGACTCTTGAATGATGCTGTGATAAAGAGAAAGCATGTCACGACCTCTCAGAATCGAATATGCAGGTGCATGGTACCATGTGATGAATCGGGGCAGGCGCTTTGAGAATGTTTTTGAGGACGGACAGGACTATAAAATCTTTGTTGACATTCTCAAAGACACTTCAGAAATGTGGCATGTCAAGATTGCCGCTTACTGTTTGATGCCGAACCATTATTTATGTTGAGCTCAACATAAGAAGTGTTATGTGAAGTTCCGGATTATGTGAAGTTAATTTCTCGGCTGCGATGAAACCCCTCACCATTCCCGTCATTTCATTCAATTTCTGATTTCCCGCTGGTATTATTACACATAATTTCGTGCTATGGCAAGCTCTGACTGTTTCGATAAATGGGGCTAAGAAAGGAGGTTGTCATGGCATTAGAACTGGTGTTCGAGTGTCCGAGAACGCTCGGTAGGTTACGAACCGGACCACTGGGGAAGATTCTGGATGGATTCTGCAGTTGGCTGCTCTCCCGTGGTTTCAGGCGCGAGACAATTCGTAAGCACCTCTGTAACGCATCCCACCTCAACGAGCATCTGGCCAGTCGGAAGAGTGGTTTTCACGAGGGTTTTGGCTCGAAAGATATCGCTGGGTTTTTCAAGGCCTATTCTTTGCTGTGCCGGCGGCAGGGAAGGCTGAAAGGGCATGTCCGTCGAGTCCGCTACTCGATAAATCGTTTTATCGACTATCTTCGTGAGTCTGGGCTTTTTGATCCTTCATCAGGGCAGGACATCTATCAACCTCTTTTGGAGGCCTATCTCAACTGGATGCGCCATTACCAGCACGCTTCGGAGGGAACACTTGGGGTCCGGCGTCATTCGATCAGCCAATTTCTTGGATGGCTTGGCCCTGATGCCACACCGGAAGGCTTGTCAAAACTTAACTCAGATAGAATTGAGGAGTTCTTCGTTAGCTATGTCCAGGACATGGGATGTTCAGCACGGCGCTCCATGCAGTCTGCTTTGCGGACTTTTTTGCGGTTCTGTTTGCATAGTGGATATGTTGGGCAGTCTCTGGAGTATGCGGTTCCGACACTGCGCACTTACAAACTGGCCACGGTTCCACGCGGACTGACCGATACCCAAGCGCAACAGGTCCTTCGGTGCATCAACCGCAACAGCCATGTGGGCCGACGGGATTACGCTATTGTGTTAATCCTGTACACCTATGGGGTGCGGGGCGGCCAAGTGCGGGCACTTCACCTGGAGGATATTGACTGGGCGCAGAATCAGATCCTTTTCAGGGCCTTAAAACACGGCAAAGACAGCCGCCTGCCTTTAACACCTGAAGTGGGCAAGAGCCTATTAGATTACCTGCAAAAATCCCGTCCCCCTTTCTCCTGCCCTCATGTCTTTCTGACCTCCCGTGCGCCCTATCACCCTCTACCGCACCCCAACTCGCTTTCGGCTATCGTGGGACGTTACATCCGGGCTGCAAGCATTGAGATCCCAAACAGCGGCGCACATGCCTTTCGGCATTGCTTTGCCACTCGAATGCTCCACAAGGGGCATTCTCTAAAGGAAATTGCCGACGTACTCGGCCATCGCCATCTCGGGACTACCTTCGTCTATACTAAAGTGGAGTTCAATGCCCTAAAGCAGGTGGCCCTGCAATGGCCACAGGAGGTGGAAAAATGCGCCCGTTGAAGCTTCAAAGCACCTTGGCTGCCCAAATAGAAGACTTCATCGCTCTTCGCCGCCTTTCAGGCACCAATTATCAGTCTCAAGCACAACTCTTGGGATACCTCGACCGCTTTCTGGTCGAAGAACATCTGGTCGAACCGCGCATCACCCGAAAAATCGTGGATCGTTACTTGGAAAGCCTTTCGCATCTTGCCCCACGTACCCGCTTCAACCGCTTTTGTGTGGTCAAGCAATTGTGTCAATATCTGGCCCGGAATGATCCCCTCGGCTATGTTCCCGATCCATTGAGGGGAATCTCATCCAGAGGAGCTCATCAGCCCTATATCTACAGTAACTCCGAACTTCAGGCGTTAATGGCGGCAGCCTCCCGACTGCCACCTGAAAACTCCCTTCGACCTCACACCTATTCCACTCTCTTGGGCCTTCTCTACAGCACGGGAATCCGTATCGGTGAGGCGTCGGCCTTGAACCTGGAAGATCTGCACATTGCCGCAAAACGGCTCTACATAGCCGAAGGAAAGTTCCGAAAGGCCCGTTGGGTGTCCCTGAGTGATTCCACCTCCCAAGCTTTACAGCAATACATGGGTAAACGCTCGCAGATGACACCACGATTGCCCGACTCTCCGCTCTTTATCAATCAGCGATCCTGCCGTTTGCACCACTGCACGGTCAATCAGACTTTCCGGTACTTGCTAAGACAGTGCCGTATCCATCATAGCAAGCTCACCGGCCCCCGCATACACGACATAAGGCACACCTTCGCGGTTCATAGACTCTTGGCCTGGTATCGGGACGGACAGGATGTGAACGCACGGCTTCCATGGCTCGCAACCTATATGGGCCATGTGGATATCCATTCCACTCAAGTCTACCTGCGCGCTACACCGGAACTGATCGAACAGGTCCATCGGCGCTTTCATCACCACTACATACATCAGGTCAAACCCAAAGGAGAAATAAAATGACACACAGTATCGCCAACTTCATAAAGCCCTTCTTTAGCCACTATCTGCCAATTCAAAAGGGCCTTGCGCCTAATACCATTCTGGCGTATCGCGATGCCATCAAGCTGCTGCTGTGCTACGCCGCTGACACGTTGCACAAAAATGTCGAGGAACTCGGTGTTCAAGATATCAACGAATCCCTTGTCCTCCACTTCCTCGATCACCTTGAAAATACAAGGGGTTGCACTGCCAGAACCCGCAATGCCAGGCTGGCGGCTATCCGTGCCCTCTTCAGTTTTATTGCCCGGAAGGAACCCTCCCTGTTGCTCCACTGCCAAATGATCCGTACCATCCCCATTAAACGCACCCAGCACAAGACCATGGATTACCTTGAAGAGAAAGAGATGCAGGCGTTGCTCGACTCGGTAGGTCTCCACTCACGTACCGGAGTTCGCGACAAAGCCTTGCTGCTCCTACTTTACAACACCGGGGCGAGAGTGAGCGAAATCCTGGGACTGAAAGCGGCAGATCTGCACTTGAAGGGTACCCCCCAAATCAAGCTCTTGGGCAAGGGAAACAAGTATCGGAGTTGTCCGCTGTGGGATGAAACGGTCGAAGCCTTAGAGGGTTATCTCAAACAGCACACAGCAAAAGATCCAGCCCACCACCAGCTATTCCTCAACGCCAACGGCTCACCTATCACACGATTCGGCGTCCGGCACATCATCGGCAAATACGCCACCACAGCCAAAAAACAATGCCCATCCATTGCAGCCAAAGCTGTCACACCACACACCATACGCCACACAACAGCCATGCATCTGCTGCGTTCAGGAAACGACGTCAATATGGTCAGCTACTGGCTGGGACATGCCGATATCAACACCACACACATTTATGTGGAAGTCGATATGGAAATGAAGCGGCAAATGCTCCAAAAAACCGAACCTCCCCACGTCAAAAAATCTCTACCATGGCAGAAACCCAACGTCTTACAATGGTTGAATGCGCTTGCAAAAACGCCTCAGTTATGTATAGTAACTCAATGAACAGATGAAGAAAATAAAAGGGAGGGAAGAAAATAGGGGTGTTCAACTTCACATAATCCAGAACTTCACATAACACTATCACATGCTTTTGCAGACGCCACAGGGAAATATTGCCAGAGCCATGAGGCATATCGATGGTGTCTACACCCAACGGTACAACAAGAAACACGGCCAGGACGGTCAGTTATTTCGAGGCAGATACAAATCGATTCTCGTCAATGGAGACAGTTATCTATTGCAGATTGTTCGCTATATTCACAGAAATCCAGTGAAAGCAGGCTTGGCCAATGCGTTGAAAGACTATGAGTGGAGCAGCCACAAAGGGTATCTTTCGGTTTCCAGGAAATGGGACTGGCTTTATAAAGATCTTATTTATGGGGTTCTTTCAAAGAACAAAAAGGAATGGATAAGGAGATACCGTCAATTTGTTTCCATGGACGACGACGATGAAGCGACCCATGTGCTTGAAGGGAAGAAATGGCCGTCAGTATGGGGGCCGGATGGTTTTTTGGATTGGATAAAGGGGAAGTATTATGAATCGAAGGCGGATGACGAGGTCCCGCAATCAAGAGCCCTGGACCCAGGCCATGAGGAGATTCTCAGCTCCGTTTGCGAATATTACGCGGTTGACGAGGATGCTCTTTACCGGACAAAGCGCGGAGCAACCAATGAGCCGCGAAATGTATCGATTTATTTGATTAGACGGTTGCGCCGGGATACGTTGAAGGAGATCGGCAGACGATTTAAAATTGAAAAGTACAGTTCCGTCAGCAGCATTATCGAGCGGACAAGAAGGCAAATGCAGGAAGATGCCGGTTTCAGAAGGCGTATAGAGGAGCTATCTTCCACACTGACTAAGAGTCAAGGGCAGACCCCATTCTCACATTCTCCATTCTCCGTTTTACCTCGATATGATCGATCGGAAGTGCCAAATCCATGTCAAGGCCACGGGCGCCCGGTAAGCCGAGGCATTTCTGCATGTTCCCCTGTTCGGCTGGCCGGATGATAGCGTTCGGTTGGGCGCGTAAATCCGAGAGGACCCGTGAGGTGGGTGAATGATTGACAGGAATTGTGTCAGGCAAATCAGGCAGCTTTGGGGCTTTATCTATGCTTCAACAGCCTCAAGATCACATCCACTGCCTGGCTGGGCGTAATGACCTGGATATTTTCGAAGGTCTCCAGATCAAGGAGGTGTCTGTCTCCTGAAACGATCAAAGGGGCCTTGTTTTCCACAGCGAGCGCGAGAAACAGATTGTCGAAAGGATCTGCCTG
>ENA-OSEO01005457-OSEO01005457.1-sediment-metagenome-genome-assembly--contig:-NODE-5457-length-12211-cov-6.073430_pt1 | contig 12211 bp, 11 predicted proteins | sample MGYA00237883_ERZ534232 | MGnify/ENA metagenome assembly ERZ534232
GCGACCTCCATTTTAAGGTTGCCGCCATTATATCACATGAATCTCTACACGCAACATAAAATGTTACATGGTACTAGAATATTTGAGTGATATTGGGACTGAGATAAAGGTATTTAGAGGAAATGAGATATTCCACCCTAAATGCTACTTATTCCAAACCGGATCTCTCAAAAGAGCAGTAATTGGTTCATCAAATATGACAGCCAGCGGCTTAAAATCTGGCATCGAATGGAATGTTGAGCTTGAAGAAACTGATTCTCAACTTATCAAAATATTTGATTCATTTGTACAGCTATGGAACTCAAGCAAAGTCTCGCTCTTATCAAAAGAATTACTAGTGGAACTGAAAAAAAAAGAAAATCAAAAGGCAGAAGAACAATTCCAAAAGAAGCTACTAGACAAAATGGATATCCATGACGAGATAATAGAATTTGATTTTAGGACCAACAAGACATTTCTTGATCACAGTTCTCATCAATTAACAATTTTGAGGAGATTCAATGATATTTTATCGAAATATATTGATAGTGATCATTTTAATGTTAAGCTATCTATCGAAAATCTAACGCTAAATAGTTATATATATCGTGGCTATGCAGGATGGGGTCTGGCTTATATCCTAAGAACTAACAATAAAGAGTTTTATAAGATATCTGACAAATTTATAGCAAATGAGAAAATTAAAGTTACAATCAAACTTCGAAAAAGTTCATGCGCAGTTTTTCTTGAAAAATATGATTAACAGTTTTGTTGCTTGCATAACCTCGCCACTTCAGCCGACGCCCAACGGCGGCGCGGCTGATTGGGTTAAGTTTCATAATATTGCAACCAAGGTCTAATATGGATTTTCTGACTTTTTTCGATAAACACGCTACACCAATAATTGCCGTTTTGGGAACTTTAGCAGGTGTTGTGATTTCACACATCTCCCCGGATTCCGCCTGAGGCGGATAAAAAGGACGTGAATCATCCCATGGCGTGACTACACAAACCCGACTGACAGCCGGACTCACAGCTTTGCACTCGGGCTTCCCTGCCACAGGCGGCTAAACCTGCCGAAGGCAGACAACCCCGCCAGAGGCGGGTAAACTTCAGACGGTGCGTCGCGGCAACGCCTCCCGCTACAGGGCAGACGGGACGGGGGCGCACACCTCTCAGTCCAGCAGACGTCTTAAAAACCGCGAGGGACCTATGGGACGTTGGTGCTTTGTTGACATTTGAGAATGAACTCGGTATTGGGAATCCATGCCCCGCCAAGCTCGCATAGATGCTCCTTTGGCCCTGCACCACATCATCATCCGAGGAATCGAGCGAAAAGGGATTTTGTGGATCGGGTCAGTTGGGTTTTTAAGGTGAAATTTAGCGTCCGGCCCATTGGGGCTTGCCGGTACAGCGCTCGGCAGACAGTTGGGGATGGTGCAATTGGCAGTAAGCAAGGCTGGAGCAAGTGGCGCCACGGTGGCGGCGAGGCATTAGCTCAGCGTTGGAAGAAGGGGGCCGAAGAATGACCAAGCAGCAGGACAAGAAAATCATCATCATTGCCGGTCCCAACGGCGCGGGAAAAACCACCTTCGCCGGGGAGTTTCTGCCCAAAGAGGCTGGTTGCCCGACCTTTGTCAACGCTGACCTCATCGCCGCGGGACTCTCGCCCTTCGAGCCAGAACGGGCGGCCATACGAGCCGGGCGGCTTATGTTGGAGGAAATTCATTTTCACGTCGACCGGGGAGACAACTTCGCCTTCGAAACCACCTTGAGCGGCCGTGGCTATGCCGGCCATATTCCCAGATGGCAGACAGACGGCTACATCGTAAAGCTGTTCTTTCTCCGACTCGCCTCTCCCGAACTGGCAATCGCTCGAGTCCGCCAACGCGTCCGAGAGGGCGGCCACACCGTCCCAGAGCCAGTCATTCGACGCCGCTTCGCGTCCGGGTTGCGCAATTTTGAAAACCTCTATAAGACGATAGTCGATGAGTGGGCGCTTTATGACAATTCGGGCAGCGATCCCGTTCTGATTGAAGAAGGAGTGAACGTATGAGCGAAAAAAACATCGATTTTGGCAAGGAACCGAAAAAACGCGATCCTGACCTGGCGGCGGCGGAAATCGCCATGAAACGAGCGGCCGCGAAAGCCCGGCAGAAAGCCAGGCAGGTGGGCACGGGCGTTGTGGTTTGGAAGGATGGCCACATCGTCGAGGAGGAACAGAGCACCTCGGCTGGCGAGTAATTTTCGCGCGGAGATGACCTCTGAGACGCCGCGACGCGGGTAAAAAACTAAGATTCTCTCTGTTCAGTCTGAATGCATGCACTGCGGATACATTTCAAATGAGGAGGAGTTTGGCCAACCCTGGTGACTTCATCGGTAGCGGCCAAACCTTGCGTCATTGGTTGGGCCGGGCTGGAAACCACCCTGTGATAGCGGCAAGTGAGACAGCTCTCCCCGGATAATAACGTGAATCACGCCATGGCGTGACTACACAAACCCGCTTGAAAGCGGGACTCACACCTTTGCACTCGGGCTCCCATGCCACAGGCGGCTAAACCTGCCGAAGGCAGCCAACCCCGCCAGAGGCGGGTAAACTTCAGACGGTGCCTCGCGGCAAGGCCTCCGGCTACAGGGCAGACGGGATCTTCGACATGCCGGTCACAGATCCCGTTCACGGGGGCGTACCACAATAGCATTCACCGGACTGGCTAACACGCGCGCCTTTCAGACGCTACTCGAAATCAGTTGCCACGCTCAAAGTTAGTTGCTATTGCCGCGACCAGTCGGTGATGCTGAGCGTTGGCCAATAAAGACGGCTCAGACTGTTCTTGACATAATACGCCAATGGCGTATATTTGCAACATGATCTTCATCGAAACTTCAATATTTACAGAGGAGATCACGGAGATCCTTCCGGATGAAAATTACCGTCAGCTCCAGTCTATATTGATGCTGAGGCCGGAAGCCGGGAGCCTTATCCGAGGAAGCGGGGGCTTGCGGAAGATCCGTTGGAATCTTCCTGGTTCTGGAAAGCGAGGGGCCTTGCGAGTCATCTATTATTGGGACCCTCCGGATACCATCTTCATGCTGTTTCCATACAGAAAAACTGACCAAGAAGATCTCACTGCAAATCAACTTAAGTTACTCCGAAAAGTTGTAAAGGAATTTTTGTCATGAAAAAAGAACATTTTGAGAGTCTGATCGCCAGCATCAAAGAAGCCGGTCAGATCAAGGCTGGGCATAAGAACCCAAGCCGTGTTTACGAAATCAAGGCACCTGAGATCAAAACGGTCCGGGAAAAGCTCAATGTTTCCCAGGCCGAATTCGCACTCATGATAGGGGTTAGTATTCGAACTCTTCAGAACTGGGAGCAAGGAAGAAGAAAGCCAGAGGGTCCGGCCAAGGCTCTGCTTCGTGTTGCATCCAGGAATCCAACGGCTGTACTGGATGCTTTGCATGCGGAATAGATCGCCAATCTGGTAGCCGGGAGTATTACCCCCCAGCCCCCACACCCCTCTCGCTAAAACGGGATCTGCGAACCTCATGCGGGTCTCCTCCAGCCCACGTAAGGCGGGTAAATGACGGACAAGCGCAAGGGGCGGCTTGGGCGGCCGGGACTTCCGGGACGTCTATAATCTAAATGACCTGACGGGTATGCAATGACCGGATCTTATCTCGGGCATGTCGAGAACAGTACGATTAGACGCACCCGGCCTATTGCACCACATCATGATCCGGGGGATAGAGCGTCAGAGGGTTTTCGGAGATATCCAGGCCCGGGATGAGTGCAAATATTTGTGATGAAAGAGACGATATTTGAAGAGCTGGCGAAAATCAACGAACGCCCTGATCCTTTCGAATATTACTCGGCAGGTGATCTGTGGACAGACGAGCATACGTCAGGGCAGATGCTTTCGTTTCACCTCAATGAGGCTATCGATGTTTCATCGCGGAAAACGGAGTTCATCCATCGATCGGTGGAATGGATCGCGTCCCGATTCAATATCGACAGGGACTGCACTGTTGTGGATTTTGGCTGCGGTCCGGGATTGTACACAACGCGCTTGGCAAAGCACAGAGCGCGAGTGACGGGCATCGATTTCTCGGAAAGGTCCATCGCGTACGCAAAGGAAGTCGCCGCCCGCGAGCAGTTGAACATCAACTACGTAAAACAGAATTACCTTGACTTTGAGACAGAAGATCGCTTCAACCTTGTGCTGATGATCATGTGCGACTTCTGCGCCCTCAGCCCAACACAAAGAGAAGGAATTCTGAACAAATTTCACAGGATTCTAAAGCCGGGCGGCTCAGTGATTCTTGACGTCTATTCCCTGGCGGCGTTCGAAAAAAGAGACGAGATAGCCAAGTTTGAAGAAAACCTGCTGAATGGATTCTGGTCGCCAGACAAGTACTATGGCTTTCTAAATACCTTCAAATATTATGAAGAGAAGGTTACTCTTGACAAGTACACGATTGTCGAGGCGGAGCGCACCAGGACGGTATACAACTGGCTCCAATATTTTGCCGTGGAGGACGTGGAGAGGGAATTCGTTGAGGCTGGATTTTCCATTGAGGGGCTTTATTCGGACGTCGCGGGGACTCCGTATGATAAAAATTCGACCGAATTTGCAGTCATTGCCAAAAGCGCGTAGCCGGCACAAGAAAATGTCATTCATTCGGACGGGAATCCCTGCCAAAAGCAATTCCGCGATTAGACCGAAACAAGGGGGAAAAGGCCAAGTCTGCTGTTGGTTCGTGCTCGACTGTCAAAACAAGGAGAAGGCATGTCACGACCCTCAGAATCGAACATGCAGATGCATGGCATCATGCAGCGAACCGCGGCAGGCGGTTAGAGGCCTTGGGCATGGCCCATGAAATGCGGCCGGTGTTTAAAGTCTTTTCGATCGCCCGAAAGGGTAAATGCAATGTCAACTTCTGTTTTGACATGGGATGTTGTCGAGGGATGAACGCCTCGCCTGCAAATGGGGAAACATGAGCGGATTGGATGGACTCGAAAAATCGGATATCAGGGATTTGTTGGGAAAAGGGTGGCTTACACACGATGCCATGTGGTTTTACCACACCTGCCGACAGTTCGGTATCGAGAAGGCGAATGAAATAAACAAGGCGGCAATCCAGGCCATGGCACCCATAGAGATGGAACGGGCCAAACAACTACTGGGAATAGACGGTAAAGGCCTTGCAACATTCGACGGTCTCAAGGATTTTATGTTCAGGACCCTGGAGTTAATTCTGCCGACGTCCGTATTTGAAAAGAGCCGCTTTATCTCTCCAGCAAGGGGCCTCATACATTGGCGATGGGAAAACCGGCAATGCTTTGCCTACAAGGGGATGAAACAAATCGGGATGATCGACGGATACAGGTGCGGTGTCATGTTTCGAATCGGATGCTGGCTGGACGCCCTGGGTATAACATATGCGATGCGCCCTGAAATCGAGGGGTGCCTTATGCGTGATAAGGGGGCATGTGAGGGAGAGATCCAAATCTTTACCCTGCCTTAAGAGACAAAAAAACAAGCGGGCCGAATCTTAATTGAAACGTTCGGTACACCACTTCGGATGGCGTCGGGCCATATGACTGGAGCGACAGATGAAGGTGATTAATCTCAAGGAGGCCGGAGCTGCAAGAGAGAAGGGGTCAGGTCTGCCGTTGACTCTTGAATGAGGATGGGATGAAGAAATCATGTCACGACCGCTCAGAATCGAATACGCAGGCGTAACTTCCGGGACGTCTATAATGACCTGACGGGTATGCAATGACCGGATAATATTCGGCATGTCGAGAACAGGTGGAATAAGGGGCCTATCCGGCGGAAGGGTCCGCGATGGCAAACTGGGCCCGGGGGTCGCTGGTGACAACGGCCGGACCCAGTCGCATGCGGGTCAGGGTGCGGATCGGGGTGAAGCCCAGCCGTCGCACCGCGGATCCTGCCGCCGCGTTTTGGTCGGGCACGTCCCAGAATACCGGACGGTCTCCTCCTTCGGCGAGGAGTGCATCCACCAGTGCAAGGGCCCCCTCCTCCCTGCGGCAGACGAGGGGACCCAGGTAATCGGCGTTTGTCCCTGCCCGGAGAAGGCCCCAGCCAACCACGCGCCCCTTTGCAGGCCAGACCCGCACCTGCACGCTGTCTCGCCACAGGCTTTGAACCAGATCCAGCCGGGACACGCCCAGGACCGGCGTATCGATCGTTTGTACGGCCGGCCAGTCTGCGTCGCGAAGAATTCGGGTGGGGTCAGACCTGCCCTGTGAAAGCGTCGGATGGCGGTTCCCCTGGCCCTGCCAGCGCGTCAATGTCCACTCCGCGACAAATCCGAGGCGTTCGTAAAGGGGGAGCCCCATGGGGGTTGCATCGAGCCTGATGCAGGTTACCCCGCGGCCGTGCAAGAAGGCCAGGACCGTTTCCATGAGACGGCGCCCGATCCCCTGGCGCCGGTGTTCGGGGTGCACCAGCATCATGCCGATCCACGAGAGGGTCTCCTCGTAGGTGATGGAGGTCACGCTCCCCAGCACGACCCGGTTTTGGGTCGCCACAAAGCACCCGTGCGGGCTCAATTTCAGCATACGCCGCCAATCCGCCGGGGTCTGGTTCCAGCCGATCAGTTGCCGCAATCGGTCCGCGGCCTCCACGTCGTCCCGGGTCATGGGGCGGTAACAGATGTCGTTTATCATAGGGATCTCATCGAACGTCTCAAGGGTGAAGGAGGGCGACCCTGATCACAGCGGCGCCCTCGGCCCCGGCGAATGGCCCGGTACCGGGCGCCGGGTATCGGGTCATTGCGTGGGATCATGGATAAGGGAAAAAGAACCTCACCGCCGGGAAATCAACCGGCCCGGCTTAAGGGTTGAGAATAAAGGATAAGGGCGCCTCAACCTGCCCATCTACAAGAATGTCTACCTTCCACTGGCCCTGCATTTGTTGACGCCCGGTCTGGAGTTCAGACCAAAAGGTTTCTCCTGCCCCCCAACCGCGCAGCTCAAAACGCTCCCGCTTTATCTCTTTGCCGGAGGGATCGATCCACACAATTTCAATAGTGTGGGGCTTACTCAAAATCTGGCTTTCAACCCACACATAGACGGTATCTCCAGAAGAGAATTCATTTCCCCGGGTCCAGGGCGACGGGGGGATGCTGCTGAGCAAAAATGTCTGCTTGATGATTGAACTGGTGGGTGTCGGTGGTTTTAGGGGGGCTGCCGGCGCAACAGTGAACTCAACGGTTTTTCCCTGCTTCTCTTTCCCATCAAACACCATAAGGGTCACATGGTGGGTACCAGGTGTGGGATCCTGCCATTTGGGAGAAAGACCCGTCCACCCCACCGGCTGTCCGTCCAGATACCACTGATAAGATATTTCATTTTTAACGCCTTGATCGGATACCGTTGCCGAAAATTCTACGGGCCTGCCCTCCACCGGTTGCCCGGTGTTGCAGTCCAGGGTCAGGGTGGTTTTCCCGATCTTTTCCGAAGGCGCTGTTTCGGGTAGGTGCTCCAGGCTTTCCCTGGCAATTTTAGCATACGGACTGTCAGGATAATGCATGGCCACTTTCTCGAGCGCCGCCCTGGCTTTTTTCGCATCTCCCATGCCGGCGCTAAGCCAGCCTACACACGTCTGGGCATAGGCTGCGTGCCTGGAACGCGGATAGGTTTTACCAATCTGTTCGTAGGTATCCAGGGCCTCCGACATATGGTCCTGTCGGTAGAGGATGCCGGCAAGGGAAACCAATGCATCATCGCAACGATTTCCCTTGGGATATTTATAGGCAGCCGTGTAGAAGGCAAAGATGGCATCTTCGTATTGATCCAGTGCGACATAGCACTGCCCCAGCATGTACTGGGCATCATCCGCCAGGTCGCTTGTGGAATTAAACTTCAGAAGCTCCTCAAAGGCGGCCATGGCCTCGACATAGTCCCCCCACTGATAATACGCCATCGCTTGGTCATATTTTGTCTGGGCTGGATCCTGGCCGAAAGCGACGTGAGCCCCGCCTTGTATCGCTATCAAGGTTATGGCGACACTCAGTGCAACCCACACCTTCTTAACGCATCCGCAAGAGCTTTTTGTCATGGCTTATCCTCCTAAGGCCCCGTATAGCCGATCTTTTCTGCAAAAGTAATCATCTCGATGTTGATGGTTACGCTTGTGGTCGTTAGGGGCAGGTCAACCCATATATCCTCCTTTTGTTTTAGCAAATTGTGCACGGTAGTTATGTTGGGCTCCTCTATCTTGTGCTCAGCAATGAGTCTGTAGCTCCCCTGTTTCTTCACATGGTCCACGTAAAGAGTGAACGTGCCGTCCCGAGTAGAGCTATAGGCATGCCCCATTTCCTTCATATGATAAAACAGCTTCACTTCTGCATCCACTGGCTTCCCACGGTGAGTAACTCTGCCTTTGATATAGAGGGAGTCAGGAAGCTTTTCAAGCCAAAGTTTGAAACATCCAAAGTGTTTTGGTGCGACAAGTACAGGCTTATCAGTCTCAGCAGGCCACGGACCATGTGCATCATTCGAATATTTGCCATCCTTCCCCCTACGATTCCATTCAAAACCAGGCGGTGCTGGTACTTCGTAGGGAGGGATCCAAAACCAATCAACTCCAACGAAGAGATGGTCAATCTCGACCGGAACATCGAATGCAAACTTGCCCTTTATATTTGTTCTGGTAAACCGGGTGGGAAGCTGTTTCACCCAACTTTTATTATCTTCATAATCCTTTCGATTTCTATAGCCAAAACTTACAAGCTCAACTACTGCGCCCCCGGCATAGCGTTCCTTACCATTTAGATCGTAGAGTTTCAAATGCCCTATGAATCTGTTGGGTGGAACCGCTACCACCGTTACATCAAACACTCCAGTAATATCAATCTGGCCAACCTTGACCCTGGCCATGATTTGCACCTTGCCCGGGTTGGGCCCGGCTTTGAATACGCCATATCCGCCATCATTTTCAATAGTCCCGACATTTTTATCGTTTAGTACGCTCCACTCACTAACGATGACGCTTTGCTTGTGTCCTGCTGCGTCTTCACCCCAAGCCCAGAAACGCTTCTCTTTTCCTGTGACGATATATAAGTGGTCCTCCGTGGGGCTATCATTCGGATCGGCAGAACGTACGAAAATCTTCTCGATAGGCCCATGAGGTAGTGCCGGCTTGGCTTCTTCCCCTGGTAGCTTTTTCTTCTTTTCAGCTTCGGGTGGAACCGTCTGGCTGCCCGGAGGCGGAACGATATGCGTGCCGGGGGGCACGGCGCCTCCCACTAACGGATATTCCACGCACACACTGGCCGACATCAGGCCCATGGCTCCGCCGCCGCTGCACGAAAGGATATAATTACCCGGCTCAAGGGTGAGGCTGCCCCAGCTCTTGCCGTCAATCCTCTGGTAGACGATGCCGCCATACTCCTCTTTAATGGCGAAGTTGTCTGCGGATGAGGTGATCGTGACCTTCTGAGGCTCCGTGCCTCCGATGGTGAATTCCGCACGCTTGAATACGCTACCATCAGTAATGCTGGGTTTGGCCGAAGCGCAGGCGGTCTGCTTTGTGACAGGCGTTGAAGGCGGCTTTCCCGCGCCCGACCTGGTGCCGGTCCAGTCTCCATCCCACGGGGTCTGGGGTCCTGACTGCTTGTAGCCATACCGCCAGTTCCCTGTAAACGAACTGCAATCCGGGGAAATCGTGAACTCAATATCCCCTGCATCCTTTGGCGGACCATAGGAAGGCGGCTGCGACCACGTGCCGGCCAGCTTGTCGTCCACAACGATGGCCACAATACTCACGTCTTGGAATGTAATCGTTCCGGTCTGATTCTGTGACGTCACCACCATGATGGATGCGGTTCCGGAAACATCGGCCCCTGCCCGGGCATTGCCCTTTTGAACCAGCTCCATTTTCCCCCGGTTTGTATTCCATGTGCCGCTCCAGTCGCAGGCGCCGCCTGTTGGTTGGGGCGCATTGGTGACACCCGATGCCGCAGCCGCATTGGAGGCAGGTTTTTTATCGGTCCCGGTCGTGCCTGCCGCGTCTGCCTTAGGCCCTTTACCCGTGTTCGGGTTTATTGCTTTCGGTTCTTGAGGCGAAGAAGCGGGTCTTTTCATGAGGCCGTAAGACCTTCTCTCTATCATGGCCGAGGCCATTTCATCGGCGCTCGTCTGCGGCTTCTGGCTCTCTCTTGCAAGCCGGCGGGCCGCGGCGAAGATGTCGTCAAGGGGGATTCCCACCGGGCAGGTTTGCGTGCACTTTGTGCAGAGAAGACAGCGGTCAAGGATCTCCCTGAGCCTTTGGGAGATCGGCAGGGAACCCTCCACGAAAGCGGCATGAATGAGCCCCAGCCTCGCCCTGGCGCAGTAGGTCTCCATCAGATCCTCCAGGTACACGGGGCAAACGGCCAGACAGAGCTGGCAGTGGAAACAACGGAGCATCTGATCCTCGTACTGGTCTAAACCCATGGTCAGGCCGCACCTCCTTCCGGCCAGATCTTGCCGGGATTCATGATCCCCAGGGGGTCAAAAGCCCTTTTGATGCGTTTTAGAAGGGCCACCTGGGCCTCACCGAGCTCCCATGCCAGGAACGGGGCCTTGTGAAGTCCGATGCCGTGCTCTCCTGACAAGGTCCCTCCCAATTCCAGTCCGGTCTTGACGATCCGTTCGATGGCCTCCGCCGCCTTTTTTTCCTCCGTTTCATTCACTTCAGGGAAAACGATGGTCGGATGCATGTTCCCGTCACCGGCATGGCCTCCGATCCCGATGATCATGCCGAGGGAGGACGAGATGTTCTGAAGCGCTCGGACAAAATCGGGAATCCGGTCTCTCGGGACGGTGACGTCTTCAATGATCGTCTTTTTAAAGATCCTGAGGATGGACGGCGCCAGATTGATCCTCGCCTTCCAGTAAGTCCGGGCCTCTTCCTCATCCTCTATGACCCTGAGATCCATCGCCTTCATTTTCCCGCAAAGCTCCCTCAATTTTTCGGTGTCTTCTTCCACCTGGGCGAGGGATCCGTCAAGTTCCGTGAGAAGATAGGCCTCGCCTTCCGTCATGAGAGGGGGCGAAATGGTGGCGTTCATCAACTGGATGGCCGCGGCCATCAGAAATTCGAGTTTTGCCGGGACCGTTCCCCCGGCGATGATCTCGGAAACCAATTGCGCTGCCTGGTCGAGGCTCTCGCACACGATGACCGCGGTGCGGTGAACCGGGGGGAGGGGAAGAAGACGAAGATTCACCTTGGTGATCACCCCCAGGGTGCCCTCCGCTCCGGTGAGGAGGTGGGTCAAATCGTAGCCGACCGATTGCTTCACGCAACTGCTCCCCGTGTTGATGATCTCGCCATCGGGAAGGACCACCTCCAGGCCGAGGACGTAATGGCCCGTGGTTCCGTATTTCACACCCCGCGGACCGCCTGCCCGTGTCGACACATTGCCGCCCAGGGTGCTCACTTCCTGGCTTTGGGGATCCGGTGGGTAAAAAAGACCCATGCTTTCCACCCGCTCCTGGAAGCGCCCCAACACGGCCCCGCTTTCAACCCGGGCTGTGAGGTTGCCCCGGTTGATTTCCAGGATCCGGTTCATTCTTTTCATGTCGAGGACAATGCCCCCGCGGATGGGAGTGCATCCCGCCGAAAGCCCGGTTCCTGCTCCCCGGGGTGTCACCGGAATACCTTGTTCGGATGCATACTTCAACACCCTGGAGACTTCCTCCGTCGTGTGGGGCAGAACCACGGCGTCCGGCTTTCCTCGCACGAAATATTGAACGGCGTCGGCGGCGTACGCATAGAGGTCTTCGGGATCGGCCCACACCTTTTGACGATCCAGGAACCGACAAAGATCCTGCGCGATGGCGGTCATCTCTCATTCCTTTAAGCGTATGCGGTGGAGTTTTCCGGTTTTTGGGATCCCGTCAAGAGCCGATGGAACCACGTCCTATGCTAAAGGATTTACTTTGAAAAAACAGTCAAAGTCAACTACATTGACAAATCAATCTCTTGAATTTCCGGATTTGAGGCCTACCATGACCGAACAAAGTCCCCTATTACCCCTGGTCCAGAAATACTTTGAGCACGATACGGCCGCCGCTGCGCACAGCCTGGAGCGGATGACCGAGGATGAGGCGGTTGAAGTCTTGAAGGCGCTGCCCACTTCTCTCACGGTGCGTGCGATTCACCACTTGCAGGTCAGTTATGCGGCCGCCCTGCTCAAAGATGCCGACACGGCTGTTTTT
>ENA-OSEO01005458-OSEO01005458.1-sediment-metagenome-genome-assembly--contig:-NODE-5458-length-12211-cov-3.880254_pt1 | contig 12211 bp, 9 predicted proteins | sample MGYA00237883_ERZ534232 | MGnify/ENA metagenome assembly ERZ534232
ACTTCCCGTTCAAGCTGAGCGATCTCGAGTGCGACGCCTACGGCGTCAGCCTCCACAAGTGGCTCCTGGCTCCGCTGGGCAACGGCTGCCTGTACGTGCGCAGGGAGATGATCCCGAAGTTCTGGCCCCTTCAGGCCGCCCCGGCGATTTCCCCGCATTGTGCCGGGAAATTAAGGCTTCGTCCACGGTTTCCCCTATCTCAGGTTCACTCTTCCAGCCATAGCCCCCTTAACCATCCCCGGTCCGGTCCTGTCCCTGGCCGTCCAGGGCCCGGCGGATGGCCCTGGCAAGATTGGCGAAAGTCACCGGTTTCACAAGAAACTCCCTGATGCCCAGTTGCCGGGCGGCATCGGGAGAAACCGTGTCACTGTAACCGGAGCAAAGAATAATGGGCAACTCGGGGCGCATCTTGATAAAATCGGCCGCCAGGTCCAAACCCGTCATTTGCGGCATGGTCAGGTCGGTGATCACCAAGTCGAATTCCTGGGGGCGGCTATGGAACAATTCCAGGGCCGCGCGGCTATTGGTCAGAACCGTGACCTCGTAGCCCAGATGCGTCAAGAGCCGGCGCGCCACTTCGGCCACCTGGGCTTCGTCCTCCACGTAGAGAATCCTCTCCTGGCCGGGGGTCGGAGGGGCTTCCTCTTCGGTTTTCGCAGCCGCGTCGTTTTCCAGCCGGGGCAGGTAGACCTGGAAACTGGAGCCTTCTCCCAGCTTGCTGTCCACCAGGATCGCGCCCCCCAGTCTGGAAACGATGCCATGGACTACCGCCAGCCCCAGTCCAGTGCCTTCCCCCGGCTTCTTGGTGGTGAAATAAGGATCGAAAATGCGTTCCAAGACCTGGGGTTCCATGCCCTGGCCGTTGTCACGCACCACCAGCTGGAGATAGGAACCGGGCGCCAGTGGGGACGAAACTCCGGCCTGATCCTCATCCACCTCCACGCAGTCCAGGCTTACTTCCAGGACCCCGCCCCGCTTCTGCATGGCCTGGTAGGCATTGGTGCACAAGTTCATAATCACCTGATGGATCTGGGTGGGATCGGCCAGCACCGTGCCGCGCTCCTCATTGATCCGGGTGCGGACCTCGATAGTGGTGGGCAAAGAGACCCGGATCAGGTTCAGCACCTCCTTCAAAATCTGGCGGACCTGTACCTGCTCCTTCTGCTGGTCTATGCTGCGGGTGAAGGTGAGAATCTGCCGCACCGCGGTCTGGGCCCGTTTCCCGGCTTGCAGGATCTCCTGAAGATTAGCCTTGACCTCGCCCGGAACCGCGCCATTCTCCAGGCAAAGCAGGGAAAGCTCCACATTTCCCTGGATGGCCGCCAAGATGTTATTGAAATCGTGGGCGATTCCCCCTGCCAGGGTGCCGATGGCCTCCAGCTTCTGAGACTGGCGCAACTGGTTTTCCAGTTTGGCCCGTTCCAATTCCGCCACCTTCTTGTCGTTGATATCCAAGGCGTGGCCTAAAACGACTTGCCGTCCCTGGTAATGGATGGGCAGCGCCAGCATTTCCAGCCACCGGGTCTCTCCCCCCTTCGTCAGCCAGCGGACCTCCTTATGAGCCATGGGCAATTCACCCCGCTCCAGTGAACCCAAAAAAAACTCGAATAGAGTCCGGTCTTCCGGGGCGATGATTTCCAGGACCTTGATCCCCAGTAATTCCTGGAGAGTATAACCGTAATTCTCGATGGCCTTCTTGTTGACGTAAATGATGTGGCCTTTCTCGATAATCAGGATAATCGCCAGGGAATATTCCGTGAGCAGACGATAGCGCTCCTCGGAATCCCTCAGGGCCTCCAGGATGGAGTGAATGCGGCGCTGGTCCGCTTCCAGGCTGTCCACCATGGAATTGAAGGCCTGGGCCACCTGGCCGATCTCATCCTCCCGGTGCAGCGATAGCTTCTGGAAATTACCCTGGGCCAGGACCTCAGTGGCGTCGATGATCTTCTTCAAGGGCTTGGTCACCCGCCAGTTGAACACCAGAAAGACCGTCAAGACCAGAAAAGCAAAGACTCCCATAGTCCCCAGGTATAAGATGGCCCGGGTCACCATTATGGGTCTTAGATAGTCTTTTTCATAAATGAAACTGACAATCTGCCATTTCCATAAGGGAAAGTAACGATGGTGCAGCCTGATCCACTCCCCCTGCAACAGGTCTTCGGTTATTTTCATCTCTGGGGTCCGGGGCAAAACGGACAGTCCCAATACCCCGGGAGGCAGGTCCAGGGAGGCCCCCTCCAAAACCTGGTTAGCCCCCAGCACCAGGATGTGCAGGTTAGGGAGTTTGGCACTGATCTTTTTAATTTCTTCCAGAGCCTCCTTGCGCATGGTGGCCATCATTTCTCCATCGTCTTCCAGGCGCATTTCCAGGAGATCGTGAAACTTGGCCTCGCAGATAGTGATCCCCAAAGAGGTGGCCAGGCGTAATTCCGCCTCCATGTTTTCCTCCAGGGGGTGGATCAACGGGGGCGTCAAGTAGTAGATGGAAAGGGTGGCAACGATAATCCCTAAGGCCAGGACCGGAAATAGGATGGACCAGGCAATCCTTTTTTGGGGGGGAATGATGGTTCTCATCCTTTGCCTTTGCTGGACCCTCAAAACCGGGGCGGCGCAGTTTGCATGGAGTGGGGGTAAACAATCTCCTTTTTGCCGTCTTGCCATTGTATCAGCAGGGGGCTGTGAGCCAACTGCATGCCGGTGCTGTCCACCCGGAACCGCCCGACAATGGTGACGGTATCTAGAGACAGAATATAGTCCCGGAGCCTTTCTCGATCCAACGACTGGTTATGCTTGATGCCTTTTTCGATAATCTTGCAGGCGGCATAGGCCGAGGCTGCATGGTAGGAAGGGGTTCTATGGGCCAGTTTCTTGAAATTTTCTATGAACTCCTTGGTCCCCGGAAAAGGAATGCGGATGTGCGGTTCCCATTGGGAGGGGCCGAATATCCCCTCGGCCATGCTTCCCCCGCGATGATAAAAAGAAGGGAGCGACGGCGCGATGCTCTCACAGATGGCTTTGGGCCGGAACTTGGCCTGTTTCAAGAGATCCAGCATGATGTAGGAGTCTTCGGGATAGGAACAAAAAATCAGAGCGTCTGGCCGGGTGTCCAGAGATTCCCGCAGTAACTGGTAGATTTCCTCCTTCCCCTCCCGGAAGGCCTGGCAGTACTTCACTTGCAGGCCCAAGCGTTTGGCCCAAGACTCGGCGCCCCGGGCGGTGCTGATATTGTGGGGAGTGTTCTCGAAGAGAATGGCCAACGACTCCAGCCCCTGGCGGGCGATAACGTCCAGAAAACCTATGAGGATGCGTCCGGCAGGGGTATAGACGCCGAAGAGATACTTATATCCCCGGCGCCACAGGGTCTCCCCTGAGGCTGCCGCCGCCAGCATGACAAACTTATGGCGCTCGCTCAACTCCGACGCCTTCTGGGTCAATGGCGTGCCATAAGGCGAGAGCAACAGGTCCATCTTATCTTTGACAATGAGCCGGTGGTAAAATTTCTCCACCAACTCCGGCCGGCTCTGGTCGTCATAGAGGACCAACTGCACCGGCCGGCCCAAGAGGCCCCCCCGCTGATTGACTTGTTTTTCCCAGAGCCGCATGGCATCCAGGACCATGGCCGACGGCTCCAAGTATTTCCCGGACAGGGATACGGTGGCCCCGATACGGATGGGTGGACCTTTCTGGCCCTGGCCTGTCTGCGGCATAAATAACCAGAGACCGGCCAATATAGCCCCCAAAGTCAAGCCCCGGAGAATTCTCCCGGATTTTTTCCTCCCAGATCGAGTCCCGGCGTCTGAATGGCTGCCCGCCAAATCTTGCGGCATCTTCTCCTTCCCTGGGAAAATTCCTTGGCCGATGGAAAGGGGCCTTGGCCCCCTCGGTGCTCTATACCATTTATCCGGGGCACAAGTTAAGCAAAATGCATAATATTGTCATCGGCCAATCCAAGTTTTTTTTAAAATATTAACTTGGATTTTTTCTGACCAGAATTAGACATTTTTCTTTAAGGGGAGACGCGCCTGGAGCCGGCCACCGGAATGTCCCCCTTCGGCGGTGACCTCTACCCTGCCGCCCGCCTCCCGCTACCCCTGCTCTAGTTTCCCAGGATTACTTTGCCTGAATAAAGACCAAACTTGCTGGCAATGATATGCTGGAGAGGCGAGGGCTAAGGCGGGGGCGTCTTGAGGCTGACCATTCCCCCCTCTCCCCTGCTTGACAAAGGGCCGGCAAAAGGATTAAATATGGTCAAAATCCCGCATTCTCCAAGGGTTTCCTCAAGATGGGCCTTTTTTCCAAAGTCATGGTGGCCAACCGCGGCGAGATCGCCGTGCGCATCATCCGCGCCTGCAAAGAACTGAATATTCCCACGGTCACCGTCTTCACCGAGCAGGACGCCAACGCCATCCACATCACCAAAGCCGACCAGGCCATCTTAGTCAGCCCCGGCCCGGTGGCTGGTTATCTAGACTACCGGCAGATTATCGATATGGCCAAATGGGCCAAGGCCGACGCCATTCATCCGGGCTACGGCTTCGGCGCCGAAAACTGGGAATTCGCCCAAGCCGCGGCCGACGCGGGCCTCACCTTTATCGGCCCGCCGCCGGAGGCCATGCGCCGCATGGGAGACAAGGTCCTGGCCCGGCAGCTCGCCGGCGGAGCAGGGTTGCCCATCGTCCCCGGCTCCCCGGTGCTCGACATCGAGGACGAAGGACAGGTCCGGGAATGGGCCGCGCGTGTCGGCTTCCCCTTGCTTATTAAAGCCAAGGGCGGCGGCGGCGGCCGGGGCATGCGCCGGGTCAATGATGAAGCCGAGCTTCTGGCCGGCCTGCCGGGGGCTAGCCGGGAAGCGGCCCGCAACTTCGGCGACCCCGCGGTTTACCTGGAAAAGCTGATTTTAGAGCCCAAGCACATCGAGATCCAGATCCTGGGGGACAAGCACGGCCATCTCATTCACTTAGGCGAGCGGGATTGTTCCATCCAGCGCCGCCATCAGAAGATCATCGAGATTGCGCCGTCTTTGGTCCTGACCCCGGAGAAGCGCGTCGAGATGGGGGAGTTGGCCAAAAAAGCGGCCCGGCTGCTGAACTACCATTCCGTAGGCACCATGGAATTCCTGGTGGACCAGGATCTTAATTTCTACTTCCTGGAGATGAACACCCGCATCCAGGTGGAGCACCCTATCACCGAACTCATCACCGGCATCGACCTGGTGGCCGAGCAGATCAAGGCCGCGGCCGGGGAGCGCTTGACGCTAACCCAGGAAGACGTGCAACTCAACGGCTATGCCATCGAGTGCCGCATCAACGCCGAGGATCCTCGCAATAACTTCTTCCCCTCTCCCGGGCGCATCACCCGCTACCAGTCCCCCGGCGGCATCGGCATCCGCCTGGACGGCTGCGTCTTCGGGGGCTACGAAGTCCCCCCTTATTTCGACCCGCTCTTAGCCAAACTCTGCGCCTGGGGCAACACCTGGGAAGAGGTCTTGTCGCGCATGGACCGGGCCCTGGAGGAATACATCATCCGGGGCATCAAGACCACCATCCCCTTTTACCGCAAACTCCTAAAAGACGAAGATTTCCGCTCCGGCCGCTTCACCACCAGCTTCCTGGCCGAGAAGATGCCCTCCCTCACCTACACCGACACCCGGGAACCCTGGGACCTCTTCTACGTCGCCGGGGCCACTTTATTTTGTGAACTGAATCAGATTGCGAAGAAGTAGGAGTAAAGGCTTTCATTAATTGAGTTATTTTATGGTAAAGGCTTCATCCCTCTGACTGGGGATTGTTTTGAAGACCACTCACGAAGATCACAAGTTCAGTATCACTATTCATAGTGATGACCTTGCGGTGATCAACTGCTTGCGAGCCTTAAGCAAGTATAGCCAGAAGACTGGAAACAACAATATTCCGTGGGGTGGCACGAAAGACAAAGATTGGATACGCGATGAGCATCAAGTAACTTTTCATTTTTCTGATCCGACTTACAGAGAAGGATTTTTGTCAGAATTGGAACGGCTGCTTCCCTCGGGTATTTGGCGAGAAATTCGTAGGAGCGACAATGATCCGGCAAAACCTGTAAAATAGACATCTACAGAAGCCCCCCTACTGTCATTCTGAACGGAGCGCAGCGCAGTGAAGAATCTCGTCTTTGAGGGTGTGAAATGACTATAAGTTGTCGGCAAAACCGGTTTTCCTGTCACGGAACGCCTGGGAGGGCATCAACGCCGGGAAAATACGAGATTCTTCGCTGCGCTCAGAATGACAATGCTTCGCTCAGAATGACAGTTTAGGGGAAATTGAGGTTTTGAAACAGCTTCTACTCTTCATCCTGAGTGTGCGGGGAACGAGATTCTTCGGTCGCTTCACTCCCTCAGAATGACAATTATTAGGAAAAGGTGATTTTGGCAAGGGGCTTTTCGGATTGCCTCCTTTAAATTATTGAAGACTTGCCGGTCAAAATGCGCCAATATTATGTCTACATTTTGACGAATAAATCCGGGACGCTTTATGTGGGGGTGACCAATGATTTGGAAAGGAGGATGTCGGAACACAAGGGTTCTTTAGTGCCGGGATTCACCAAGAAATATAAGATAGATCAATTGATGTATTATGAAGAGGCCAATGATGTCCGGGAGGCGATTGCCCGGGAGAAACAGATTAAAGGCTGGCGGCGGGAGAAGAAGATTGCTTTGATCGAAGCGGATAATCCTACGTGGCAGGATTTGAGCGCAGATTGGTTTTAAAAGGTATATTTTTGATAAAAGAGGGTCATTCTGTTGAAATGGAGCTTCAAAGACGAGATTCTTCACTCCGCTGCGCTGCGTTCAGAATGACAAACGGGCTGCCAATTGCTTTCCTAAGCTGAGACCTGGGAATGAGGGGATAAAATATTTTATCTGTGTTTATCGGCGTGCATCGGCGGCTGATCTTTTAACCGCCGATGCACGCCGATATACGCCGATTATTTTAAAACTGAAAACTGAAAACTACAAAAAATGTTCAATCCCGTAAAAGTCACTGATGTTACGCTCCGGGACGGGTTGGAGGATTTTGTTCTCCGGCATCTGCGCCTGGATGATTTGGGACGGCTGGTGAGCCTCCTGGACCGGGCGGGTTTTTACTCCCTGGATTGCTGGGGCGGCTCCACTTTTTATGCCGCGTTGACGGACCTCAAGGAAGACCCCTGGGAACGCTTACGAAAAATGCGCCGGGCCTTGACCCGCACTCCTATCCAGATGATCTTAAGGGGCCGCATGCTGGTGGGCTTCAAGCCCTACGCCGACGACATGGTGCGCAAATTCGTCACCCGGGCCGCGAGCCTGGGGGTGGATATCTTCCGGGTCTACGACAACTTAAACGACCTGGAGAACATGGAGAGCGCCATCAACGCGGTCAAGGAGCTGAGGAAGCAGGTGGAGGCCACGGTGCTTTTTTCGCTGAACCCCCACGTCACCAACGACGACTACCTGCAACTGGCCAGCGGCTTGACAAGTACGGGGGCCGACGTCATCTGCTTCAACGACTCCTTCGGGGTCATCAACCCCCACCAGGTGCGCACCCTGATCTCCACCTACCGCCGCTATTTTAACCAGCCTCTAAGGCTCCATCTCCACAACAACCACCAGGCCGCGCTCACCTCCTACCAGGAGGGCGTGCGCCAGGGCGCGGCCCTGGTGGACACCACCCTGGCCGCGCTGGCCTGGTCCTACGGCCCGCCGCCGGTGGAATCCCTGATGTTCTCCCTGGCCGGCTCCCAACACGACCCCCACATCGACTTGGACGTCCTGGGCGAGGCCGGCGAGTTCCTGGAGCAACTCAAAGAGAAATATCACTACCGGGAGCCCTCCCCCCGGAAAATGGACGACCACCTGGGCCCGGACTACCTCCCCGGCCCCTTGAAGGAGTTTATCAAGGAGGAGCTGAAACGCCGGGACGCCCGGGACCGCCAGCGGGTGGCCTGCAAGGAAGCCCACCAGGTCTGGTGCGACCTGGGGTATCCCGCTTTGAAGGGTAGGATCCTGGAGATCGTGGGCCTCCAGGCCGTGCAAAATATCGCCTCCGCCCGGCGTTACGAAACCATCATCCCCAGCTTGCAGAGCCTCATCCGGGGAAAATTCGGGCGGCTGCATTCCCCCATCCTCCTGGAACTGCAAAGCCGGGCCCTGGCCCCGGAAGACGAACCCCCGGCTCCCCTGGAACCGGAAGGCGCGTTGCGGGCCCTTCCGGGTCTGGAGAAGGAAGAAGACGTCCTCACTTACAGCCTCTTTCCCGAGGAAGCCGAGGCTTTTTTCCATATGCGGGCCGACGGCGCTCGCGCCCCTGCGGCACCGGCGCCGGCGCCCCCGGCCCCCGGCCCCTACCCTCTTGCGGGAGTCCTCAGCACCCCCCTGCTCAACCTCAACCATAAGGGCGAAGAAGTCTGGGCCCGCCTGGACGGGGTGGGCGGGGTGCGTAAAGGCAAACAAGTTCTGTTCATTAATATCCAGGACCATATCGAGGAGATCGAGGTGCAACTCGTTCCCGGCGAAGGCAAAAGCCGAGATTACCTGGTGACCTTCCACGGCGACACCTACCGCATCCGGGTCAGCAAAACCTTCCCCAAGGAACAGGAATACACCCCGGTCTTCCTGGAAATCAACGGCCAGATGGAAGAATTCCTCATCAAAAACCCGGCAGGGGAGAAAGGTTAATAATGGCTTAAGATGAGGGTTTCTGAGGGAGGGCGGGGAGATCATCTCCCTGGCCCCCTCCCCGCCATACCATTTCCCACCCCCCACGACAGGAGGTCGCCATGCGCGTCAGGTCCCGGATGTTGCCCCCCGGTTGGTATCCCGGCAGCAAGAGTGCGTGTCTGGAGGAGATTGAACAGATGGTGGCCGGGGTTAAGCCCCTGCCCCCGGGAACCAAAGTTTTCGGGGGCATTGTCCCCCATGCGGGCTGGTACTTTTCCGGTAAACTCGCGGCCCGGGTTTTTTATCTCAATTCCCTGATTACCCAGCCCCAGGTGGTGGCGGTTTTCGGGGGCCATTTGGGGGGCAATTCCCCGCCTCTGCTGGTGGCCGAAGACGCCTGGGAAACGCCTTTGGGGAACGTCACCCTGGCCACGGAGTTCTATGAGCCCCTGCGGAAACGCCTGACTTTCAAAGAAGAACATCCTGGCGACAACACTATTGAAATCCAGCTCCCCCTGGTGAAACACTTCTTCCCTAAGGCCCAGGTCCTGGCGGTGCGCGCCCCCCACTCCCAACAGGCCGTGGCCTTGGGCGAGGCAGTGGCCGCGATCGCGGCGGACAAAAAACTTTCTCTTCTGGCCTTCGGCTCTACTGACCTGACCCATTACGGCCCCAACTACGGCTGGGCTCCCAAAGGCTTCGGCCGGGCCGCGGTGCAGTGGGTCAAAGAGGAGAACGACAAAAAATTTGTGGACCTGGCCCTGAAGATGGACGGCCCCGGCCTCCTTAACGCCGCGGCCCAGGACCAGAGCGCTTGCAGCGCCGGCGGCGCGGTGGCCGCCATCACCGCGGCCAAAAAGCTGGGGGCCACCAAGGCCCGCCTGGTGGACTACTACACCTCCTACGATATCATGCCCGGCGACAGCTTCGTTGGGTATATGGGGGTGGTGCTGGAGGGGTAAGGGCCGGGAACCGGTGGTACAGGTTTTCAAGCCTGTGCAGCACCCAGGGCAAGTGCAATCATTATGAATATCCAGTTCCACCCTCACGCCAAAGAACGGATGTCGGAACGCGGCGCCAGCGAAGCCGAAGTTATCGCTACGATTCAAGACGGGGAAAGATTTATTGCTAAATTTGACCGTATTGGTTTTCGCCGTAATTTTTCCAAGGGTTTTATCCGGCGTGGCAAGAATTATCAAAACAAACAAGTTGAGGTTTATGCGGTGGAAGAGAGAGGAACCTTGCTTATCTTGACGGTTATTGTTAAATACTTTTAAAGGATTCAAGATTATGAAGATCACCTATGATCCCCGCTACAACATTGCTTATATCCGGCTGCAAGAAAAAGGCGCAGAAGTGGAAACCCTCCGCATCAGCGATGAACTGAATGTAGACGTGGCCCCCAACGGCGTTGTTTATGGCATTGAACTGCTCAACGCCAACCGCCAGCTTTTCACCCAGGACCAAGGCAAACTCATCATCGAAAACGAGGCCCTGGGAGGCCGCCAGGAAATAGAGTTGGCTGGAAATTAAAAGAGATGCGGGTGGAGGCCCAGGGGAGGTAAGGCGGGGTTCCCCCGCCCGCCCTTCCCGACTCGCATGAAGATATAGTGGCACAGGCTTCCAGCCTGTGCATAACTTATCTTCACTCTTATGAATTAGGAGGACAGCAAATGGATATTTTAACATCTACTAATATTGTAGTTAACACCGTAAAATCCCTTTTTGAAATGGCTTCTAAGACTGGAAATCGGGACCTTCTTAGCAAGATATCTGAGTTGCAAGGAGGGATTTTTGAGACGCGACAACAAGCATTATCTTTAATCGATGATAATATAAAATTGCGGGGCAAAAATAGAGGAGCTCGAGAAAGAACTCAAATTAATTCATGATATGGAATTCAAAGACGGAATTTATTGGCGCAAAGGTGAAGAAACAGATGATAAAGGTCCTTTCTGTCCTATATGCTTAGATAAAGATAAAAAAGAAATTCATTTGCAGCCATCTTCAAAGAAAGGCTTTAGATGTTATGTTTGTCATTTCGCAATCAGAGAAGAATTTGATGCAGTAGTCCCCATCCATAGGAACAGAGGTTTTTAAATAAATTATATCCTATTATAATTATCAATCACAAAGGAGGAACACTATCCTAATATATCCTGCACAACGATTTCTGAACCAACAAGAAATAAAAACACCCGTTCAAGGGAATTTCCAATTTCTCGAATACTGAAATTAAATGAAGTGGATAACTCATGACAAAAATATGCCGTAACTCAAAAGTTTTATTCAATATTTTAAAGGTATCTTCTGCCTCATTTGCAAGTTCCATTGATCTATCTTCATAATTTAATTCAACAGACATGAACAATTCTTTAAAATCCTTCCCTATGATTATTGTAAGTACTTCAATTATATCCCCTACTTTATTAACTGGAAGCAGATGCGCTATCAAATCTCCCACGCTACCTTTTCTACTGTGAATATGCAGAATATCACGCAACTCGAATTTCATTTCTTTAAGAGATTCAGCGTTTTTGCGGCAGACACTTTTTCGATTAATTAGATCAGAGACTGCCATTCTAAACCAACCTTCGATAATCGATATTGCCGCGATTGGTATATATCGAGCGAATTCCTTTTTTACTTTCTTATTACCAAAATCATTTTTCTTAATTTCCCAGAAAGCCTTTATTAATGGATGAATCCTTTTCACCACTTGCTGCCAGCGGTTTGCGCGTCGCAGCATACGTGACTGAATTTCTTCTATTTCACTGAAGTAATTTCTCTTTCTACTCATTGTGTATCTCTGATAATATTATCAACACTTCAAATTAAAGGTTTTTAGCAAATTATTTTTTAATTACCATGGATAGTTAAGATAAGCAATACTAACTCAAAGTTATTGCCACCAGCTTTGCAGAAAAAGAGGCGAACCCTTGGGTCCGCCCCTTCTTTTTGCCCTATGGGATTGGGGGGTGGGGGATTGGGGCAAGGGGGAGTCTAAGGTGCACAGGCTGGAAAGCCTGTGCTACTGCCCCTTAGCTCCCTCCAAAATCATTTCCCCTCCCCTGCCCTACCGCCCGCCGCTCCCGGTGTTGAGAATCAACGGCAGGCCGTCTTTGCCGCCGACAATGATGACTTTGGTATTTTTGGATTCGGCCAGCATCTTGGTGGCTTCAATCCCCTTCCAGCGCAGGAGCGGCTCGGAGATGCCTTTGGAGACGATGTTCTGGAAATCCTGGATGCCTTTGGCTTCGATGCGTTTGCGCTCGGCCTCCTGGGTCTCTTTGGCCAGGACGAATTGCATCTGCTGGGCCTGTTGCTCCGCGGCCAGCTTGTCGTTAATGGCCTCCTCCACCATTTTGGGGAGGGTGATGCGCCGCAGCAGCACCCTTTCCAGCTCCACGCCCCGTTCCTTAAGGGGCTTTTCCAGGTCCTGGAAAATCTGGCTGGCGATGAGCTCCCGGCTGGAGGTATAGAGGTCCTTGGCTTCGTGCTGCACGGTCACTCCCCGGATGGCGGAGCGGAACTGGG
>ENA-OSEO01005459-OSEO01005459.1-sediment-metagenome-genome-assembly--contig:-NODE-5459-length-12208-cov-11.930179_pt1 | contig 12208 bp, 13 predicted proteins | sample MGYA00237883_ERZ534232 | MGnify/ENA metagenome assembly ERZ534232
CTGCTGCGTCGTGAGGATGGACTGGTGCCCCATCGTCTCCCTCACCAACTCCAGATCCTGCCCCATGTTCACGGATCGGGCGGCGAAAAGATGCCGGAGGTCGTAAGGGGTCAGCCGCAATTCCCGGGCCCCGGGCCCCCTTTTCCGTTTCAGGATCTTCTCCGCTTCGGAGCAGATTTCCCGGAACCGGCGAAAATAGGCTTCCTGTTTGAGTTCATCCCCGCGCTCGTTGCAGAAGAGGGGCAATTCGTCGTTGCGGAAGAGCCGGCGGTGCATCGAGATCGTTTCTGCAAGGACCTTGCGGGCCCTCCGGTCGACGAAGGGCACCGCCCTTGCCCTGGACGTCTTGGCGATCTCGGGCCGAACGTGGACGACCCCCCGATCGAACGACACGTCGCCGATTTTCAACCCTCTCAGTTCAGAGGTCCGAAGGCCCGACGTGATCGCCAGGATCACCATGGCCCTGTCGCGAAGCGCCGCCCAGCTGTCGAGACGCTCGAGCCGGGCTTCCAGGCTTTCCAGCAGCGCTTCCATCTCCTCCTGGTCGAGCCATACGACCCGCACTTCCGCCTTCGTCTTCCTGATTTCCTCCAGGTCGATCTCCGTCCCCTGGAAGATTCCCTGCTTGAGGCAGAAATGCCAGAAGGCCTTCAGGTAGGCGATTCGATTGTTCCGTGTCCGGGGCTTCAGCCGGGTATCCCTGAAGAAGGCATCGACGAACCTTCCCTCGTTCCTGCCGAACCGGGCCCCCGGCTGGCTGTAGAACGCCCTTACCTGCCTCCGGTAGTCCCGCCGGGTCGTCTCCGCGAGATCCGGCTTCCCCCGGAGGAAAAGCTCCAGAGTGTCCTCCCAGGTTTCCTCTTGTGTCAACATTCGAAGTTTTTTGGGGCGTGCCATGATCGTTCCTCCTTCTCCAAGCGTTCGCTCTGCTCATGGAAAAGGCGTAGCGTCATCCAGGCATAAAAAAATCCCTCCCGGGGATGCCCGGGAGGGATCGAGGAAGACAGGGTCAAAGGACTTTCTTGCGCTTTCTGGGGAGGAAGCCTATCCTACGCCGGTTCTTTTCTACCCCCGAAAAGCCTGTGGTTGCAAGGCTTTAGGAAGGATTTGGAGGCGGCACCCGGATTCGAACCGGGGGTGAAGGATTTGCAGTCCTCTGCCTTACCGCTTGGCTATGCCGCCCCAAAACAAAAATGGAGCGGAAGACGGGATTTGAACCCGCGACCCCAACCTTGGCAAGGTTGTGCTCTACCCCTGAGCTACTTCCGCTCGTCCGCATTGAAAAGATGGTGGCGGGACCCAGAGTTGAACTGGGGACACGCGGATTTTCAGTCCGCTGCTCTACCAACTGAGCTATCCCGCCGCTTCTGACGGAGAGAATCTTTATGTTGGCGGGGCTGACGAGACTCGAACTCGCGACCTCCGGCGTGACAGGCCGGCGCTCTAACCGACTGAGCTACAACCCCGCATCAACTCTGATTGCCAAATTGCGATTGCTCTTATTGGTGGGCGAAACAGGGTTCGAACCTGTGACCCCCTGCTTGTAAGGCAGGTGCTCTTCCGCTGAGCTATCCGCCCGAACGCGAGGGATAGTATATCCGGCCTTCAAAAACCTGTCAACACGTCCTTACACCCAATCCGCTCCGTTCCCAGAATCCCCTCAGGGCGTCGTCCACCTGGTCGAAATCGATAAGGAAGGCATCATGCCCCTCCTCGCTTTCGATCTCATCGTAAAACGCCCGGACTCCCGCCTTCTCCGCAAGGTCGGCCAGCTCCTCCACCTGCCAGGTGGGAAAAAGCATGTCGCTCGAAATTCCGACCGCCAGAAGGTGTTTGCCCGCCAAAGTTTCCAGGGCGGCTTCCGCTCCTCCCCTCCCCGCCCCGATGTCGTGGCGGTCCATGGTGCGTGTCAGGTAAACATAACAACTGGCGTCGAAGCGGCGGACGATTTCCTCGCCATGATGGTGAAGGTAGGATTCGACCTGGAACTGGCCCGACCAGTCGCCCAGGTTCCCGTTCCGGACCTGCCGCATCCACCTCTGGGCAAAGCAGCTTTCGCTCTTGTAGGTGATCATGGCCAGCATGCGGGCCATGGCCAGGCCTTTTGCCGGCGAAGGTCCTCCGTGATAACAGCCGTTGTTCCAGTTTGGATCCGAGAAGATGGCCTGCCGCTGAACCTCGTTGAAGGCGATGGCCTGGGGGTAGAGGTGTGCCGGGGTGCCGATCACGGCGATTCGGTCCACCGCCTCGGGATAGAGGATGGCCCACTCCAGGGCCTGCATTCCCCCCAGCGATCCCCCGATGACCGCCCCGATCCGGGGAAATCCCAGCTTGTCCAGGGCAGTCTTCTGGGCCTTGACGATATCCCTGACCGACAGGAGGGGGAAATCCATCCCCCAGGGCTGGCCGGTCGCCGGGTTGAGGGAAAGGGGCGAGGTCGACCCGTAAGGGCTGCCAAGGATATTGAAGCAATAGACGCACAGGTGGTTCGTGTCGATGGCCTTGTGATGCCCCACAACGGGTTCCCACCAGGGCTGGGGATACCCGTTACCCGTCTCTCCTGTTACTCTATGGCTTCCCGTGAGGGCATGACAGACGACAACGATATTCTCCCCGTCGGGACTCGGTGTCCCGTAGCGGGCATAAACTTGCCGGACGCCCTCGAGGACACGGCCCGATTCCAGTTCCAGGAAGGGCAGTTCAACGCACCCGATGAACTCATCCGGCCCGTCTGGCATGCAGCCCGCCTCCCCTCGCTGCATTCCCCAATGCCTGGTCAAGGTCTTCGAGGAGGTCCGCCGAGTCTTCGATCCCGATGCTGAGCCGGATCAAGCCTTCGTCGATCCCTGCTGCCTTCCTGTCGGCAGGGGAAAGTTGCCCGTGGGTCGTGCTGGCAGGATGCAGGGCCATGCTCCGTGAATCGCCCAGGTTGGCCACTGAGGCAAAAAGCTCGAGGGATTCAAGGAAGGTCCGTCCCGCATCGACGCCCCCCTTGATGCAGAAGGCCGCCATGCCCCCGCAGCCGTTCGACAGGTACCGTCCTGCCAGGCTCCGCTGGGGGTGACTCGCCAGGCCGGGATAGCGAACCCATTCGACCTGCGGGTGGTTTTCGAGGAAGTTGGCGACCTTGATGGCGTTTTCGCTGTGACGGGCCATCCTCAGGGGCAAGGTTGCAAGTCCCAGGTGAAGGAGATAGGCGTTGAAGGGGGAAAGGCAGCCCCCGAGGTCGCGAAGAATGGAACAGCGAATCTTGGCCGCAAGGGCCCCCTTCCCGAACCGATCTGCAAACACGAGCCCGTGGTAGGAGGCATCGGGGGCCGTCAGGGTTTCCCACTTGCCGGAAGCGTTCCAGTCCAGGTTGCCGCCGTCGACGATGGCGCCGGCGATGACATGCCCGTGGCCCGATAGGTACTTGGTGGCGGAATGGATGACGATGGAAGCCCCCCACTCGATGGGCCGGCAAAGGGCCGGGGATGCGAAGGTGTTGTCGACGACGAGGGGAATGTTGTTTTCCCTGGCGATTTCGGCCAGCCCTTCGATGGGCGCGACGTTCATGACGGGGTTGCCGATCGTTTCCGTGATGATGCACCGGGTTTTGGGCGTAACCGCCGCACGGACCGCGTCGAGGTCGTCGGTTTCAACGATCGTGTTCGACACGCCCATCCGGCCGAAAAAGTTCTTCAGCAGGGTCAGTGTTCCCCCGTAAAGCCGCCTCCCCGCGACGACATGGTCTCCTGCCGAGCAGAGGACCGCCAGGACGTGGGTGAAGGCCGCCTGCCCGGAAGAAGTGGCCACGCAGTCGACACCGCCCTCGAGCGATGCCAGCCCCTGTTCGAAGGCAGAAACCGTCGGATTCGAGATTCGCGAGTAGATATGCCCCGGTTCTTCCAGCTCGAAGAGGCGCATGGCCATTTCGGGAGAATCGAACCGGTATCCGGCCGTCATGTAGACGGGCAGCCCGAAAGACCCGGTGGCGCTGTCGTGGCTCCACCCGGAATGCAGGGCCCTGGTCATCATTCCCATCTTTTCTCCCTTTTCACGCATCATGGACAATGCACCTCCCAAAAAAATTGGCCCCTTCCGAAAGAGGAAGGGGCTCAAACAAGATCTTCCTCTCCTATCAAGCAGCGTTCCGCTGCCGGTCTTGGCACCACGCCCCAAAATAGGGGGCAGGTTGCCGGGCTTCATCGGGCCGTTCCCTCCGCCGCTCTGGATAAGAGTTTGCCTGAAACAGTTTTTAAGGTTCAGGGTAAATTGGAAGAGATTCTATGCTGTGGAGCTTCTCATTGTCAAGGGGTCAACCCTGGAAAAAACGGTCCGCGTTTCCGGCCAAAAGGGCTTCCTGCTGTTGGGGCATCAATCCTGCGGCCTCGATATGGCGGGCGTGGCGAGGCCATTTCAAAATCGGGAAGTCGCTCCCGAAGAGGATTTTGTCTCCCAGGCCGGCCGCCCAGGCGGCGCGGTAGATCGCGGGTTGGTAGAGGAACGGCAGGGCCGCCGTGTCATACCAGGCGTTGCCCAGGATGGTGGCCATTTCCGGCATCAGCTCGTAAAGCCAGAGACCGCCTCCCATGTGGGCGAAGACGACCTTGAGCTCGGGGTGGTGGGTGCAGAGGGCAACCGCTTCCGCGGGCCCGACGGTCCCCTTTCCCGGGTAGGTGTGCCCCACGGGCTCGGCGGCGTGGAACACCACCGGCATCCCCGACTCGTGGCAGGTTCCTGCCAAACGCCATGTCTGGCGGATATCCGAGGGGTCGAAGCCCTGCCCGTCGGGGAAAAGCTCCCCCACTCCCCACAGGCCCTTTTCCCGGCACCGGATGATTTCCTCCTCCGCCCCCCTCGCAAGCGGGGGAACCACGGCAAAACCTTTCAGTCTGCCGGGGTGAAGGGACTGGGCCTCGATGACGTAGTCGTTGCACTCCCGGCACAAGCCAAGGTCCTTGAAGGCGAACCCGAACACCCAGCTCTCGCTGATTCCGTCCGCGTCCATGGCTGAAAGGACGTCTTCGGCAGTCGCCCAGCGGTGAACCTTTCCCCGCGCCAGCATGCCGAAATACGGCTCGGTCTCGGCGATGCTTTCCCAACGCTCGATGATATGGGGCGGGTAGACGTGGACATGGCAATCGACCTTTCTCACCCATTCACACTCCCTTCCGGGGATGTCGACTTTCGAATAGAGGCGATATTTTCCATGATACGCCTTGTGGTTTCCGGGCGGTTCATCGTGTAGAGATGAATCCCGTCAACCCCGGAAGTCAGCAGGTCGACGACCTGGTCCGTCGCATAGGCGACCCCGGCCTCCGCCAGGGCTTCGGGTGAGTTGGCATACCGGGCCATGATGCGCGTGAAGCGGGGAGGCAGCGAGGCCCCGCAGAGGGAAACGATGCGCTGCACCTGGCGTGCGTTCAGCACCGGGAAGATTCCCGCCACGAGAGGAACGCTGATTCCTTTTTTATCCGCCGCGTCCCGGAAGCGGTAGAAGAGGTCGTTGTCGAAAAAGAGCTGGGTCATGAGGAAATCGGTCCCCGCGTCGACCTTCATCTTGAGAAAATCGAGATCCCTCGCCGGGTCGGAACAATCCACGTGCCCTTCCGGGTAGGCCGCCCCTCCGATGCAGAAGTTGCCGAAATGGTTTTCCCTCAGGTAGCGCACGAGGTCGCAGGCATAGGAAAAACTTCGGTCCGGGTTTTCTTCCTCCCCCGGCTGGGGATCCCCCCTGAGCGCGAGAATGTTCTGGACGCCTTCTTCCAGGAGTTCTTCGCAAATCTCGTCGATCTCGCCTGCCGTATGGGATCGGCAAGTCAGGTGAGCCAGCGCTTCGATCCCGAAGACGTTGCGGATTCGCGAGGCGATCTCGACGGTCCGGTCACGGCTGGTGCCCCCCGCGCCGTAGGTGACGCTGATGAAAGCCGGGGACAGGTCCTTCAGGGCCTCTATGGTGCGATAGACGCTTTCGACCGGGACATCGGATTTCGGGGGGAAAACCTCGAAAGAGATGACCGGGCCGCTCTTCCTGAAAAGGTCGCGGATAAACATCGTTCACGCCCCCCTTCGCTTCTCGTCCATGAGGCGGTCGACAAGCCTGGCCGCTTCGATGGCGTCGAGGGCGTAACCGTCGGCCCCGGACTTTTCGGCGAACTGGGCGTTCACGGCGGCTCCGCCGAGGATGAACCGGCACGCCATTCCCCTGGCTTTGCCCATGGACACGACATCGGCCATCCGTTCAACCGTGGTTGTCATCAGCGCGGACAGGCCCACGATATCCGCCTTTTCGCTCAGGGCCGCCTCGAGTATGGCTTCGCAAGAGGCGTCCTTGCCGATGTCGACGACGCGGTACCCGCGGCTTTTCAGGACCATTCCCACGACGTTCTTTCCCAGGTCGTGCAGGTCGCCTTCCACCGTAGCCAGCAGGACGGTCCCCCTGGATTCGAGGGTCTCCCCGCCCGTGAGGAGGCGTTCCTCGGCGAGGCTGCAGACGGCCTGGGCCGCCTCCGATGATGCCAAAAGCTGCGGCAGGAAATAATCGCCGCACTCGTAAAGACGCCCCACTTCCTCCAGTGCGGGGAGGACCCTGTCCTGTATGAGGCTCATCGGCGCGGCTCCTTCTCCCAGGAAGGCCTCTCCCGCAGCCAGGGCGGCCTCCTTCTCGCCCCGGAGTATCGCCTCTTCGATCCCCGGCAAAGAAGGGGCGTTCAGGGGCGCCTGGAGAGGGGTAGAAGGCTCTTCCTTTCCCTTCGAGGCGGAAATGTAGCGTCTTGTCCCCGGGTCCCTCCCGGTGAGCGCGTTGGCGGCGCTCACGCAGGACATGAGCGGGACATCCAGCGGGTTGGCGATCACGGCTTCGAGCCCCGCCGACATGGCCATGGCCAGGAATGTCCGGTTCAGGAGAGCCCTATTGGGCAATCCGAAGGAAATGTTGCTGATCCCCAGGATGGAGCGGGTGCCAAGGGCTCCGAGGCCGCGCAGGCTTTCGAGCGTGACCAGCGCATGGGTTTCGCCGGCACCGAGCGCCAGGGTGAGAGGGTCGAAGAACAGGGCCCTTCGCGGAAGCCCGATCGAATCGGCAAGCTCCGCAGCCCTCTCGGCCAGTTTGAGCCGTCCTTTCGCATCCTCCGGGATTCCCTTGCTGTCCATCGTCAGGATGACGATGGACGACCCGGTGTGAAGGGCAATGCGAAGACCTCGTTCCAGCGCATCGGGCTCGCAGGTCACCGAGTTCAGCAGGGGGACGCCTGCAATGGTTCTTGCCGCCGATTCGAGGACGAGGGGATCGTCGCTGTCGATCGATACGGGCATCGCGGTGGACGCTTCCACGGCTGTAATTGCGGCTTTCATGAGGCTGATCCGGTCCTGTCCCGGAATGCCCCCGTTGACGTCGATGACCCCGGCCCCGGCCTCGGCCTGCAGCCGGGCCTCCTCCCTGACCGGGATCCAGTTTCCGGATAGCATGGCATCCCGCAAGGGTCCCTTCCGGGATGGGTTGATCCTTTCCCCCACGACAAGGAGCGGCTCGCAGGGGCCGCAGGCGGACAGGCGGGTGCGGCTCGCCAGGAGGGTGGCTTTCGGTCGTTCTCCGCGGCAGGGCTTGAAGCCGGCCAGTCTCCTGCCAAGTGCCTCGATGTGGGAGGGCGTCGTGCCGCAGCAACCGCCGATCACGGAAGCCCCGGCTTCGGCCAGTTTCGCGCACGCCTCGGCGAAGGGTTCGGGGGAAAGCCAGTCCCCTTCCGAGGGAAGTCCGCCGTTGGGGTAGACGAATACGGGCAGGTTCCCGGCCCGGTACAGCCGCCCCACGGTTTCGACGTAGGCATCCGGCCCCACACCGCAATTGGCTCCGACCCCCGATGCCCCGATGGCCAGGCCCCAGGCCATGGCGACTTCCGGGGGGGTGCCCGTCATGGTGCACCCGTTGCGGTCGAAAGTGAAACTCACCACGAAGGGAAGGCCCATTCCCGCTTCCTTGATCGCCATGACCGCCGCCTTGGCTTCCCGAAGGTCGATCATCGTTTCCACAAGGAAGAAGTCGGCACCTCCTTCCGCCAATCCCCGGACCTGGGGAAGAAAAGCGGAGACCGCCTCATCGAAGGAGAGGTCCCCCAGGGGTTCGACGAGGCGACCGATAGGGCCGATGGAACCGGCGACGAGGCTTTTGCCGCCGGCGGCGCTTTTCGCAAGCCTGGCGGCCTGCCGGTTGATCTCGACGGTCTGCCCCTGGAGTCCGCGGTGCGAGAGTTTCACTGCCGATCCGCCGAAGGTGTTTGTTTCCACCAGGAGCGCACCAGCCTCAACGTAAGCCTCATGGATGCCCCGGACCGCATCGGGAGCAACGAGGTTCATCTCTTCGGGCAGGAGGGGGGGGCGCCAGCCGGCTTCGGCCAGCATGGTCCCCATGCCCCCATCGAGCATGACGACCGATTTTTTCTCACCAAGCCACCGAACCAGGTCCAACACCGCTCTTCCCCCCATTCTCCATTCCTCCGGACATCGCCCTTCGGAACGTTTGTTTTGACAAAGCATCATAACGGTAGTCTGCTCCGAGGGCAAGCGACAAATAAAAAAGCGGGGAAGGCCAATAAAGGCCTTCCCCGCCACAAATGCCGGTTTCGACTGGACTACTTGATCTCGGCTTCGGCTCCCGCTTCGACCAGCTTCTTAAGGACTTCCTCGGCCTCTTCCTTGGTGACGCCTTCCTTGATGGGCTTCGGCGGGTTGTCGACCAGTTCCTTCGCTTCCTTCAGGCCGAGGCTGGTGATCTCGCGGACGACCTTGATCGTTCCGATCTTGTTGGCGCCGGGGCCCTTCAGGATGACGTCGAACTCGGTCTTCTCCTCTTCGACGGGAGCGGCAGCGGCGGCAGCCATCGGCATGGCCATCATGGCCGGTGCGGCGGCGGAAACGCCGAACTTCTCTTCCAGGTCCTTGACGAGCTGGGAGAGCTCAAGAACAGACATCTCTTCAATAGCCTTGATGATTTCTTCGCGGGTCATTGATTTCATCCTCCTTGGATTATTTGATTCTACGGGTGGACGGCCTGGGCCTGTCCATCACGAGGTTAGGCTGCTTTTTCCTTCTGCTCTTGCACCTGCGACAGGCAGGTAACCAGCCCGCGCGCGGGGCCGCTGAGGACGGTAACCAGTCCGCGAAGCGGTCCGGCGATCGTTCCAACAACCTGTGCAAGCAACTGCTCCCTCGGGGGCAGGTCCGCCAGTGCAAAGACCTGGGCCTGGTTCAGGACTTCCTTGCCCATGATGCCGCCCTTGACGACCAGGGCTTCGTTGCCTTTCTCCTTCGAGAATTCGCGCAGGGTCTTCGCCACATCCGCGATCTCTCCGTAGACGAGGGTATAGACGTTCGGTCCCGAGGTCAGTTCATCCGGAGCCGGGTGTCCCATTCCTTCCAGGGCCAGGCGCATCAGCGTGTTGCGGGCTATCTTCATTTCGCCGCCTGCCTTGCGAATGCGGGAACGGATATCCGTGATCTTCGCCACGGTGAGGCCGCGATACTCGCACACAAAAACGGTTTCGGCCTTTCCCAGCATCTCCTTCAGCATTTCGACTTGCTGGATTCGGTATTCTGTCGGCAAAACATTCACCTCCTTCGCCAAGACATGAACAATCCCCGGACCCACCGGGCCCGGGGATTGAAGACATGCTGTCGAAACACGATTCGTGTTGCGCCCATGCAGTCTATTCCCTGAACCTCGGCAGGCGGAGCGGTCTCCTTTACGTGCGCAACGCTGCGCACACCGGCTTTCTCTGGTTCGTAGCTTTCAGTTGTAAAGGTCCGCCGTCAATGCAGGCCTATTCGACCGTTGCGATTTCCTTCTGGGCCCCGTTCGGGTCGACCTTGATGCCGGCTCCCATGGTCGAGGACACGGCAAAGCTCTTCACGTAGGTACCCTTCGCCGCCGACGGCTTCGCTTTCAGTATCGCCTGGAAGAAAGCCCGGGCGTTGTCGAAAAGCTGCTCCGACGTGAAAGCGGTCTTGCCGATGGCCTTATGGATGATCCCGAACTTGTCGAGGCGGAATTCGACACGGCCCGCCTTGACTTCCTTGACCGCATTGGCCACGTCGAACGTGACGCTGCCGGTCTTGGCGCTCGGCATCAGGCCGCGGGGGCCGAGAATCTTGCCCAGCTTGCCGACGGACTTCATCATGTCGGGAGAGGTGACCACCGCGTCGAAGTCGAGCCAGCCGCCTTCGATCTTCTGGACCATGTCTTCCGACCCGATGAAATCGGCTCCGGCCTCTTCGGCTTCCTTCAGCTTCTCGCCAGCCGTGATGACAAGGACTCGCTTGGTCACACCCGTTCCGTGGGGAAGGGGAACCGTTCCTCGCACCTGCTGGTCGGCCTGGCGGGGATCCACTCCGAGCCGGATGTGAAGTTCCACGCTCTCGTTGAACTTTGCAGTTCCGTTCGCCTTGCAGAGCTCAAGGGCCTCACGGAGACCGTAAAGCTTCTCGCGGTCGACATTTGCCTTGATTGCCTTGTGTCGCTTGCTTTCCCTGGCCATTTTGTTTACCTCCCTGTGGTCATCGTGGGCCTTGGCCGGCCCTGCCACGACTTCTCCACCGAACTAGTCGGCGATTTCGATACCCATCGACCTCGCGGTGCCCATGATCATCTGCATCGCGGCTTCGATGTCATTCGCGTTCAGGTCTTCCATCTTGAGCTGGGCGATTTCCTTGACCTGGTTTCTCGTTACCTTGGCAACCTTCGTCTTGTTGGGCACAGCAGAGCCCTTGTCGACCTTGGCAGCCTTCTTCAGGAGGACGCTCGCGGGCGGAGTCTTCATGATGAACGTGAAGCTCCTGTCCGCATAAACCGTGATCACGACGGGAATGATCATTCCCGGCTGATCGGCCGTCTTCGCGTTGAACTGCTTGCAGAATTCCATGATGTTGACACCGTGCTGACCCAAAGCCGGGCCCACTGGCGGGGCTGGCGTGGCCTTGCCGGCGGGAAGCTGCAGTTTCACTCCCCCAACGACTTTCTTGGCCATGTTCCTTCCAACCTCCTTTCCTGGTAAGTTCCGTTAGAGCTTTTCGAGCTCCTGGTAGTCCGCTTCGACAAGTGTCTCCCGGCCGAACACCGTGACGGAGAACTTGACCTTGCCCTTGTCGGCCATAACCTCGGCAACCGGGCCTACCTGCCCCTGGAAGGGGCCGCTCTTGACCCGGACGACATCGCCGGGTTTGACGTCGATTTCAACTTTCGGCTTGACCTGGTCTTTCCCGACCTTGCCGATGATATCCTGGACTTCCTTCTCGGTGAGGGGAATCGGATGGTTCCCCGCTCCGACAAAACCCGTCACGCCGGGCGTATGCCGGACGACGTACCAGGACTGGTCGTCGAGGACCATCTCCACGAGGACGTAGCTTGGGAAGACCTTGCGGTGGACTCTTTTCGTCTTGCCATCCTTGACGTAGACGCGTTCCTCGACAGGAACCAGGACACGAAAAATCCGGTCCTCCATGCCCATGGAGGCGATCCGCTGCTCCAGGTTCGCGAGGACACGATTCTCATATCCCGAATAGGTTTGAACGATGTACCAGCGTCTGTCGTTTTTTTCGTTCATCATTAAAAAGGGGGGCTCAACTGGCCCCCGCACCCCCCGCCAGATGCCCTGAGCGCAAGCGGCTTTTCAGGGCTTTCCTTACCTGATGACCGCCTTGAAGACAAATGTCAGGAGGACGTCCATCACGCCGAGTACGGCCGAAGTCAAGAGCGTCAAGGCGATAACCACGAGAGTCGAGTACCATACTTGCTGTCTTCCAGGCCAAGTCACCTTGCGCAGTTCGGCTCTGGCTTCACGGATGAAGTCGAGGAATTTTTCCACGGCCTCGGCCTCCTGTCTTTTTAATAAATATGGCAGGCCCGGCAGGATTCGAACCTGCAACCCCCGGATTTGGAGTCCGGTGCTCTACCAATTCGAGCTACGGACCTGCGAGCACGCGCTATTCTACACTACTTGGATTCCTTGTGCAAGGTGTGTTTGTCGCACCACTTGCAGTACTTCTTTTTTTCCATCTTCTTGCCCATCTTCTTCTTGTTGACGAGCGTAACGTAGTTCCTCCGCTTGCACTCGGTGCAGGTCAATCCGATAATGTCTGCCATGCCGTTAACGACCCCTAGTCGAGGATCTCGGTGACGACACCGGCCCCGACCGTACGGCCGCCTTCGCGGACCGCAAAGCGGAGACCCGGCTCC
>ENA-OSEO01005460-OSEO01005460.1-sediment-metagenome-genome-assembly--contig:-NODE-5460-length-12208-cov-3.043030_pt1 | contig 12208 bp, 6 predicted proteins | sample MGYA00237883_ERZ534232 | MGnify/ENA metagenome assembly ERZ534232
GGGAGTTTGGGGTTTACCTTCTTAACCGGCCGGGCCGATACAGGGATCGGCCCCTACATCATTTTTCCTAATTTCATGGACTGTCCCCATAAACCTTCGCATTTCCGCATCTTCAACCCGTTGAATTCCGAAGGACAGCGAAGCGTATTCAACCGGGGACCGAATTTCTTCTATCTCAGCATTTCCGCATCCCAGCATTCCCGCATCTCCGCATACCAGCATCTCCGCATCCCAGCATCTCCGCATTTCTTCTATTTCCGCATTTCTTCTATTTCCGCTTCCCGCCTTTCTTCTTCCGCTCCCCGTCCTCGCCGTAGTAATAGTAGTAATACTGGTAGTAATAATAGCTGTCCCGGCCGGTGTTCACCCCGTTTAGAACCGCGCCCAGGATATGCGCATTGACCGTCCGGAGCTGGGCAAGGCCGTTTTGCACCACCTGCTTGGGGGTGGCCCCGGCGCGGATGACTATCAATACCCCGTCCACCATGGGGCCCAGCACCACCGAATCGGTCACCGCTGTGATGGGGGGGGTGTCGACTATCACGTGATTGTATTCGGTGCGGAGCACATCGATGAGCTGCCGCATTTTATTGGACCCGAGAATCTCCGACGGGTTGGGCGGAATGGGGCCGCAGGGGATCACCTCCAGGTTCTTGACGGGGGTGGACCGGACCACCTCGCTCAGGTCGTTGCTCCCCACAAGAAAGCTGGATATCCCCACCTCCCGCCGCACATCGAACATGTGGTGGACCCGGGGCCGGCGCATGTCGCAGTCCAGCAGGATCACCCGGGATCCGCTCTGGGCCATGGTGATGGCCAGGTTCGATGCACACGAGGTCTTGCCCTCCGAGGGTCCGGAACTGGAAACCATGATCACCTGGGGGGCCGAATCCACCGAGGCGAACAAAATCCCGGTGCGGATGCCCCGGAACGATTCGCTGGCCGTGGATTTGGGGGAATGGAGGGTCACCAGATCCGGCGGAATCCCGTCGAAATCACCGTCGGTGGAAAACGCCGGGATCGGCCCCAGATAGGGAATGTGCAGGTAGGATTTCACCTCCTCGGGCAGTTTGATGGTATTGTCCAGGTACTCCAGGAAAAAGGCCAGCCCCACCCCCAGGGTGAGCCCCACCACCATGCCCAGGAGCAGGTTCAGCTTCTTTTTCGGTTTGATCGGGGACAGCGGCACCTCGGCCCGGTCGATGATCCGGATGTTTCCGGTTTTCATCTCTTCGGCCAGGGTGGTTTCCTTAAACCGCTTCATCAGCAGCTCGAACATCTGCCGGGAACTTTCGGCCTGCCGCTTCAACACCCCGTACTGGATCGCCTTTTTGTTCAGGTCCAGGCTCTGGGTTTTCTGTTCGGCAAGGGCCCGTTTAAGGGACTCCTCCCGGGCCACCGCCAGCTGGTATTCGTTTCTCAGCGAGGACACCACCCGCTTGGCCTCCTGCTGCTTCCGGTTTTGCAATTCTTTGAGTTCGGATTCGATGGCCACCATCCGGGGATGATTTTTCCCGTATTTCTTGGACAGCTCGGACATGGTGTTGTACAGATCCACTTCCATCTTTTTAATATCGCGGATCAGGTCGTTTTTCAGCACCTCGGGGATCGAATCGAGCATCGCCGGGTTGTCCTCCAGGGCCAGGGCCTGCCGGTACCGGGTCTCCGCCTCCACCCGCCTGGATTCCGAGTCTACCAGCTGGGTGTTCAACTGGGCCAGCTTTTCGGCGGTGATCTTTTCGGTATCGCTTGAAAAATCGGTGATGATGCTGTGCTCTTCCTTGTAGCGGAGCAGGGCGTTTTCAGCCGACTCGACCTTCTTGCGCTCTTCTTCGATCCGCTCGGCCAGCCATTTCACCGCGTCCTTGGCGGCCTGGAGCTTGGTTTCGAGGTTCATGTCGATATAGGACCGGACCAGTTCGTTGACCATCCGGGCCGCCAGCTTGGGATCCGCGGCTTCGACGCTCACATCCACCAGCCGGCTGTTGCGGATGGGGCTCACCGTGATCCGGCCGATGAATCGGGACACGAGCCTGGAGTCGGGATCCAGCGTATCGTCCCCGGCACCTGCACCGGGTTGATCGGCCTCGGTCCGGAGCAGCTCTTTGAGCCATTCCCTCCAGTAAGCGATCGTATCGTTTTTCCATCGCCGGATATTCGAGAGGAGGTCTTCTTTGGGCGGGGGGAAAAACTCCGGGCTGTTTTTCAAATCCAGCCGATTGATGACCTTCCGGGCCACGGCCCGGCTTTCGATGATCTTATACTGGGTCTGGTAGTAATCCGAGCCTGTGGCATCCACCGCCATGACTTCCTGGATGGAGACCACGTTGGGGTTTTCCCTTTCGATCACGACCCGGGAGGTGGCCTGGTACAGGGGGGTTGCGGTAAAGGTATGAACGGCAACGGCCAGCACCACGATCATGAAAATGGTGAAAATCGTCCACCGGCGTTTCATCAATACCCGCAGGTAATCCCGCAGGTCGATCTGTTCTTCGCGTGTTTCTTCCATGATCAGGGTTCTGCCACGTTCCGAGTGTCGGGTCTAAAACGCAAACCATCAACCGGTTTATCGTCCAAACCCACCATTTCCTTGACTTCCGATTTTAAAACGCTCACCAAAAACACCTCGCGCAAAGACGCCAAGACGCAAAGTTTTAAACGCTCTTCTCCGCGTCTCTGCGCCTCTGCGCGAGATTATTTCTTAATTTATGGACATCCCTCCCCGACGAGATAATCCCAGCATCCATCCATTTCCGCATAGTCTTTCATCCAAATCATCCAACACCGAAGGTGTCATCCTAATCATCCCTGCCGTCAGGCATTCATCCCCGCATTCCCGCATCTCAGCATCCCCGCATTTCCGCATCCCAGCATTCTTCTATCCCCGCATCCCAGCATTTCCGCATTTCCGCATTTCTTCTATTTCAGCATTCCCGCATTTCTTCTCTTTCCCCATACCCTTCGCGCTAAAAAAAACTCTCCGGCACCACGATCACATCCCCGGGAAAGATTCGGACATCATGCAGCTTCTTGCCCGATTCGGTGATGGCATCGATCTTGACTTCGATGATTTTTTCGACCCCTTGTTCCATCCGGATGATCCGGGTCCGGTTCCTGGCCGCAATGGGGGTAAACCCGCCCGAGGTGCTGATGGCCTCCACGATGGTGATCTCTTTTTCCTGGTAGGGATACTTTCCGGGGTTTTTCACCTGACCGATCACATAGTAGAAGTCGGATCCGGGCACAAACAGCAGATCCTTTTCCTTGAGCAGCAGGTTGGAGATCTGGTCCCCGCCCTTGAGCAGCCCGGCGATATCGATGCGGACCACGATCTTTTTTTCGCCCTGGCGGTTGGGATTCAGGGTCCGGATGATCATCCCCTGTTTGCCCCCCTGCTCGGTATCGATGCCCCCGGCCCGGGATATGGCATCCAGCACCCGCTCTTTGGACTGGAGCGGGTAGGTCCCGGGCGCCTTGACCGATCCGAGCACCATGAACTGTTTGCTCTTGAAATCGGTGATGGTCACCGCCACATGCGCGTCCAGAATATACTGCCCTTCGGCCAGTTTTCTTGAAATCAGCTTTTCGATTTCAGCGGTGCTCAGGCCGTCCACCTTGACCCGGCCGATAAAGGGAAAGGAGATATACCCGTCCGCACTCACCCGCACGCTTTCCCGGGAAAGATCCGGCTCCTCATACACCTTGATGTCCAGCACATCGTACCCGCCCACGTGATAGTCCAGGATATTGGGATCGTTTGCATCCGGAAACAGCGCGAGGTATTCGGAAACCGTATAATTGGGGGTGGCCTCGATGACGTTCTTCAGCTCGGAGCTGCCGGCGGATTCCTTTTTGCGCTCTTCCTTGATCTCCTCGATCTGGGCCAGGTGGTCTTCGCCAAGCCCCGCCAGTGCCTGATCGGATACCGTGATCACCTCCACCACCGGCCCGGTGGTACCGCAGCCGGTAAAAAGAACCATCGCCATCCAGATTCCGAGCAACCGACAAATCTGTTTCATTTTCCATACCCGGATGAATCATACGTGTTCATCGTAAAGCATTGCCTTTGTATAAGGTTGCACCCTTGGGTGGGATTCCGGTTTTTTGCGGGTTCATCCCACTTGTCTCGACAAATTTCGGCAATCCTATCACTTTTCCGGTGTTTATCCAACCCAAATTTTTAAACCCAAATTCTCAAAACGGATCGACCCGATCCGCCCCACGCCGGATCCGGCCAATAAAAAAGGGGACGGCCGCCGGCGCAATCCCCTTTTTCGAATCATATCCCCTTTGGTCTGGCTTAAAAAAAGCCCATAGAAAACAACCCCTGGAACCCTGGGCCCTTGAATCCTTGAGCCCCTCTTCTCCACCTTGCTTAATAGGTTAACTGCACGACCGCTGCAACCACGTTCCGGGTGTACTCGGAGGTGCCGTAGGCCGCTTCGTTGCTGACCCCCTGGTCCTCCCATTGGTAGTAGACCCCGGTCTTGATCCAGGGTTTGGGCTGCCAGTCGAGGCCGATCTTGATGCTGTACCGGTCAAAATATTTATTCGGCCTACCGGGATTTTCGTTCTGATAATCGTCGTTGTTCCAGCTGACCAGGCCGTTGGCGGTCAACCGGTAGGCGAATTGATAGGTTCCGCTCAACTGAATCAGGGTGTTGATGAACGATGAGGCATCCGCATCCGGAGACCCCAGGTGGCTTCTCTGGAAATTGAGCGACACCGTGCTTCGGGTGGTGGGGGTGTAGCTCACATAGGTACTGGCGATCCAGGTGTCGTCGTCCTCGTATGTGAACCCCAGGGGATCGACCTGGTTGTCGAAATCCTTTATGCCCCAACCGATTTTGGCCTCCCCACTGATCTTTCCACCGGGATCGAACCGCACACCCAGCAGGAAATCGTGGAGCACATAATCCTGGGAGGTGCCGGAGCTCCAGCTGGTGCTGCGGCCCGGATCGAAGATCCCGTCGTTCTGCTCGTTGTACTCGGCCCCGGTGTACCGGTACTCGAACATCGCCGATGTCCGGGGGGTGATCCGGTAAAACATGGCGCCGCTGAGGGTGTGGTCCAATCGATCCTGCCACTGGTCATCGGAGGCATCGTATCGGATGAGATAATTTTTGTAGTAGCCTTCGGTGAACCACCGGTCGGCAAAACGGTACCCCAACAGGATGTTGGCGGTGTTGTCGAACCGCTTGGTTTTTTCCCCCAAACCGAACCGGTTGGATTGATCCAGTTCGTTGAACGAGCCGAAGGGGTCTTCACTATAGGAAAAGGAATCCCCGCCCTTGACGTAAAAGCCCATGGGGGATTCATACCCCGCGGTGAAAAACGGGCTGTGCCGCTGCCAGTCGTTGTCGGTAAGGTCCATGTGCAGGGCGAAATCCCCGGTATATCCGGCCTGGAAAAAATTGCCCGGGGTCGAACCGGCATACCCGAACAGGATCCCCGGTGAGAGGATGTGGACCACGTCATCCTGCTCGTTTGTGGCTTCGATAAAGACGTTGTCGTCATATCGAAGCTCGTATTTGAGACTCGGCGTTACCGCCAGCCGCCCGAGCTTGAGGTTTCCCTGGGCAAAAACGGCGGTCTGGGAGGCGACGAAAATACAGAGCACCCCCCCCCAAATTCCAAACCTCTTTAACCATCCTTGGTATATCCCCATTTTCGCACCCCTTATGCTGCTGTTCTTTTCTTATCGTTTGGAATTTACAACACCAGGGGCTCCGGCATATCCGAACCCCCCCTGGCGGGTTCTCTCAAAGATGCTTATCCGACGTACACGGTTGTGGTGGTGGTCGTTGTCGTCGTGGTGGTCGTTGTCGTCGTGGTCGTTGTCGTCGTGGTGGTTGTCGTGGTCGGGGCTTCCGTGGTGGTGGCCTCGATCGCGGTGGTGGTCGGCGCCTCGGTGGTGGTCGGGGCTTCGGTGGTGGTCGGCGCCTCGGTGGTGGTAACCTCCCCTTCGGTGGTGGTTTCTTCACCCACGGTGGTGGTTTCTTCACCCACGGTGGTGGTTTCCTCCCCTTCGGTTGTGGTTTCCTCCCCCTCGGTTGTGGTTTCCTCCCCCTCGGTTGTGGTCTCCTCCCCTTCGGTGGTGGTCTCCTCGGCTGCGGTGGTGGAGGTGGCCTTCAGTTCTTCCACTTCGGTTTTCTTCTCCGTAATCTGTGCTTCGACCTGTGTCAAAACCGTCGCCGCTTCCTGGGCCACATCGGGATCCGGGTTCTGGGTCAACGCTTCGGCGGCCGCTTTGACGGCTTCCAGAACCACGACTTGGGTCTCGGCCTGGACCACCGTGTCTCCTGTTTCTTTGGCCTTTTCGCTCTGTTCCGCGGCCTGCACGATGGCGTTGAAGACCGCGCTCTTGGCTGCGGCGCTCACCCCCGGATTATCAAAAAACCCCCGGATAAACTCACCATACTGGGCCGAAAGATCTCCGGAAATCACGTTCAGGAAGCTGTTTGCGGCATCGTACCCGATTTCGACGTCGGAACCCCGCACCCCGGCCGTGGCCGTGGGGGTCTGCATGTAGTTTTGTTTGATCTTATCCCCGCTGACAAATTTCAACTTTCCGATAAAACAGGTGATCCGCCGAACCGTGCTTTTGGTCTTAAAAACCCAAAACCCGCTTTCCTCTTCCTTTTGCTGGATCTGCGCGGTCGAATACGGATTGACAATCAGAACGGCCCCGTCGCTGAAGGAGATCTCGGCTTCTCCTTCTTTTGTCTGCACCCGGTCGCCCTCGTTGAGCACGTATCCCGGAGCCGTGACCCGGGTAATCTGGGATCCCGAAAGGGCGATCACCTCTCCTTTCAGGGCAGATATCCTGGCGATCTCCACCGCGGCTGCAGACGAGGTGAACAACACCAGCAGGGCGAACCCTGCTGCGCCACTGAGACGGGACACTTTGGAAAACAGGTTCATGGCGTATCTTCCTTGGCAAGAGAAATCAGTTTCAAACATTTCGTTGCCTATCAAAATCTATGTTTTTTGTCAATAAAAATAAATCGATAGCCGTTCTTTACGGGATCCTGGGGGCCGGCCGGAACGGTTGAAAAGCCCGGATCCATCGATAACGAAAATTCATGCAAAAATACTGCCAAAAAAGCTCAGCCCCAACCGGAAAGAGAAAAAGTTCAACCGGGGTTTCCGGCGAGCAGCCGGGATAATCCGGCCTCGATCGATTTTAGCCGATCCCCGATGTCGGTGCGGCCCGGGGGGACCGGAAGCTCCCTGCGCAATCGTTCCCAGCGGTTTTTTTCCGCTTCCAGTTCCTTTCGGGCATAGCCCGCCCAGACCGAAAACGGATCCTTTTGCAGGGCCTCCCGGTAGAAGTCAAGGCAGATTTCGTATGCATCCAGTGCCTCAAAAATCGATGGGGCGGCACCGGGATCTCCCTGTTGGAGCCGGCGCAATCCTGTGTTCAAGGTCCCGAACACCGGTTTCTTGTTTATCCGTGCAAGCTTCACGTTGGCTTCGCCCACATACCGGGAATACGGATATGCGTCGATCAGGGTCCGGTACACGCGTTGGGCCTGCCCCGGCTCGTCCAGTCTTTCGTGGCACATGGCCGTAAACAACATGCAATTGATCACGTCCCGATGGTCATACCGATCCCGCGCGTCGATCAGCGGTTTCATCGCTGCAATGGCTTTTCGATACGACGCCTTTGCCTTTTCGACCTCCCCCGCGTCGTTGAGCAGATTGCCCCGCTTATAGTCCTGGAAGCCGGCAATATAGGTCCGCACCGGCAGGTTTCGTAGCAGTGCACCCGAAACGATGCACACCAGCGCCACAGCCGACACCAGGACCAGCACATACGGCCGGACCCGCGCCGAGACCCATTCGGCGGATCCCAGCAAAGCGTCCCATCCCCTGCGGATGGGCTTGGGTAAGCGCAAGATCGGTTTTTTGAACACCTGTTGCATCCCGAACAGAAAAAGAATGCACCCCCCGATCAGCGTCAGGGCAAGCCCGATACCCTCCCACGGGGATCGTTCATAGGTCAGGGTGACCGTTTTTTCCCGGGGAATGACCAGCATGAGATGCGGGCTGACCGGATAGACCCCGTTGGCCCCCCGGACCCTCCAGTTCGGAAAATAAGAGACCTTGATCAGATGGGGAACCCCGATTTTGGTGGTGGTAAAGCGGATGCGAAGCGGTTCGAGCCGGGCCTCGATCTTGGCGCCGGCGCGGTCCAGCCGCCGGGAACGAAACCCGCCGAGGGTATCGACCCGATCGATGGAATCCAAAAAAACCGCTCGATCCGCGGGGTCTTTCACGTAGGCCTCCGGTACCAGCAGCACATCGGTTTGTGCCGGGTCTTTGAACCAGCGGAAAAACGCATCGACCCACCCGGTGCCGGTATACAGCACCGGCCGGACCCTCGGCACATCCACATACCGGCCGGAGCACCCCGTATACCGGTACAGATGGATGCTTCCGAACCGTGCCTCCCTTTCAAAAACCGGTGAGCGCTCCAGGGCCTTTTGCACCGTATCGGTCATCACCACCAGTTGAGAGATGTTGTAGAGATCGAAATGCGCGGGCAGCGCATCCGGGTTGATTTTGGACAGGATCTGGGGCTTTGGGGTCTTGACGTCCCGTGAAAATTCGGTCTGGATAAAGGCCATACACCGCGAGGCGACGGATCCCGCGTAATGGATCCCCTCCAGGGTCTGTCTTCCCGAAAAATAGGAAAGCGATTCGAACACCCGGTCCCCGCCGTACCGGCCGTACAGGTCGCATTTTTCATATCCCACCCGGGGCGCGTTCAGCGGGTTTTTGCCCTGGCCCTCATAGACCGTGCGAAGGTACCGGTTTACGTCCGCAAACTCGGTGTATCCCGGGGTCATCTCATAGCCCCTGTTGTTGTACCGGTACCAGAGCCCGGATTTTTCGGCGCCGAAAAGCACGATCAGCAGCATCAGGTAGCATAGGGTGACGGCCGACAGAATCCTAACCCCGCAGGACCGGTTGTACAAGAACGATCCGATCGCTTCGGCCAGAAACATCATCAGCAGCGAAAAACCCAGGGGCGGGAGGAAACGAATGTCCGGCACCTCGAGAAAATGGGCGAAAAAGTACGCCACCCCGCAGCCGAAAACAAGGGACATCCACAGATGGAACCGGGTGCCGGAGATGCACCGGGACGCCTCTTTAAAACTCGGCGCAAACCGTTGCGAAATCCCAAGAAGATAGAAAAGACCCACACCCCCCGCACCGAAAAAAATCCGGAACAGCTCGGGATGCAAGAGTTTTTTTCGAAGCACCGGGTCCGCCCCGGCCCGGGCCGAAAAAACGTAAAGACTCAGCAGCGCTGCAGTGAGAATGACCGTCACACCGATGCCGAACACCCCCCGCAAAAATCGATCGAACCTGTTTTTGCGCAGCAAAAATACCCCCGGCAGAACCGCTGCCGCACCGATACCCCCGGCGATCGCCGGAAGATGGGGCACCAGCCGATCGGCAAAGGGCTTGCCGATCAGGGCATGGGTGGTATCCGGCAGGTGAAGCCCGGTTTTCCAGAGATCGCCGCCGTACACAAGATAGCTGCCCAAAAGATACGCCGCGGCCACCGCCCCCGCGGCAACGAACAGGGTGAAAAGGCATTGGACAACGGGTCTGCCCGGGTTTTCCGTCCCCACGACATGCAGCGCGAATACCGGCGCCGAAAAAACAAAAACAATCAGCAGCCCGGCCAGGGTGAACCGCAAATTCACAAACTCCTGCCAGATCATGTAGACCGGGGTCGTGTAGGGGTGCCGGTAGGCGATAAGCGGCAGGATCCAGAAGGCCATGCAGGCAAACGCGATGGCCCCCACCCCCAGCAGGTAGCGGAGTCTCGCGCCCTTGAAATAGGCAAACACGGCAAGCATCACCGCCGGGATGAACACAAACAGATGGGAAAGCCCGATAAGCCCCAGCAACAGGCCGTTTCGGATCATCCCTGTTTCCTTCCGAAACCCACTGGTGAAGGTGCCGATAAACAGCACGAAAAAGGAAAAGGCGAACATGTAGCAGAATTCGCCGGCAAAGGTGCTCAGGGTGTTGGCCCCGAACATGGTGTAGGTCTCATTGAACACAAACATTACGGCACCGGCCGCACCGATCAGCGGCGCGGGAAACCGGTATGCCATCGCGCGCAGGCCGAAATAGGTCAGCACCGGGAAAAGAAATATCCCGCTCATGATCGCCCATTTCAGCGACACACTCAGGGAAACCCCGAGAATTTTGGCGGGCGCCACCGCCAGCAAAAACGGGGGCAGGAAATAGAAATTAAAATTGGGATACCCGCAGAAATTGCCCATGTCCCAGCCCATGAACCGGCCGTTTGGCATCAGCACATGGGCCAGATGATCCGCCACCCCCTGCCAGCTTGCCGTATCCCCCCCGGTGACCACCGTATCGTAAAACAGATACCGGATATCGAAATAGATCATCAAAAAGGCCGTAAGCCCCGCTAACACCACCCCATCGGTGAGGTCAAACAGGCGGGTATGGTTTTCCTTCACCCCATCCCTGCTTCTCACCGTCTCACCCATCCCATCTCCTGATCTTTCCTCCCTCAATTTTTAACCCGATGCGCTTTGCCCTCTGCCCTATTCCCTCTGCGCCTCCGCGCGAGATAATTTCTTCCAACCCTACGCCCCATCCCAAAACCCCTCCAAAAAGAGCCTCGCGCAAAGACGCAAAGCCGCAAAGTTTTTAAAATCCCTTCTCCGCGCCTCTGCGCCTCTGCGCGAGATCTTTCTTCCAACCCTACGCCCCATCCCAAAACCCCTCCAAAAAAACCCCTCGCGCAAAGACGCAAAGCCGCAAAGTTTTAAAATCCCTTCTCCGCGCCTCCGCGCTTTGCCCTCTGCCCTATGCGCGAGATCGATTCAAAAATTCAAAAATTCTCCGCATCCCCGCATAGCCTTTCATCCTAATCATCCGTGGCGAAGCCACTCATCCAAATCATCCCTGCCGTCAGGCATTCATCCCCGCATTTCCGCATTCCCGCATTTCTTCTATTCCCTCATCCCAACATTTGCGCTGCCCTATGCGCTTTGATCTTTCCGCCTGACCCGCACGGCTATCCGAACCAGTTCCACAAGCATCGAAATCGGATCCCAGCTCATCCGGATTTTGGATCCGGCGTGTTTGACAAGGGTCACCGGGATCCGGCAAACCGTCAGTTCCAGGGATCGGGCGATGGCAAAAACCTCCACATCAAAGGCATACCCCGGGGTCTCGATTTTGGAAAATATCTTTTGCGCGGCGGTGTCTGAAAACCCCTTGAATCCGCACTGGGAGTCCCGGACATCCAACCGGACCAGCGCATACGCCAGGGCCGCAAACACCCGGCCGGCGACCCGGCGCAGTATCCCTACCCGCACCCCGGATAAGCCGCCGGCCAGTTCCCGCGCCCCGGTCACCAGGTCGCACCCCTGACCATGCGCATACAATCTCGTTTCCTCCCTGAAGCCATGGCTCCGCAAAAAGTCGTTGTGGGCCGCGAGGATTTCCATAGGATCCGCCCCCGGCTTCAGCAAGTTCAGTGTGATCTTTTGCGCCTCCTTCGCCAACTCGAACTGCTCCTGCAAACGCTCAGGGACCTGGCCCATGCAGGCGATCCGATGAAGATGGGTGTAGTATCCGGCAGGATCGGCGCCCTCGATCAGGATGCCGATCTGATCTCCCATTTTCAGCTCGCGGTTCATGGCATGGACGGAGTTGTAGGGGAAGGGTTTCCCGGCAGGGGCGGAGCCGATCAGGACAAACTGCTGCTCGCTCCCAAGCATGCGGCACTTCAGCCTCCCCATGGCGGCAACTTCGAACTCCCTCACCCCCGGCTGGATCGCCTCGAAGCAAGCCTTCATGGCTTCATCGTGAAGAAACGCACTGGCCTTGATCCTCTCGATTTCTTCCTCGCTCTTGACCGCCTTGATTGTGTCGATTTCTTCGGTCAGATCGACAAAGGATGCAGCGGTGAGATGCTCCCTCACGTGTTTGGAAAAACCGGCCGTCATCGCGCCTTCATTCACAAAGGAGATCCTGCAGTTCTTGAACGTCTTCAGCTCTTCCACGACCAACTGGGCATCGAACGTACACATATATTGGAGGGAGAGCATGATCGGCGTACTCAAGCGCTTCTTGACACCTCTCAAGAGCCATTCCGGGGGACCCGCGAGGGACGGGTCCGAAGAGCCGTGCCAGATGGTCG
>ENA-OSEO01005461-OSEO01005461.1-sediment-metagenome-genome-assembly--contig:-NODE-5461-length-12206-cov-3.154093_pt1 | contig 12206 bp, 6 predicted proteins | sample MGYA00237883_ERZ534232 | MGnify/ENA metagenome assembly ERZ534232
AGTTGAAGTGGCGGGCAACGATTCCACCCAAACGAGGATCACCAAGAGAGGTTTCGGCGGCCATGATCACCAACTGCGCAAGTGGTGGAATCCCGTACCACTCTGCGTTTTGGAGGACCATCAGGCCCGTGACCGGGCTATTGTGGGGCCGGAATAAGTACATGTCCATAAAACTGGCCAGCGCCTCCTCTTGCGCCGTGTATGAGGCGCTCTGGAGCACGGTTGTTTCCGTGGTTGTTTCTGGAGTTGTCGATGACTCGTCTGTGGTGAGTGCGCCTGTGTTACTGATCAGCCGTTCCGCACGGTAGAGAACGAGGCTGAACTGAGCCCGGGTTATGGAAGCATTGGGGTTGAGCCTGCCGGCTTCGCCGTTGAATAGGTTCTTTTCGACGGCGAGAGCCAGATAGGGTCGCGCGCCATCAGAAACGGCAACCCCGTCCAAGAAGCGGCCCAAAGTGGCAGCGATCTGGCTCTTGGCGAGTCGAAGCACCTGCTGCTCGAGCCCCATCGTCCGTATCATGAGGGTGGCCATCTGCTGCCGAGTCAAGGGTCTTTCGGGCTGAAAGGTCCCGTCTGGAAACCCCGAAATCCAGCCTTTGGCCGAGGCGGTTGCCACATATGCCTTGTATTGGTCAGGCACGTCGGCGAAAAGGGAAGCCGAGGCGATAGGGTTCACATCTCGCCACAAGACAAGAGTCTTGGTGGCCTGGGCGCGGGTTATGGGATCGAGGGGGTTGAATCGGCCGTCGGTATCGCCACTAAGGATGTTGCGGTCGGCCAAGGATTGGATTGCTTCGTGGGCTTTGTCGGTTTCGGCTACATCGGGGAAGGTGGACGCGTGGGCTTGTGCGTGTTGAGTGCCGAGGACTCCTAACATGAGCGCTGCGAAAAGCAGCAGTGCCGGGGTCACAAGCATAATCGTTCTCTTCATACCTCTGCCTATGTTCGTTTGCAGCTGCATGAGGGTGGTGGATGTCCGGCGGCCACACCGGAAGGCGTCTGTTGTTGCGAGGGCGTGAGCCGTCAAAGGACATGGCTACGCCATTGAAGGAAAAACGGGTTACTTAGTAGATGGGAGTCTCGCGACGCGCTTTGGGCCTGGTCACCATATCCAGCTCGCCCTCTGCCAAAGTCTAAGACTATTGAAGACTAAGGCTATTCGTTACACAACGGTGCCGGATGATACCAGACCTGAGGCCAGATATCACGGTTGTCCATCGGATGCTCGCCCCCGATGGGTTCAGAGACACCAGGGGTGTCTGTCTCGCGCTCTGCCGCCTTGGATGGCACATGGGGTTCGTCCCGCATGGCGGAGCGACAGGTTCCGAGGCCGGAGATCAAACTATCAGGTGGCATAGGCCGACCGACGTAGAATCCCTGGGCACTGTCACAACCGAGCTCCTCGAGTAGCCGCAGCTGCTCGGCGTCTTCTACTCCCTCGCCGGTGACGGTGAGTCCCAAAGTGTGGGCGAGGGCGGTTATGGACCGGACAATCTCGAATTCGGTAGAGCGTGCGATCTTCGCGACAAAACTGCGATCGATCTTGAGCTCCTGCACGGGGAACGTTGTGAGATGTTTGAGCGATGACCATCCGGTGCCGAAGTCGTCGAGGCAGAGCTTGATCCCCATGGCGCGGAGCCTGTGCATCAGCTCCTGGGACAGGAGTGGGTCGCGGATGAGGGCGGTCTCGGTCAGCTCGAGTTCCAGCATCTGTGCCGGCACCTGCCACTCGGACAGACAGGCAGCAATGTTGGCGAGAAAATCTGTCTCGGTGAGTTGACGAGGCGAGATATTGAGACTCACAGGAATCCCGGCAAGCGGATGGCCGGAAGTCTGCCAACGACTCAGTTGGCTACATACCTGCTCAAGGGCGAGAATGCCCAGTGGGACGATCAGCCCGCTGTTCTCGGCAACTGATATGAACTCATCGGGAAGGACCATGCCCTTGTTTGGGTGGCGCCACCTCACCAGTGCCTCGAGGGAGCTTACGGCACCTGTCTTGAGGTCCACGATCGGCTGGTAGGCCATTGTGAAGTCCTTGTGGGCGATGGCGCTTCGCAGCTCCGTTTCGGCGTTGAGGGTGCGGAGAGCGGTCATGTGCATCCGCTCATCGAAGATTCGATAGCATGCGCGTCCCGCTTCCTTGGCCTGGTACATGGCTGTGTCCGCTGCGCGGAGAAGTTCGTCGGGATCCTGGTAGGAATCGTCCCAAAGAACCACGCCCAGACTCGCAGACGATCCCATCTCGTACTGGCCAAACATCACAGGCGAGCGCAGCTCTTCCTGAATTCGTTCAATCACAGGTAGCAAATCGCGAGTACTCGCGATCCCATCGAGCAGGATCATGAACTCGTCCCCCCCCATCCGAGCGACCATGTCCGCCTCTCGTATGCATTGCTTGAGCTTGGCGGCGACACTGCGGAGGAGCACGTCACCCGCGAGGTGACCGATGCTGTCGTTGATGAGCTTGAAACGATCGAGATCCAGGATAATTACCGCGAAGACTGTGCCGGGATGGCGCCGAGCCTGGCTCACGGCGTCGTTGAGCCTGGCCATGAAGAGCGTTCGATTCGGAAGACCTGTCAGGTTGTCTGTCACCGCCTGACGCCTCAGGCTGTTCTCCATGAGCGCCCGCTCGGTCACATCGTGAACGATGAGCAGCCGTCCGATCACGTGGGCGCTCTTCTTGAGAGTCGATATCCTGACCTCGTATTCGCGCTTGTCGCTACTCGTGCCGCTAAAGATGGTCGCAACCTTGCTGCCGGCTGCGTACGGCGAGGCCAGTTGCGGCCAGCAGTTCCAGCTCTCCGCCAGCGGACGACCCAAAATCTCCTTGGACGGCCGGGCGAGGAGGGTCTGACCCGTCTTGTTGATGTCGACGACTCGGTTCGCATCGTCAAGCACGATCAGCGCTTCCGGCATATTCTCGATGACGCTGTGCCGGGCAATCGGCACCAAGGTAAAGAGCCTGACGCGGAAGAGCCCCCATCCGACCACTAAGCCCGTGATCCCGAAGAGGGCGGGAGTGAAGTCGTGTGCGGGGAGGACTCCCGGAACGAGCACGAACGCGACGTTCCAGGCGAGCGGGATCGAGAATCCCGCGAGCAGGGCGATTGGCTGACCCCGGTAGGGCCGTGGAACATCGTGGACCGCGGACGCCAGAAGAACAACCGCGCCCGCGACAGCCAGATAGCTGTAGGCAGTATGCAGCCAAAACCAAGGTCCAAAAACGCGGCCCACGACCGGGAAGGACCCGCTCTCGTCGAGCCACACGCTGGCACGCACGAGGTGGTGCGCGCCATCGGTTGCCAGCAAAACCAGAGTCATAACCGGAATGATCGACAGTATGAGCAGATTGCGCTTTCTCAGCCATTGACGCCGGCCGGTGTAGTCCACCGCCATTGCCAGCCAGGCGAGGGGGATGGAGACGATGGAAACATACTGCAGGTCGGACCACAGTAGCTTGGCCTCCAGTCCCACCGCGCTCAGTTCGAGCGCGTTCATCGCCGCCCAGAGCGCGGCGACCAGCGAAATCACGAAGAACGGGAGCGCCCCTGGCAAGGACCGATGGCGCCACGCATGCCACCCCATCACCACGGCAACAGGAGTCACTACGGCCGGTAGTAAGAGAACGGGTGTGAAGTCAAATTGCATGCATTTTCCTCTTGTGTCTTTTCGGCACAAAGGACATTGCACTGAAGTACGAATGACGGGCTCCACGCCCGGGGGCTGAACGCGGAAAGCTCTACGCGCCCAGACCTACGAAAGAATGTCCTTGCGGCGGAACACGAACCAGGCGATTCCAGTCATGCCCGCCGTCCAAATCGTAAAATTGATCAGCGCATCCCGAATGGGACCCCATTCCACCGGATCGCGAAAGATGTTGATCCAGGAAGTGAAGTGGGTCGTGAAGAGATATGGATGCATGAAATCAAACACGCTGATGCTTCCCAAGATGACCATGATGATCACGAGCACAAGTGCTCCCGCGACCGCCGTGAGACCGGAATTTGTGAGCGTCGAGAATGTCACGGCTAGAGAGACGACCGCCGCCATCCCAAAAAGGACAAAGATGTAAGCCAAGAAGGTCAGCCAGATGGTCTCCCCAACGCCCGCCTGCTGGCCGCTGAGTAGCAGGATGGGCTTGAGGCCGTAGACGGCGCCTCCAGCGATCACGGATCCAATGGCGAGGATGATCAATCCGATGGCTACGTAGACATTGGCAGTGAACCACTTGGCGAGGAGCAGAGAGCCACGGCGAACCGGCTGCATAAGCACGGTCCGCAGAGTCCCGCTCTCCGCCTCCCCGGCTATGGTCTGGCTGCCGGCCATCGCCGCGAGCAGAGGCAGCAGGAACCCGACCAAGGCAAAAAGCGAAGCCACCGGCACGTAGAGGCCGCTGCTCGAGATGAAACTGAAGAATTCGGGCCCACCTTGTTCCGGTCCCGGCGGTCCTTCGCGTGACAGTCGCAACGCGGCGGTTAACAGAAAGGGGATGAGGAAGAGCCCGGCCCAACCGAAGTATGTGCGTTTCTGGAACAGGATCTTCGTCATTTCCCGCGAGAGATGGCTCATGAAGTCGCCTCCGTCTCTTCAGCGGCGGTCAGTTCTAGAAACATATCTTCAAGTCCCTGCTCCAAGGCCGGCACAACGGCAAGGACGTCGATTTCATCTGCGACCAGCCGGCGTACCAGTTCCGGGACCTGGCCTTCGTCGCCTGCTTCGACGATCAGATAGTCCTCGTCATCTCTAACCCCAGAAAGCCCGAAGAGTCTTTGGAGTGTCTCGCGGGCCTTGCTCTGGTCGGCCGTCAACACCTTGACCGCGTTTGTCGTCGGGTGGAGCTCGGATACAGGGCCCTGTACGACCACACGCCCCTGGCGCATGATGGCCGCTCGGTTGCAGACCAGTTCCACTTCGTGCAGCAGGTGCGAGGATAGGAACACGGTTATCCCCCGGCGACCGAGATCGCGGATCAATTCTCTGACGTCTTTCATCCCCTGAGGGTCCAAGCCGCTGGTGGGTTCGTCGAGAATGACCAGTTCCGGATTGTGGATGAGGGCGAGAGCAATGCCCAGTCGCTGGCGCATGCCGTGTGAGTATCCGCCGACCTTGGATTCACCCCGTTCGGACAACCCGACGGCATCCAGCACTTCGGAGATGCGCTCTTCGCTGACTTCCCCGTTCATGCGGCCAAGCATGCGAAGGTTGCGCCGAGCGCTCATGTTCTTGTAGAAGATGGGGTCGTCAACAAACCCACCAATATGGCGCAAGGCCTCCTGACGGTCATTTGGCACGCGGTGATCTAGAACCTGCGCGTAGCCCGCGGTCGGGTATATCAAACCGAAGATCAGACGGATAGTGGTGGTCTTGCCGGCACCGTTGGGACCAAGAAAGCCAAAGACGTCACCCCGGCAGACCGAGAGGTTGAGATTGTCGACCGCGCGCAGCTTGCCAAAGTCCTTGGTAAGGCCGTACGTGGACAGTACGACCGACTGCTCGTCGCATGAATCGAGCATGGTCTCGGCACCGGGAGAGTTGTCGTTACGCTCCAACACGCCTGCACTCTATCACGGCACTCATGTCAAGCAGTCATCTACGCGTTCAGGATTATTTCAGGAAAGGGGTGGCACCATATGATCATGGAGTCACACAGCATTGCTCAACCCCCCTCCTGAGCTGTGGCCCCAACCCTGTCCGGTGGTTGTTGGACCCAACCGGGGCGAGACACCGCCACGCCCACACGGCGGTAACGGCGTTGCGGCGTTCGGCAGAGCCGAACGCCGCGCCCGCCGTGTGAATCCCAGACTCAAGTAGCCATCGCCAATCATAGTAGTTTCTCTGCCGCATGTCTCCCCCAAGTCTTTTGGCCTGCCGCGCGCTTGTTCCCATCCCTCCGACAGGCGATACTACCCACATGATGAGCGCGCATATATTTGTGCTGGAGGACGATTCGCAGATGCGTTCTCTACTCATGAGGGGCCTGCGCGAGGAAGGGTACGAGGTACAGGGCTTTGCAACCGGGTCGCAGCTTCTGGCCAAGATAACTGAAGTCGTGCCCGATCTGCTCGTCATTGACATCGGCCTGCCGGACACCGACGGACGAGACGTCTGCCAGGCAGTCCGCGCCCAGGGAATAACCTCACCCGTCCTCTTTCTCACAGCTCGTGATTCCTTGCCCGACCGCCTTTCCGGGTTCAACGTAGGGGGCGACGACTACCTGACGAAGCCATTTGCTTTTGCCGAGTTACTTGCGCGCCTGGAAGCTCTTATCCGCCGTAGTGGCACCGAGCGCAACGTGGAGGCCGGAGGCTTGGTGCTCGACCCCGCCAAACATGCCGTTTGGTGTGCCGGAACGGCGGTGTTGCTGACCCCGACTGAATTCCGTCTGCTGGCCAAGCTGGCCGCCTCGCCAGGAGAGGCAATACGTCGCAAAGCCCTTGTTGAGACGGCTTGGACACACGGTGCGATCGTGTACGACAACACGCTCGACGCATACATCGCTCGTCTGCGCCGCAAGGTCTGCTCTCTGCCAGGGGCTCCGCAGATAGTGACGGTAAGGGGAGTGGGATACTCGCTTCAGTAGAACGGAGAGCTTTGAGGGGGGCCGCATGAAGCGTGTCAGGCGTTGGTTTTCCCGCATGGGAGTTCGAGACCGCCTGCTGCTCGCCATTCTGGTCACGGTTGCCGTGGCACTCATTACCATGACCGTGGTATTCAACGTCGCGCTCTCGACGAGCCTCACTCTTGACGCCGACAAGCGGCTCCAGGCGATGGTGACCGACGAGAGCCGCATTATCCAGATATCCGGGGGCCAAGTCAGCCTCCCACGCCCGACCGGGGACATCAAGGAGTTGGGCTCTCAGGTCTGGGTATTCGTGAGCGGTTACACGGTGACCGCCCCGGAGGTCGATCCGATCATCGCCCAGGCTGCTCTGGCCCTGGACGGTCAGCCGGCGCAGTTCGTTGATGTGCCGGAACACGAAGTGCGGCTGTACGGGGTTCCCCTTTACTACGAGGGCAACCGGATCGGCACCATCGTGGCCGGCCTGTCAATGACGCCCTACTTGTATACTCAGAACATCACCCTTCTGGGTACTGTAGCCCTCACCACCGTTCTCCTCATCATTGTCGGATTCGCCGGTCGCTGGGTGCTCAACGCGGCCTTCCGGCCGGTCGTCAAGATGACAGCCGAAGCAGAAGCGTGGAGTACCAAGGATCTCGACCGGCGGTTTGAAATGGGTGAGCCTCACGACGAAGTCACACAACTTGCGCACACTTTGGACGCAATGCTCGATCGCTTGGCCGCCAGCCTGCGCCGTGAGCAGCGCTTCTCCGCCGAGGTATCCCATCAGCTTCGGACGCCGGTCGCGAAGATCAAGGCAGAAGCTGAACTGGCGCTGCGGCGATCGCGACAGCCGGGATACTATCAGGAGGCTCTCGCCTCGGTGCTTCACAGCGCCGATCAGATGGCGCGAACTGTGGAGGCACTTCTCGCGGCCTCGCGGGAAGAAGGCAGTCTCGCCCGCGGCCGGGCCGACGTCTGGCAGGTGCTGGCCGATGTGGTCGCCTCCATTGGGGTCCTCGCCGAGGAGAACTGCGTCGACGTTCGGATCCAGCCGCCGCCGCGCGACCTCAGGGTGGGGGTCGAAAGGGATATCGCCGTCCAGATCATTCAGCCTGTGGTCGAAAACGCCTGCCGGTTCGCGCGCGGAAGTATCCTGCTGGGGGCGTCGAGACAAGGCAAGGATGTCTACCTCACTGTCGAGGACGACGGCCCCGGGGTAGGCGAGGACGAAGAAGAACGCATATTTGAGCCCGGCGTGCGCGGCTCAGCCTCGGGAGTCGAAGGCAAAGCCGCGCGCGGCGCCGGCCTCGGCCTGCCTTTGGCACGGCGACTCGCGCGCGCGGCTTCTGGAGATGTGAAGGCCGAAACCGCTGACAAAGGTGCCCGTTTTGTGGTGCGCCTGCCGTCCGGCTAACGGTACCAGCGGATCTGAGGAGCTTCCAACGGAACGAAGGCTCCCTCGTGCCACGGAACGATTCGGGGGGTGTAGTCGCTGATAGGCCGCGCGGTCTTGACTTCGGCCTCGTAGAAGTAAGTCCCGTCTGGCAAAGGTCCTCTCGATGGCGCCCGGTTGAGTCCCAGGGGGAACCGTTCGGGTCGGTCCCCTGAGACCAACGGCTCCGCATACAGCTCCACTCGGACCGCTTCGGGTGCTACGGTGCCCAGTCTCACCACGGCGCTGCATAGGTAGGCTCCGGGTGTCGAATCGGCTTTGGTGATGCTCTCGTAGCTCGTGATGGCCACCTCATCCCAATGCTCGCGCAACGAGGCACGCCAGTTTTCGATCGCGACCGCCAGGGGAACCCTCGGACCCGCCGCGGCCCGCGCTCGGTAGGCCGCTGCGGCGGGCAAATAGTAATCCTCCACGTACTCTTGCAGCATCCGGTTGGTTGAATAACGAGGGGCGAGCCGCGCCATGCTTTCACGGACCCTTTCCAGCCACCTGACCGGAACTCCGCGATCGTCCCGATCGTAGAACTCCGGAATGATCTCGTCCTCGATGATCGCGTAGAGCCGTTCCGCTTCGATGGCATCCCAAGCGGGGTCCGAATCGTGCTCTTGCCCATCGCCAAGCGCCCAGCCCACGTCAGGCGAATAGGCCTCAGCCCACCAACCGTCGAGCTCCGAAAGGTTGAGCCCTCCGTTCACGAGCACTTTCATGCCGCTGGTGCCGCTTGCTTCCCACGGGCGCCGCGGGGTATTTATCCAAACATCTATGCCATGAACGAGATGCTCTGCTATCCCCATATCGTAATCCACGAGAAAGACCACATGGGGCCGGACATCGCAGCGTCGGATGAATTCCGTCCATTGTCTGATCATGGCCTTCCCGGCCGCGTCAGCAGGATGTGCCTTGCCCGATAGGACCAATTGGACTTTGCCTTCTCTCCCGCAAAGCAGTCGTTCTAAGCGGTCGGGGTCATGCAGCAGGAGATTCACCCTCTTGTAGCTCGTGAACCTACGAGCGAATCCCAAGGTAAGAACCTCGGGGTCGCAGAGACAGGTGATGTCGCTGCCGAGAGCCTCGAGGCTCCCCGCGACCGGTCCCTGACGAGTCACGTGTTCGCGCGCAACACTGATCAGCTTCCGACGACAAGCGGTCCGGAAAGCCCAAAGCTCCTCATCTTCTATGCCGCGTATCAGATCTCCCAATCCGGCCAGTCCTTTCAGCCAGCGTTCCTTGCCGCAATGCTTGGTCCAGAGAGCATCAGCCTCAGGGGAGTCCCATGAGGGGACGTGGACACCGTTGGTTACGTGGCCTACCGGCACTTCCGACCGCGGCCAGCGTGGATACAGCGGCTGAAAGAGATTGCGGCTGACCTCTCCATGGAGCTTGCTGACTCCATTAATCGCTCCGCTCCCCCGAATGGCCAGGTAGGCCATGTTGAAAGCCTCGATCTCGCCCGCGGTAGTGCGACCAGGTGGGTTGCCGTCGATGTCTCCGGTACGCGCCCTGGGAGATCGCCCCAGCTCCAAAAACTCGTCGATGCTGATGCCGAGTTCGTCGGCATAGGCGGCGAGATACTGGGACACCAAAACGGGCGAGAAGCGGTCGAAGCCCGCGTCGACCGGCGTGTGAGTTGTGAACAGGTTGCCCGGCCGGGTTGCCGTGAGGGCCGCCCCGAAGGGGACTCCTCGATCGGTCATGTACCCCCGCGAACGCTCCAAGACGGCGAGGGCAGCATGCACCTCGTTAAGGTGGCAGACATCCGGCTGAATACCCAGCTCGCGCAGCAGGCGCCATCCTCCGATGCCCAGAACGATCTCCTGCTGAATGCGCATCTCCGGCCCGCCGCCGTAGAGTTCACTCGTGATGCCGCGATCGGCAGGGCTGTTGAGGAGGTCGTTGGTATCGAGGAGATACAGTTTTACGCGCCCAGCGTTTACCTCCCACACGCGGAGGTTCACCTCTCGGCGGGGGAAAGCCAGCGACAGCCTAACCCATTCGCCCTCTTCGTCACGCAGGGGCATGATGGGAAGTTGGCCCGGATCATTGAAGGGGAAGAACTCGATCTGATTGCCGTGAGCGTCCAAAGCCTGCCGGAAATAGCCTTCTTGCCAGAGCAGTCCCACGCCGACCACGGGTATGCCCAGATCGCTGGCTGCCTTGAGGAAGTCTCCCGCGAGTATTCCGAGGCCCCCGCTGTAGATTGGAAGTGCCTCACTCAGTCCAAATTCCATGCTGAAATAGGCGACAGGCTCGAGCGGCGCAGCGGGGCCCTTATCCGCGTGCGAGGCTGAGATGACGGGGCTGCCGACCGAAGGCGGCGCGGTAGCGGTCCTGGAGGCTACGGTACCGGCGGCGGCACGACTGGGAGCTGCCTCAGGATGTGTTTGTTCAAACCAAGACACCGCTTCCAGAGACCCCCGCCGATCGCTGAGGTGCCTCTCGACCAATCGAGTGAACTCGGGGTCAGCCGCGAACTCATCGAGGGTTGTCTGGGCCATCGTCTGAAGGATGTGCCACGGGTTGTGCGTGACCTCCCAGAGTTCCGGCGCGAGGCGAGCCCATAGCACGTCGGCGGAGTGGCTCCAGGACCAGCGCAGGTCGAGGGCCAATTCGACCAGTCCCTGCAAGGCGGTGGGAACGACCGGTAATGCGTACCGAGGCTGGGCTGCCACTGTGAATCTCCTCGAATCCCACGGGTCAAGAACGGCGCGTCAAACCGATTGTTACCCTGGACTGCTACTCTCAATCCAGGCTTATAAACCGCAGATCCAAGAGGGGCGATTGCCCCCCCGGCCTCCGGCAGCTAGACTCCTGACACCATGATGGTAACTCATCAGTCGGAGAGGGTTTCTGCTCATCGCGCCATCGAGGAACTCGCTGAGCTCTACGGAGTTCAATGGCGATACCGAGACTCGAAAGGCGACGTGCGCGAGTCGCCTCTGGGCGCGGTGCTGTCCGTGCTGCGTTCCATGGGCGCACAAATCCGTGAATCTGACGGTTTCCCGAAGAAGACCACGGCCCGCGATCGACTCGACTTGCCGGACACGGGGGAAGCGGTCGAGGCACGGCGACGTGAGATCTGGGAATGCCTGGTTGATCCTGTGGCGATTGCCTGGGGGGGCGCACTTCCGGTCTTCATCCTCCGTTTACCTCACAAGGCGGCCACAGCGCTGATGGGAGCGGACGGTCGCTCCGCTTTTGAGATTGCCTTGTTGCGGGCAGACGGGCGGGAGGAATGGGCAAAGGTTCCGGATGCCGCCATCGCTCTTTGTGGCGAGGCGGAGGTAGCCGGCAGGCGGTACTCGGCGTATCGAGTGGATCTTCGCGAGCGAGGACGATCGAGCTCCACTCGCCGGCTCCCCTTCGGCTATCACCGCCTGATGGTTAGGGCCGGGAGCTTGACCGGCGAATGCACCATCATCTCCGCGCCTCGACGGTGCTGGTCTCTCGAGGACACCTTTCCCCCCGAGATCACCGACGCTGGGTGGGGAGTGTTCTCACCTCTCTACGCGCTGAGAAGCGATCAGAACTGGGGCGTAGGAGATTTCGGAGATCTCGGTTGGCTTTCGGAGACCGTGGGGGGCGAGGGCGGGAGCATCGTCGGGACTCTTCCCCTGCTCAGTGCTTACCTTCGTGAACCCTTTGAACCCGGCCCCTACCGGCCCGTCAGCCGTCTCTTCTGGAATGAGCTGTACCTGGAGGTCGAGGGTCTCGAGGGATGGGACGGCTCTCCGAAGGCAAAAACCTTGTGGGCATCTGGCGATGTGCAGGCGAGATTGAGGTCTTTGCGTTCGCAAGATCTTGTGGACTATCGCGGGGTGGCACGGCTCAAGAGACAGGTGATCGAATCCCTGGCCGAGGATTTCTTCCCGGCTGACGGCGAGGATCAGGATGGAGTCGCGCTTGAGCCGGCACGGCGAGGTCTGAGCGCCTTTGTTGATGGCAATCCCGAGGTGGAATGCTACGCGTCCTTCATGGCGGAGGTTGAGCTGCAGGGGGCGGATTGGAGAAGCTGGAAACGAGTGGGCACCGCGTCCTCGCCGGTTCTGAGTGGCGCCGACAGAGTGGACCGTCCCAAATCGTGGAGAGCCGCTCGGCGGTATCACCTCTATTGCCAGTGGCAGGCCGAAGAACAGATGCGGCGGCTTGCCGCTAGTCGCACAAGCGCCCGTTTGCTGCTCGACCTAC
>ENA-OSEO01005464-OSEO01005464.1-sediment-metagenome-genome-assembly--contig:-NODE-5464-length-12202-cov-4.392495_pt1 | contig 12202 bp, 11 predicted proteins | sample MGYA00237883_ERZ534232 | MGnify/ENA metagenome assembly ERZ534232
GTGGTTCAAGGCTTGGGCTATTCGATTCAGTATGTGAAGATAGATTCTTATAGTCTCCTTTTGGGCCGGTTTCTCCAACGCGTCGAGGCGGGATAGCAAATCGCCCAATTCGGCCGTCAAGGCAGTCGCCTCTCCTCGCTTCACGGACAGGTCAATCTCCGCCCTCCGGGCCGCGACGATTGTATCTTTATTGGCAATATTGGTAATCGCCTCAGCCACAACTCTGCTTTCAGCAAAACTGCCTATCGCATTGGACATTGCCTCCGCGTTGGTGCTCATTATCATCACGAAGGTTCCTTCCTGTTCAGCCTTATACGGCTGGATCGCTTCTCCTGTTCCGGGAAGCTTCAAATCATCAGGGAAAACTTTTATTGTATTCGCTGTACAAGTACCGCTTGTTATTTTAAGCTCATTGAAGAAGATATCCACAGCTCTCTCATCATAATATCCGGCCATGTATCTGGTCGCACTAAAATACGCGTCACCTTTAAGATTTAGCCTGAAGTAATTTCCTATTTGGCCTGTCTTTGCATTGACAGTTTTAAAATAGTGAGTTTCGCGGAAATTTGCGCAACCAGTGAGTAGTGTCAAGGCAAATACCAAAAACATTATTTTTTTCATTGATTGCCTCCGTTTAAATAGTCAACACTGAGTTGTTGTTTTAATCAATAAAATCATGCCCCGCGATAGTATCCGCTCGTGCGGTTCTCCTGCGTCCAGAAAAGGCAATGCAATAACCAATTTCAGTATCAAGGAGTTGCCTCGCGCATTAGTGTACGTCCGAACCAGCGCTGCGATGTTCAATTACACGCGTAGCATTACGGATAGGTCGGCTTTTAGTGAACGCCACAAAAAACTCTGTCCCGATTTTAGGCCACGTCACCCGAGGCCGCCTCCCATGGTTGGCCACACGGACGCCGTTAAACCGGCCTACAGAGAATACAGCGTACTTCAGGCGCAATTGAGGGGAGTTTGACCCTTATAGTTTAATAAGGAGTGGCTACCGGAAGAATGTCAACCAAAAAATGAGTCTTCGACTTAGTGGCTATACGGCGGGTTCCTTATAGATGTAACTTATTGATCTCACAATACTTCTATTACATTAGTTTCTACCACCAATAGCTAATTATATTTACTTAGCAAGTCTATTAAAAACGCAAAATCGTGAGGCAAAAAATATGCTATGGCCCTTCAAGCATCACCGCTTTTCCTCACATTGTCCCCCTTCCCTTTCTCTTCCCCCAATACCTGTTGACTTCCCTGCCCGCCCCTGGTTAGTTTAGGCCGTATTGGTTTCACCGCCCGCTTCTTCAAGGAGGAACACCCCATGGTCCACAAGATCACCGTCATCGGCTCGGGCAACGTCGGGGCCACGGCCGCCCAGCGGGCCGCGACCGGTGATCTGCAGTGAAAAGCAAAAGGCGTGTGACCTGGGGCGAGACCACCCCAATCTTGGACCTCCGCTTAAGAAAAACTGAGGGGAAGTGCTGATAAGGAATCCTCGTCTGATTTTCCTAGCGGCCTGCGTGCTTGTCTCGGTCCTCAATCTGAGCTGGTCCCTCCCGGCTCAACCCGAGGGCTCGCCTCAGGCCCAAAGGATTACCAACAGTCTTGGCCTGGAGTTTGTGCTCATCCCCGCGGGCAGGTTCACCATGGGCAGCAGCCAGGAGGACCTCCAGCGCATGAAGCGCGACTTCAAGCGGGCCACGGGCAAAGATTTCTTGGACAAATGGTCCCTCCACCTCGCTGACGAGTCCCCTCCCCACGAGGTTGAGATCACCCGATCATTCTATTTGCAGGTTCACGAGGTCACCAACGACCAGTTCGCCGCCTTTGTGGAGGCCACCGGGCACCGGACCACAGCCGAGATCAAAGGCGGCGGCTGGACTTATCAGCAGGACGGCTGGCGTCCCTTTCCGGGGGCGGACTGGCGGCATCCCCTGGGACCGGGCAGCTCCATCGAGGGCAAGGGCCGCCATCCAGTGGTTCAAGTGAGTTGGGACGACGCCAGCGCCTTCTGCCAGTGGCTGAGCCGCCACGAATCCAAAGCCTGCCACCTGCCTTCCGAGGCCCAGTGGGAGTACGCCTGCCGGGGCGGGCAAACCGGTGTGATCTATTCCTGGGGAAACGAGATGCCGCCCCAGAGGCTGGTCTCCAACATGCCCGACGAAGCCTGCGCCCGCGAGGTCGGAAGCAACCACCATCACGTGGCGGGTTACGATGACGGCCATGCCGGCACCGCGCCTGTGGGCAGTTACCTGGCCAACGGTTTCGAACTCCACGACATGATCGGCAATGTTTGGGAGTGGTGCGCGGATTGGTACGACCAAGGCTACTACGCCCGTTCGCCGCTCCGAGATCCCCAGGGCCCCTCTTCGGGGACCCACCGGGTGTTGCGGGGAGGCTCCTTCTGCTATCTGCCAAGCAACCAGCGCTGCGCCGACCGTTTCCGGAACCTGCAGGCCTTCAGATGCCATTTCGCCGGCTTCCGGGTGGCCATGAGTTCGCCGACCTCCCCTTAGCCATTCTCCAGCCGGACTCAGGCCCAGCCAGGCTTGGCGGGGGAATGGCCACTCCGACTTTCCAGCCAATAATCCTTGACTTGCCCCCTGCACCCTGCTTAGCTTAGGCACGAATTGCCAAGCCTATCTGTTTCAGGGAGGAATAGCAGCATGGTCCACAAAATCACCGTCATCGGCTCGGGCAACGTCGGGGCCACGGCCGCCCAGCGGGCCGCTGAGAAGCAGATCGCCGACGTGGCCCTGATCGACATCCTGGAAGGCGTGCCCCAGGGCAAGTCCCTGGATCTGAGCGAGGCCCGGCCGATCGAGAAGCACGACGCCAAGGTCGTCGGCGCCAATGACTACGCCCCGGCGGCCGGCTCTGACGTGGTCATCATCACCGCCGGCATCCCCCGCAAGCCGGGCATGTCCCGCGACGATCTTCTGGCCACCAACGCCAAGATCGTCAAGAGCGTGGTCAAGGAGCTGGTCAAGGTCGCGCCCCAGAGCGTCCTGATCATCGTCTCCAACCCCCTGGACGCCATGTGCCACGTCGCCCTGGAGGCCTCGGGCTTCCCCAGGGAGCGGGTCATCGGCATGGCCGGGGTCCTAGACTCGGCCCGCTTCCGCTACTTCATCGCCGAGGAGCTGAACGTCTCGGTGGAGAACACCCACGCCTTTGTCCTGGGCGGCCACGGCGACACCATGGTCCCCCTGCCCCGCTACTCCACGGTGGCCGGGATTCCCATCACCGAGCTGATGTCCAAGGAGCGGATCGAGGCCCTGGTCCAGCGCACCCGCAACGGCGGGGCCGAGATCGTCGGCCTGCTCAAGACCGGCTCTGCCTTCTACGCCCCGGCCTCGGCCGCGGTGGAGATGGCCGAGTCCATCCTCAGGGACAAGAAGAAGATCCTGCCCTGCGCGGCCTATCTCAAGGGCGAGTACGGGCTCAATGACCTCTTCATCGGCGTGCCGGTAAAGCTGGGCAAGGGCGGCATGGAGCAGGTCATCGAGATCAAGCTGACCCCCGAGGAGGACGCGGCCCTGAAGAAGTCGGCCGCGGCGGTCAAGGGCCTGGTCGAGGCCCTGGCCAGGCTGAACTACTAGACCGCCTCTGATCTTTGACCGAGAAGGCGCCCCCTGGAGGGGGCGCCTTCGGTGTTCTGGTGGGGCCTGGGGCTCAGCTCTTCAGGCCCAGGACGCTGCAGCCGATGACCGGAGTCTCGCCCCTCTGGGCCAGGTAGTAGACGGCCACGATCTCGCCGCTCGGGGTCAGGACCAGGTCGCCGTAGCCGCCGTGAAACCGCCCGCCGGTGTACGTCTCCAGCACCCAGGGCCAGGACCAGGTCCGGCCCCCGTCCTCGGACAGGGCCAGGCCGATGTAGTTCTCCTCGCCGTGGCCCAGGCCCCGGAAGATGAGCAGGAGGCGGCCGTCCGGGAGGAGGAGCAGGCCCGGGGCCTCGCCGAAGAGGCCGATGGGCTCGGGCCGGGACCAGATCCGGCCGTTGTCCTGGCTGGAGGCGGCGAAGAGGCCTTCCAGGCAGGGCTCCTGCCTGATCACGGCCAGGAGGCGGCCGCCGGGCAGGCGGAGCAGCGAGGTCTCGTTGAGGCAGGCGTCCTCGAACTGGCCCTCCCAGATCCAGCCGATCAGCTCCGGGGGCGAGCCGTCCAGCCTGAGGCGGGCCAGGCCGGGCTGGTCCAGGCCCGGGCCCGGGTAGGGCCAGGGGTAGGTGTAGAAGGAGCCTATGAAGCCGCCCTCCTCCTCGTCGGGCAGGAGGTGGCCGAAGAAGACGATCGGCCACTCCTCCAGGTCCAGGGGCTGGCGCTGGGAAAAAGTCCGGCCGCCGTCCCGGCTTAAGGACCAGAAGGAGCCGACGAAGTCGGTCCGGTGGACCCGGCTGATGAGGGCCACCCGATTCTCTCCCAGGGCCGAAATCAGGGCGTCGAACTCGTTGGTTTCGTCGAGGCGGTGGTCGATGATCAGGCGGGGTGGCTCAAAGGTCAGACCGCCGTCCGGGGATCCGGCCAGCCAGATGTCCGCGTCCTGGCCGTGGTCGCTGCGCTCGCTCAGCCAGGTCTCGTCGATCCAGGCCTGGCGATAAGCGACCAACAAGCCCCGGCCTTCCAGCCAAGCGGCCATGGGCGCGGCCTGGTAGGCGCCTTCGGGCCGGTCGGCCACCCGTCCCTGGGCCAGGACCTCCAGCTTGAGGACCGGCCGCTTCAATAACCGAAGATCAAGACGGACGGTTGTATCTTGTTGATCACCTTGACCACGCCCGGATAGGCGGCGGCCACCTCCTCGGCCCGCCTGATGTCCTCGGCCGCGGCCAGGTGGCCCATCAGGGTCACGGTCCCGTCGGTGTCACCCAGAACCTCGACGTCCTGAGTGGGCAGAATCTCCTGCCTGATCCTGGCCTCGACCCGCTTGCCCAGGGCCAGGCCCTTGAGGACCCTGACCGCCTCCTCCATGGGCTGGAGCCTGATGACCTCCTCGATGGCCTGCCTGAGGATGTTCACCCCGGCCCGGGTGTCCATGTAAGCGGTGTTGAGGACCATGTCATAGAGCCGCCAGGCCTTGGGGTCTTCGTCGAAGACCTGGCGGATCAGGGCCCGCCGGGACTGGTCGTGCCGGCGGATGTACTCCAGGGCGTCGTCAGTGGACATGCCGTGGACTTCGCGCAGGTGGATGACCCGGACGTGCATCGGCGCCACCACCCGGACCCGAAAGGCCTGGTGAACCTCCCGCAAGACGATCTGGCTGCCTCGACCCAGTATGATCACCTGGCGGCGGCTGGCCAGCTCGAAGACAATGGCCTCGTAGAGGCTGTGGTAGACGGGAGTGGAAAAGAAGAGGCGCTCAAAGAACCCGAGCGGCTCCTCTCGCTCTATCTTATTTATCTTGCTGGCGAAATCAGGATCATACTTCTCGGCCAGCTCGGCGAAATCCTCCCGACCGATCAGCTTGTAGTTGAGTTCCGCGGCCAGAGTCCGGGCGATCTCGTCCCCCAGACTGCCCACCTGTCTTGAGATGCTGACGATGGCCATTTTCAGCTCCTCGGCCGGCCCACCTTCCGGCAAGGTCAGAAAGGGTTGAGCTCCTTCAGTCTGACTTCAGCCCCTTGGCCTTACTGCTTCTCCTGGCCCGAACCGCTCGCGCAAACCCACGTTCATGGGCCCCAGATGGGTGCTGTAACTCGAGCTGCCCTCGACATCCAAGCCCCATAACCCCGCGCCGCTGGCCCGCCGGGCCAGCCGGAAGACATTATTTTTCAGTTTACCTAAATTGGCCCTGAAGCGCAAACGCCCTTCTCCCCGGAGCCCATCCGTCCGCAACCCGGCCAGGCCGCTCAGTTCCCGGTGCCGGCGACGATCCTGATCGAGGAGACGCGGTCCCCGCCGATGGTGTTGTTGTCCAGGTTGGGGTCGCTGGCGGTGAAGGTCTCGGCCGTACCGGTGAAATTCCGCCCCGAGTAGAGGGTCACCCGGATGTTGCCGCTGATCGCGATCGAGGAGACTGTGTTCTCGCCGATGCCGTTGTTGGACAGGTTGGCGTCCGAAGCGGTGAAGGACTCGGAGTCGCCGCTGTAGTTTATGTCCCGGTAAAGAGTGCAGCCGTCGGCCGGCGCGCCCAGCTCGACCCTGATCGAGGAGACGGCGTCGTTGCCCACGGTGTTGTTGCCCAGGTTAGGGTCGCTCTGGGTCAGGATCTCGGCCTGACCGCGGTAATTGGGCAGGGTGTGGAGAGTGACCCTGGCTTGGCCGGTGATGCGGACCGAGGAGAGCGAGTCGTCGCCGACGCGGTTGTTGGCCAAGTTGGCGTCGTCGCGGGAGATAGTCTCGGAGAGGCCCTGGTAGTTGATGTCCTGGAAAAGGGTAACCGAGTTGTTGACCGCGCCCAGCCGGACCCTGATCGAGGAGGCCTCGTTGTCGCCGATGTCGTTGTTGGACAGGTCCGGGTCAGAGGCGGTGAAGGTCTCCGAGGTTCCGGTGTAGTTGGCGTCGCCGTAGAGGGTGACCGTGGCCGCGCCGGTTATCTGAATCGAGGAGGAGCTGTCGTCGCCCACGGTGTTGTCGTCCAGGGAGGGGTCGTCGGCCAGGAAGGACGAAGAGGCCCCGGAGTAGTTGGAACCGGCGTAGAGGGTGACCGAGTTCGTCGCGCTGCCGCCGGTTATCCGGATCGAGGAGACCGTGTCGTTGCCGATGGTGTTGTTGCGCAGGTCCGGATCAGAGGCGGCGAAGGTCTCGGAGACGCCCTGAAAGCTGGGCAGGCGGTAGAGGGTCGCCTGCACGTTGCCGCTGATCCTGATCGAGGTGGCCTGGTCGTCGCCCACGGTGTTGTCGCTCAGGTTGGGGTCGCTGGCGGTGAAGACCGTGGACAGGCCGGCGTAGTCGATGTCGGTGTAGAGGGTCACCGAGTTGCCGCCGCCCAGGACCCTGATTCTGATGGAGGCGACGTTGTTGTCGCCGATGTCGTTGTCGCTCAGATCGGGATCGGAAGCGCTCAGGGTCTCGGAGTCGCCCTCCCAGTCCACCTGGCTGTACAGGGTCACCAACAGGTTGCCGGTCACGGCCACCGAGGAGGTCTGGCTCAGGCCGACGTCGTTGTCGCCCAGGTTGGGATCCGAGGCGATGAAGGCCGAAGACGCGCCCTGGTAGTTGGCGTTGCGATAGAGGGTCACCACATTGCTGACGGTCAGGATCTCGACCCGGATCGACTCCAGGTTGTCGTTGCCAACGGAGTTGTCGCGCAGATCGGCATCCGACTGGGTCAGCGTCTCCGAGGTCCCCTGCCAGTTGGGGTCGGCGTAGAGGGTCACCCTGACGCTGCCGGTGATCCGGATCGAGGAGACCTGGTTGGCGCCGACCTCATTGTCGCTCAGATTCGGGTCGCTGGCGCTCAGGGTCGTGGATGTCCCCTGGTAGTTCACGGCCGTGTAAAGCGTCACCTGGGGAGTCTCCAGGACCTTGCCGTCGGGCCCGACGACCTGGATCTGGATAGCCCAGCCCAGGCCCGGCCAGGCGGCCGCGATCAGAAAACACAAACCGGCCAAGGCCGCTAACAGACGCCCCCTCATCATCACCTCCTGCGCGATGCGGCCGCCTCAAACTATATATGAGGCCTTCTTACCGCTTCTTTTCTAGATATAGTCTGCCGGTCGTTTCTCTGTCAAGGACTTTACTGGATCTTGGGCTCGATCCGAACATAACCCCGCCCCTGGTATCCACCTCGACCGCTCTCAAAGACGGGCCGGGTGGCCCCCTTTCGGCTGAAGCGGCTGGCCGGGCCGGGCGGAATGGGCTATGGTGTCCCCTGACCCGGGCCGAGGAGCGGCCGCCTTGGGAGCGGCCCGGCGGCCCGATGGAGCTGGAGGCAGCGGGGCCGATCATGCCGGCCGAGGAAACCAACCCTGGCCAGCCCTATCGCCGGCTCAAGGCGGCGATATTCCGGGACCTGGCCGCCTCGGATCTGGCCGAGCCGGCCAGGCAGGCCTTTCTGGAGATCATCGCCGCCCACGGGGTCGCTTTTACCGACCACATCCGGCAGCGCAACGACTGGCTGATCTACCTCTTCTTCTCCAACCTGGTCGCCCGCCTTGTCGCCGACCGCCGGGCCCGTCTGATCGACTGGGGCGGGCAGTACGGCCAGGTGACCCAGATGCTGAGGGCCCTGGGCTTTATCAACACTTACAACTACCTCCTCCACCGGCCCTCCTTCTACGAGCTCTTCGAAAAGCGCTTCGACCTGCCGACCATCTACGGCCAGGAGCCCAACGTCCTCACCCTGGACACGGCCTCGGTGGACGGGTTCATCTCCTCGGGCGTGCTGGAGCACGTCACCGATGACGGCCTGGGCCGGGAGGACCTGATCCTGCGGGAGATTCACCGCGTCCTCAAGCCCGAGGGGCTCTTCTTCGTCTGGAATCTGCCGGCAGTCCTGGGCAGCTCTGATATACTGGCTCAGGCCTTCGGCCGCTGGCACCACAAGCGCCGCTACTGGAGGGGCGAGATCGTCAGGGCCCTCGAGAAAGCCGACTTTGAGATCGTCCACCTGGACAAGCACAAGCTGCTCCCGGGAACGGCCCTCGGCCTGTTCGAGGGCCTGGTCAACCCCGTGACCCTGCTGAGGATTGACGACTGGCTGTCGCGCCTCTTTCCCCTGAGCCTCTTCGCCCGGGACTTCGCCCTGGTGGCCAGGAAGGCCGGGGCGCCGAAGCCCGCGGAAGGGACCCGCGCATGAACCATCGCCGCCCGCCCGCCCCGCTCTGGGCCGTCTGCTTGCTGCTCCTGCTGGCCTGGCCGGCTCAGGCCTTTGACCTGCCCGACCTGCGGCTCACCCTGGACCAGCGCCGCGTCGGCCAGGACATCGGCTGGTTTCACTTCCTCAGCCTGATCCCCCAGGGCAGCGGCCTGGCCGCCTACTACATCGACCACCGCCAGTGCTTCTTCCAGGTCGGCCGGGCCGTCTCCAGCGACGGCGTCACCTTCAGCCAGGCCCAGGTGGTCGTGCCCCGGGGCTCCTCCGGCGCCGACGCCACCGAGGCCGCCTTTCCCGGCGTGCTCCAGGCCCAGGGCAGGTACCATCTCGTCTACGAGGCCCGCGATTGCTCCGGCGCCTTCAGCGTCTGCTACGCCGTCTCGGAGAACGGGATCGACTTTGAAAAGCGGGGCGTTATTCTGAGGGCCTCGGGCTCTGGCGCCGAGGCCGTCGAGATCGGCACGCCCAGCCTCCATTACGACGGCCGGGAGTACTTCCTCTACTACCACGGCTACGACGGCCGGGCCGTCCGCATCCTGGCCGCCCGGGGGCCCTCCCTGCTCCAGCTTCGCCGGGCCGGGCTGATGGTCGACGCCGGGCCGGGCGGCTGGGACGCCGGCACGGCCGGCAAGCGCTCCCGCCTCATCCGCACGGGCCGCTACTACTACATGTTCTACGAGGGCTCCACGGCCGGGGACTACGCCAAGGCCCAGTGGGGCGTCGGCCTGGCCAGGGCCAGGACGCCCCTGGGGCCCTGGGAGAAGTTCGACCGCAACCCCATCCTCAGGAATCCCAGGCGCGGCTTCGGCGTGGACGGCCCGGAGGCCTGCCTCATCGGCGGCCGGCTCTACCTCTACTTCCGGACGGCCGAGAACGGCACCGGTCGGGCCGCCGTGACCGGACTGGAGCCCTGACATGCGCCGTCGAGCCGGATTAGTCCTCTGCTGTCTTCTGATTCTGGCCGCCGCCTCCCCGGCGACCCCGGCCCGGGGGGCCGTCCTGGCCGCCCTGGCCAGCCCTGACCCGGCCCTGGTCGGCCAGGCGGTCATCTTCTCGGCCCTGACCCCGGGCAACCCGGGGACCACCTGCACCTGGGAGATCGGCTCCCGGACCCGCCTGACCGGCAACCCGGTCAGCTACGCCTTCAGCCGGCCCGGCACCTACCTGGTCAGCCTGCGGGTCCTCTCCCCGGAGGGCCAGACCTCCCGGGAAGCCCTGGTCGTCCACGTCCGCCCCTCGGGCCCGGCCTCCACGCCGGCCACCGGGACCATCAGCCTCAGCCCCTCCGCGGTGACGCACCCCGGCCGGACCGTCAATTTCTCCACCGAGGTCCAGACTGTCTCGGGATCCCCGTACGGGTTCATCTGGCTCTTCGGCGACGGCGAGAGCCAGTCAGGGCCGGAGGCCGCCCACGCTTACGGCCAGCCGGGCAGCTACACGGTCAGCCTCTACACCTTTGACGGCCGGGGCGGCCAGGCGGTCCAGAGCCTGGCCCTCGAGGTCAGGGGCGAGCAGGGCTCGGCCCAACTAGTGGCCGACGCCGGCCCGGACAAGAGCGCGACTCGGCTGTCCAGCGTCGTCCTGGAGGGCTGCGGCTCGACCTGGCACTCGGGCCGGAGCCTGAGCTACTCCTGGCGCCAGGTCTCCGGAACCCCGGTCACCCTCCGGGACAGAACCAGCCACCGGCTCCAGTTCACCGCCCCCAGCCGGGCCGGCCAGCTCGTCTTCGAGCTGACCGTCCAGGCCGGCGGCCTGACTTCCCGGCCGGACCGGGTCACGGTCACGGTTCGCTGAGGGGCTTCAATCGAGGCCTGACTTTGGCGGCGGGGAATCCGCCGCTCAGCGCAGCTTGGCGGCGACGGCCTCCACGGCCACCGAGGCGCCCAGGGGCAGGGCCCTGACCTCCAGGCAGGTGCAGGCCGGCGGTTCGGCGGGAAAATAGCCGGCGTAGACGGCGTTGACCGGGCCGAAATCACTCAGGTCGGTCAGGAAGATGGTCGTCCTGACCACGGCCAGGAGGTCCAGGCCAATGCTGGCCAGGATGACCTTGATGTTCTCCATGCACTGGGCGGCCTGGCCGGTCGGCCCGCCCGGGGCCAGCTTGTTGGTCGTCTGATCCAGGCCCACTTGACCCGACAGAAAAATTAGCTCCCCGGCCTCCACGGCGTGGGAGGCCTGTCCCAAGGGGCGGGGCGCCTTGGGGCTGATGATCGTCTTTCTGTCCATTCACTCCTCCCGCGGCCTGGAATCGTCCGGAGCCGGGTCTCTCCCCCGGCCAATCCCCGGGGAGGGCCGCAGCTTACCCTGGTTGGGCCCTCTTTTCAACTCACCGGCCGGTCTCGCTCTCCAGGCCCGGTCGGAGGGGTGAGCCGAGCCCGGTCAGCCGGCCTTCCAGGTCCAGGACGTAATCGGGCCGGATCTCGCCGCGCCAGCCGGGCAGGCCGCCCCGCCAGACGTAGTCCACCAGCCCGATAAGACCCGCCCGATCAAAGACGAATCCGTCCAGATCGAAGCGCTCCAGGCCGGCCCTGGCCGCGGCGGGCAGGTCCTTGGGCCTGGCCCAGCGGCCCAGCAGGGCCTCGACCCAGGCCCGGTTGAGCCGGCCCTCGGGTTGCTGCTTGAAGTCCTCGGGCCGCCGGGGGAAGGGGAAGCGGCGGTAGACCTCACCGATGAAGCCGCTCAGGCCCCGGCCCTGGATGGCCCGGCCCAGGTCGCCCACCTCCTCGGCCCGGTCGATGACCCAGCCGGGCAGCCGCCCGGCCCAGTCCTGGTCTCCGGCCCGGCCGGCCAGGTCGGCGATGAGGGCGCAGAACTCGGGGGCGAAAAAGAAGCGGTTCTCCAGGAGGAGAAGATCGGTCTCGATGTTAAAGAAGCCGAAGGCCAGCCAGCCGTGGCTGAGCGAGGGAAAGGCCAGGGGCACTTGGCCCGCCCCTAACCGCCGCCGGCCGCGAGCAGGACACTGACCTGGTCGTCCGGCTCCAGGACGCGCTCCCGGCCGGCCGGCCAGTCCAGGCGCTCGCCGTTGACCAGAATGACCGGCGAGACGGCCTGCTGGAGGGACCGGCGGAAGGGCCTAGCCTTGGCCCGGTCCAGGGCCTTGTCGGCCCGCCCGAAGAGCTGCTTCAGCCTGGCTCCGGCCTCCAGCTCGACCCGACCCTCGATCTGGACGGGTCGGCCGTCGATGAAGCCGGCCAGGCGGACCAGGACGAACAGATCAGACCTCCTCTTCATAGAGCGCCGCCGCCACCTGGTCCAGGCCCAGGGCGAGCAGCCGCTCCCGCTCCGGCCGGCCGGTCTCCAGGTCCCAGCCCATGACCCGGTAGAACGAGCGCATCAGGCCGTCCTGGTCCAGGGTCAGGTTCCTGGCCGGGCCGGCGGCCTGGGGCGGCTGGCCGTAGGTCCTGGGGTGGGGCCTGAAATCCCGGATGGGGTTGAGCCCCTCGCG
>ENA-OSEO01005465-OSEO01005465.1-sediment-metagenome-genome-assembly--contig:-NODE-5465-length-12202-cov-3.758845_pt1 | contig 12202 bp, 7 predicted proteins | sample MGYA00237883_ERZ534232 | MGnify/ENA metagenome assembly ERZ534232
GAAGCCATCACTACCAAAAAAGTGACCATTGAGGCGAATGCCCACAACACACCAGCGGTACTCCATTCAACAGGAGACGAAGAGAATTTATACGTTTTTATGCCCATGCATATTGATAGGACATAAGAATAAAATGGGGGAGCAAAACTCCCCCATTTCATATTGTAGTGCGTTTCACGTGTCAAAATCTACTCAAAGAGCCGGGATTCTTTGAATACTATATATGACCATTAGCTAGCACAGCAGGAGAGTTTTTCAACATCCTTTGAGAAGGTTAATCCTGTTAACTTTAACCCTTCAACCTGTGTCAGATAGGGGAAGAGTGTCTCAGTAATATCAGATACTTTCAAGCCGAACTTGACTGCCAGGGTTGCCGATTGGATCACCTCTCCAGCTTCTGCTGCTAAAACAGTAACACCCAGGATCTTGTCAGTTTTTTCTTCCGCCACCATCTTAATCAGACCACGAACATCTCTTGCTGCCAAAGCCCGGGGCACATACTCCAAAGGCAGAGTATTTGCTTTTACTTCATATCCTTGCTGTTTGGCTTGAAATTCTGTAAGGCCAACAGTTGCTATTTGAGGATCAGTAAAAATGACCCCTGGCAAGGCTGACAAATTCAGAGGTTTCTGGTTTCCATTCATTGCATTAATTACAGCCACCGAACCACTTGCTGCCGCCACATAGACAAAATCCGGATTCGGGGTAACATCCCCAGAAGCGTAAATAATTGGATTGGAAGTTTGCTGATATTCGTTTACGATGATCGCTCCATTATGATCCAGTTTAACTCCAACCTGATCCAATCCCAGATCCATTGTATTGGGCTGGCGCCCTAAAGCAACCAGGATTTGGTCCGCTTCAAATGTCCGGGATTGCCCCATTAACTTAGCATGAACTTTGCGGATTTCTCCCTCTCGACTAACACCCTCTATCTGAACGCCTGTGAGGATGGTGATCCCTTCCTGCTCCAAATATTCTTGAATGGCACGTCCAATTTCCGGTTCGTGGTCAGGCACCAGACGAGGGCTGCGTTGAAGGATGAGAACTTTCACACCAAAGCGCGCCATCGTTTGACCCAATTCCAGCGCTACCGCACGCCCGCCCAATATAATGAGGGATTTGGGTAATTCATCCAGGTCCATCAGGGTGGTGCTGGTGAGTGGTTGGGCTTCCGTAAGGCCAGGAATTGGCAGGGTTCGCGGTTGGGCACCGGTCGCAATCACATAGCGTAGCGCCTGGTAAGATTTATCCCCAACATACACAGAACCATCAGTGGTAAAAGTTGCATATCCTTTAATCAACTTGATGTTTGGATAGGCTTCTAGAACATCCACATATTTTTTCTGTTGTAAACCGCTGACCAATTCATTCTTTTGAGCTCGAATCGCAAGCCAATCGAGGTTCGTTTGAGAAGTTATAACTCCCGAAAAAGGATGGTGTCCAGCGTTATGCCAGGCTTCCGCTGCCCGGATGAGGGTTTTACTGGGCACACAACCAACATTCACGCAGGTACCGCCAATTGTCCCGCCATTAATGATTCCAACCCGATAGCCCAGCTCTTCACCCTTGATTGCAGCGGCAAAGCCACCAGAGCCACCACCGATAACCAATAGATCAAAATCAACATTTTCTTGAGTGGCTGTTTCTGATTCAGCCGGGTTCTCCAAATTTTGAACTGATTTTACGGCTGCGTGATAACCTGCGCTAGTAACTGCGCTACTTAGGGCTTTTGTATCGACTTCTTTGTCGGCAACAACTGTGGCTTTCCCAGAATCCCACCCGGGCACATCTACATTTATCACACCCGGAACAGATAACAAACTCTTTTTTACATGGATGGCGCATGAACTGCATGTCATGCCCCGAATATCAAGCTCAATCCTATTTTTTGCCATTTCTTATCTCCTAAAATTCAAAGACCAATTTACTTTTCACTTACCAGATGGCAAACACAATTCTTACCATCTACATCATCGGTTGGAAAAGTAAGGCCTAAGGCATACAAATCACGAAGTTCTGCCTCAAGACGTTGCAGAACAACAATCCTCTCGGCAACTTCATTCGCTTTTTGATGGATTCGATCCAACAATGTGCGGCAGGGCGCTTCTCGCTGATCTCTTAGTGCAAGTATTTCCCGGATATCATACAGAGAAAGATCCAGGCGCCTCGCGCCAGCAACCAATCGTAATCGTTCTATATCTGATTGGTCGTAATCGCGGTAACCATTGGGCTTACGAGCTGGTGAGGGTAATACACCAGATTCTTCATAAAAACGGATCGTTTTGGTTGGAACGCCTGATGCCTGGGATAACTCTTGAATTTTCAAGGCTGCCTCCATTATCTCTTGATATTATAAACCTTCCAGTAACTGGAATGTCAATAGGTAATTTAAATGAATATTTCCTAAATTTTATTGCCTTTCAGAAAAGCAAAAGAATACCCTGGATTACATCAATAAAGGTTTTCTTTTGCCCTTCTGTATTTCTTACATTTGCAGAAGCGTTCGAACGTTGGCTAATTTTTACTATTTAACGTCGGATATTCAATCCATTTCTAATCCAAAGGAGGATCACATGAATGTGTACGAAGACAAATACCTGCGCGAAAAAGTGAACCGCATCATCGCCAGGCAAAAAGAGGGCAAAATAGTCATTGCTGCCTATAAAGACGGCAGCGGACTACCAGCCAGGGAGGATCTCGGTCAAGAACTGACTCGTGCAGCTTACCCTTATGATTATGCGGTTGGGAAAGCCGGTTTTCTGAATTACGATTCGGAACTCGGTGCATACTTATTTACCGCAAAAGTAGGTGAGAAACTGCCGCCGGTATTGGCCAGCTACCGTCCTTTAGTTCTGGCGGAAGCCAACCTCGATGTGCAAGATAGGAGAATCAACATCCAATGTGGTGAAGCCAGCGTCACCTTCACCGGTGTACAGCCCTGGAAAGGACCGTACGAAGTTCTGCGGGAGGTGAATGAAGAGCTGGCACGGATCAATGCCGGGATCGTCATATGGAAGATCATTCCAAAAGATAATGGTAAAGCCAAACCTGGTAATCGTCTGTTTCCAGAAGCAATCCCAAAGCTGCGTAATGGGCAGGCGATGGCGCATGCCACCGGTTATGCCTACGACAGCGACCATTTCCTGGCTTACATCGGCTTGGTTGGTTACAAGACCAGTCTGGAGTCGCTGCGGGTGACGATCATGTGTGCCAAACCGCTGCAAATAACGCAGGATGGTGTGGGTGACGTTAGCCTCATCCCCACTGACAAGTATGAACAAGCCTGGCAAGCTATGCCGGAATACACCAGCCATCATGTTGGTTTCGTATCGCGGTTGGCAGTGCCTGGAAAATGGGAACCAGAAGATCTCAGCGCATATTTGCTTGTCTTTCGAGGGACACTTGACGCAGAGGATGAAATGATCCGGCTCTTCATCGAGCGGATCAAGGAAGCTCTTGAAGTGCCGATCCTAGACGATTGGGGAGTTACTCTGTGGAGACAAGCTCGCAACCAGAAGCTGGTTCAAGACCTGGTCACAGGCGGCGATTGCATCCTGGGAGCCAGAATTGACCTGCAGGCTGACTGGCAGGAATTGTTGACCGAGTTATTGGCCCAGGAGGATATCTCACTAACCGTCTGAACGAACAAGTAAAACTACTCTCAATATCACCCCGGAGGGGGCGCTTTTCATCCCCTCAAGGGGTGGGACGCGTCTCCTGCGGGGATTTTGTTACCTAAAGGAGTGAAAAATGCGTCCACCAGCAATCGAACGAATGGGGTATTACCCCACAGATGACCCGGTTGTCGAGATCATCTGCACTTACTTGAAACCGCCTACAGAGAAAGGACGGTTATTTGATCCCTGCGCAGGGGAAGGCAAAGCTGCTTCTGCCTTGGGCGATGCGCTCAACTGCGAAACCTGGGGCGTCGAACTCTCCCCGGAACGAGCTGAGAAGGCGCAAAACGTAATGGACAAGGTTTACCAGGCTCCCTGGCAGGCCTGTGTTCTAAGCGACGAAAGTATTTCCTGGCTCTACCTGAACCCACCCTATGAGTTTGACCGTTTCGATGGTCAAAAGAGGCTCGAATGGGATTTTCTCAAGACGACCACATCCAAGCTAATGCGCGGTGGGCTTCTGACCTATATCATTCCCCAGAAGATTTTAGGGATGATGGAAGTTGCCCGTCTGTTAGCAGGTCACTATGAAGCCATAACGGTCTATCGTTTTCCGGATAGCCTGTACGAAAAGTTCAAACAGGTAGTGGTGCTGGCTTACAAGCGCAAAGTCTTTCATGCTCCCACCGACAAGGAGGTGCTTTCCCTGCAAAACCTGGCAACTACAGAACTGGAATCCATCGAAACCGCTATTGAACCAGTCTATGAACTGCTGCCCGCGCCTTCACGTGGTGTAAACGGCAAACCGATCGTGTTCAAGCGTACGGATTGGGAACCGGATGAAGTGGTTGAAGCCACGATTGAAGCAGGTGTCCATAAGACCAGCGAATGGCTGGATCTGATCCACCCATTGCGGGGTTTGGCGCAGTTATCACAACCGGTTATGCCCTTGAAAAAAGGTCATATTGCCATGCTCATGGCCTCTGGCATGATGGGCACGGTACGCTTGACTGATGAAGCGGGTAAACCCATGCTCATAAAGGGACGGGTGATCAAGGTGGTTGAGAAGACCGAGCAGCCTGATTCCAAGGAAGCGGATACTGTAGTGGAAACCTACAAAGACCGCTTCGTTACAACGGTGGCTGTCCTAAAGCAGGATGGTATCCAGGTGATCCAGGATGTGAAAGGGCTTTCGGAGTTTATGAAAGCTCATGGTGAGAAGATCGCTGCGCATGTTCTGGAAACCTACAAACCACTCTACAACCTTGACCCGACGCAAAAGGAGGTCGCCGTTCTAGACGCACTTGGAACACGGCGTAAGCCGTTACCGGGACAGGAACGGGCTGGATTGTTACCTGCCCAACGGCACGCTGCAGCAGCGTTGGCACGCTCGATTCGTAAAAACGGCGTGGCGAACTGCCAGGCAGAAATGGGTACGGGAAAAACAACGATATCAACCGGTGTGCTCGAATTGCTTGATGCTTATCCAGCAATTGTCCTTTGTCCCCCGCACCTCGTTCCCAAGTGGATCCGTGAGATCGAAGAAGTGATCCCCGACGCACATGCACGAGAATTGCGGCGCATCGGTCGAAATAGTGACGAAGTCTATGATGCTAATGATGTTCGTGATTTTCTCGAGCAATACCAACAAGCCAGCGAAATGTCTCAAAGAACAGGAGGCGCAAAACCTAAATGGGTGGCAATCGTTGCCCATACCTCTGCCAAATTTGGAGCAGGATGGCAGCCGGCGGTAATTACTCGAAAGGCAAGAGAACCGCTAACCGATAAATTCGTGGATGCTTGTGCCTGCCCTGGTTGTGGTAAAGTTGTGATGGTCGAGAAGGATGGTTCCTTCGTTCCCGTGACTGACACAGATGAATTGGCAGAAAAACGCCAATTCTGTCACAATCGTGTTCCTGGATGGGAGTTGGATGCAGATGGAAGGACCAAACTTGATGCCAACGGCGACTCAGTATGGGGTACACGTCCATGTGGAACACCGCTCTTTGAGTTCAATGGAGCACGGCGGCATAGCATTTCAGAGTACATTACCAAACATGCCAAGGGCTCTTTCAAGCTGCTAATTGCCGATGAGGTGCATCAGTTCAAATCTAAATCATCGGATCGCGGTGTGGCGTTTCACCAATTGGTAACATCAACTAAATGGACGCTGACTCTCACCGGCACGTTCTTTGGTGGGAAAAGCACCTCTATCTTCTGGTTACTTCATCGCTTGAACCATGGTGTCCGGCGTGACTTTTCCTTTCATGAGGAAAAACGCTGGGCTCGACTATATGGTGTACTCGAAACTACGCGTAGGAGAAGACGTAATGATGACGCGGATGAGGATGGTGTGTATACCGGCAACAGGCGTTACCGTAACCAGGCCAAAGAACAACCGGGTGTCAGCCCGGCCATCGTGAGTCGGTTGTTAGACACGACTATCTTCCTGAGTTTGAAGGATCTGAACATGGCGATGCCGGCTTACAAAGAAGAGGTGGTTGCCTTGGATATGCTCGAAGACCAGGGGCAGCAATACCACAACATGGATAGGAGCCTGAAACAATTGGCGGTTCAATCCAGTCGATACCTTTCCACCTGGCTTCAATGGAGCCTGGCGCGACCTAACTCGGCTTTTCGGGATGAGGTTGTGCTAGTGGATGAGGTAGATGACGAGGACGGGAAATCAATCCGAAAAGTACCGCTGATGGAGTTGCCGGCCATACCCACAGGGTACTCTTCGAGTAACCCGAATGGCCACAAATGGTTGCCAAAAGAAAACTGGCTGGCTGACTTCTGCAAAATCGAGAAGCAGCAAGGGCGCAAAGTGCTGATCTATGTTCGGCAGACTGGCACTCGCGATATTCAAGATCGGGTGATGATGCCTCTGCAAGCCAATGGGCTGAGAGTGTCCATCCTGGGCGGTAATATTGACCCACGAAAGCGGGAAGAATGGATCGCTAAACGGGTGAATACAATCGATGCTTTAATCTGTAACCCTCGGCTTGTGGAAACCGGTCTCGACCTGGTGCAATTCTCAACGGTTGTGTTTTTTGAGATCGAATATTCACTCTACACACTTTGGCAAAGTGTCCGACGTGTGTGGCGGTTGGGGCAGACCCAACCGGTCAAGGCGATTTTCTCGGTGTACACATCAGCGATGGAGGCGACAGCCCTGGCCCTTATGGGTAGGAAGATGAAGGCTGCTCAGCTCGTCTACGGTGATGAGGTCGGAGGAGCAATTGTCCCAGAAGAGGAAGGTGACTTTCTCACTCAACTGGCACGTGATGTGTTGGATGGGGCGAAGCTCTCTGATTTGCAGACCTTATTTGCAGATGACTTCCAGTTTAGTCACAATCCGATGGGTAGTCTGACGACACCTAGTGCTGTGATTGTGCCAGGTCCGAAGGTGATGACCTGGGATGACTGGGTTTGCAAAAAGACTGTCGTTGTTAGGAGAACAAGAAGAAAGGAGTTTGTACCGGAGGGACAGATGGAATTTGGAATCTAGTGTTAGAGGCTCTGTTTTGACAGAGCCTTTTTATTGTAGTAGCAAATCAAGAAAGAGAAATACTAATGCTCTTTATCTTTAGGGGGATTTGGATCATTTCCTGGTGGAACTGTGTCTTTACTGCGAATTTTCCCATCCATCCCTTTTATCGATAATTCTCCCCCGCCCGAATTTTGGAGCATTGTTTTTGCTTCATCTGCAGCTTTTTTTTGTGTATCATGGACACTTGATGCTCGTGATGCATCATTCCTTTTATTTTCCCATTTGCCATCTGGTCTTCGTGATATAGTACGATCCCTACCTTTGGACATTTTTCCTCCTTTGACTAATTCATTAATTAGAAAGATTATAGACTGATGAAATAATTTTCCGTGATATTTCTATAGCGAGTTCCACCTCCTGCGCAATCACTCGAATTTCTCGACCTTCAGCTTCTCCACTGCGGACTCTTTCAAGATACTTTTTATCAACAACGCCTAAATTGTGTGTTATTGGATGCCTCTTTTCAAAAATTGTTTTTAATGTTTCAACCTCTTCTTGTGAGACAACATCAAACAAATCAAATCCAGTCTGTGTGTGGAACGTTTCCCTGGCTGAGTTAATATTCTGATAAGAATTCCTGATCTTTTCAAAGCGATTGATAATTTCTTCAGGCGAAATTCCCGTATCAGCTAAACATTTTTTAGTAATTAATTTTAAGACTGCTTCAAAAACCGAAACGGTATCTTCTAGTCCATTTTCAATATCTCTACCAGCAACCCGAGCACCTAATTCCTCACGTCTTCTATCGATTACGCTAAGAACTTTTTGAATGACCTCAAACTCGGCATCGACATGACACATAAAAATATCTTTTCCGCAATCTGGGCACCAGGTTGCTAATCCAAAGACTGAATGTTCAAGCCCACAATTTGGACAAATTATATCGCGTCGCAACTCTTCTTCCAGCGGTCGCGGCACATAGTCAGGCATGCTTGGCTTATAAGACATTTCCATCTTAAACATTCCAGAGCCAAAAGTCTTTTTATGTGAACTTCCTAATCCAAGAGCTTTTTGAATTGACTTATCGATGCCTATGATAACCTCATTCTTGAGGACACCTAAAGCATAATCAATTTGAGCTTGAGTTGTGAAATCACTTGGTTCACCCTCTTGCCGGCAATATGGGCAATAAGCTTGTACTTGCCCTTCCGTTATTCCGGTACCTAATTTCACCTTAAAGTAACCAGGTGAGCATTCTGCATTAGGGCACTCTCGCCCAACTAACCCATCATCAGTTGGAATTGGAACATGCATTTCGTACTGGTCAGGACCGATTTTACGTGTTTCAAAGTCTCCGTCATCATCAAGAAACGATTTGGACATGACTCAATTATCTCCCTTTCGATAGAATGATTTAGGACATAGCGCGAAATCACATTTAATTGATTCTTCGTCAATCGAATAATAGGTGAGTTTACATTCAGTAATTTTTCTCAAACCAAAATCACCTTTTCCAATCGTTCTTTTCGCTTCTTCCAATCTGGCATCAAAATATCCAACAAGTGATAAAACTTCGCGCTATGACACTCATGCACCAGATGGCATAATTCATGAAAAACCACGTAATCAATACAGTGAGTCGGTGCCTTGATTAGCTCCGTATTGAATGTAATCACGCCGGAAGGTGTGCAACTTCCCCAGCGTTTGTTCATTCTCCGATATTTGATCTCAGGTGCTTTTGCGCCAAGTTCAACAAGTCGGTTAACAAACAGTGATACCCGATTTTGGATAAATACTCTGGCATGTCTGGTATACCAGTCCTGTAATAATTGCTGTTTTCTCTCCGGGTTTTCTGGTTGAGTTGTAGTCAAAATGAAATATTTGCCAATAAGTTTCACATTATTTCCGCTGCCCTCCGTTACTTTTAACCGATACTGCCGGCCCAAATAGTAGTGCGTTTCACCGCTTACATATTGGCGTTCTGGCAGTATGGGGTAGTACTGGTCAAAGTATTCCAATTGATGAAACATCCAGCGTTTCCGTTTTTCAAGCTTTGCTTGGATTTGCTCCAGGGAATATTCTATTGGGGCTCTGGCTGCAATTGCTTTATCTGGCTGAACTGTAATTCTTAACTTCTTCCGTACTTCAAACCAAACTGTAACCGAGATTTCGTGGTTGGAATAGGAAACAGTCAGCACTATCGGATTCGGGGTGGGTTCAGGAATTACCATTCATCACCATCGGCTTAAGGACATCTTACACGAGCTACATCAATAGATTGATCCAGAATCCGATCGATTTTCTCAAAGGAAAGCGCTATTCCTTGCTCCTTTTTCCAATCGAATAACATATCCTCAATCTCAATCCGCATCCGGTTTTGGATATCGATATTGTCTGCCCAGTTGACGATCCGATTTCTTTCAACGATGTTTTCCACTTCCAGGGCTGCCCGGGCAAAGGCTTCGCCGTGATTTTCTCCAGACTCGCCTGACTGAATCGTTTCTCTAACGATTCCATAATATGCTTTTGCAACCTCGTGCCCATTCAAGCGCGCTGGAACATTATCTCCTGTGCGATTCAGGACCGCTTGCATAATCTCTGTGACCTGCGTCAGGTAATCTTTTTCACGGAGGCGCTCTTCACGGTAGGCTTTAATGACGTCTTTCAATATCTCTGAAAAGCGTTTGTAGAATACCGGGTCCTGCTCCATGCGTTCATAGACCGTTTTCTGGGTACGATGGGCAATGGTGTCCGCCTTGGCAGCATCGGAATGCAGTTTTTCCACCTCATCCGCAAATGCTTTCTGATCAAAGATATTCACTAGTGAGGTGATTTGCTCTACGTCACCCGTGCCCACATGGGTATCCAGCAGTTTTTGGATACGTGGTTCATATTGCGAGAAATCTACTACCTCGGAGTAACGGCGCTGAACAGAGGCCTTTAATTTGGAGAAAAACTTCAGATCGCTGCGGTAATGTTCAACCTTTTCAGGAGGTGTCTCTTCCAGAAACTGTACACTCGAAAGAGCAATTGATAAAGTCTTTGCGTATTTTGAGAGCCGCTCATAGAACTTCTCGCGTAAAGCATCATCTGCCAGCAGCATTTCATAAGATTCCACGTCACGGCGGTTCTTGACTTCTTTGAAGGTGTCCCACAGCATGGAATGGGCTTGCGCCAATTGCGAAACAGGTTCGCTGATATCCGTCAGGATGCCAACCAGGTCTTCCGCATCAAATTCGGGCAGAGCGTTATACAAGTCGAGCGCATGACTTAAATTCTCCAGAACACCGTAATAATCCAGAATGTAACCGAAATCTTTGCCTTCGTATAAGCGATTCACCCGGGCAATGGCTTGCAGAAGGGTATGATCCTTTAGCTTGCGAGTAAGATAAAGGACGGTATCTCGTGGCGCATCGAACCCGGTCAGCAATTTATCTACCACAATGATGATTTCGGGCGTTTCCCCGTTCTTGAAACCATTGATGATTTGTTTGTTATATTCGCGTTCACTGCCATACTTTTCCATCATCCCTTTCCAGAAACGTTGAACAGCCAGAACATTTTCCTGATACAGGTCTTCTTCGCCTTCGCGGTCATCCGGGGGCGATATGAGCACGTCTGATGTCAACATGCCAAATTCATCCAGAAACTGCTTATATAAGAGGGCGGTGGCTTTATCCGTGGCAACCAACTGGCCCTTGAATCCAGTTCCCTGCCAATTGTCTCGATAATGGATACTGATATCCCAGGCGATCCGCTGGACTTTTTGCGCAGCCTTGTTGAGCTGATCCGTGGTGGAATATTTAGCCTTCAAGTCAGCAATTTGCGGCTGGGTCAGATCCTGAGTGATGCGTTCAAACCAAGTATCAATTGCCTTACCATCCACCTGTTGATCAACATGTCGGCCTTCATACAGTAAAGGCACAACGTTTTTATCTTCCACCGCACGAGTAATCGTATAGGTGTCGATTAATCCGCCGAATTGTCGGACAGTGTCGTGATCTTTCTTCATCACAGGCGTGCCGGTAAAACCAATGTAACAGGCCTCGGGAAGCGCCTGGCGCATACGGGCATGCATAGAGCCATACTGCGTACGGTGGCCTTCATCCACCAGAACAAAGATATTGGGATTATCATTACGAGCATTTTGACGCCCTACAGCGGCGTCGAATTTGTCAATAACGGTTGTAATAATGCGTTGTTTGTTTTCACGCAGCATTTCAGCCAGGTCTTTTCCGGTTCGAGCCTGTTCTACTTCTTTACCGCAGGCGTGGAATGTTTTGTAGATTTGATCGTCCAGATCGACCCGGTCGGTGACCAGCACAATTTTGTGATCCGGAATATCTGTGCGCAGCGTGATTGCCTTTGCCAGAAACACCATGGTGAGAGATTTGCCGCTACCCTGCGTATGCCAGACCACACCGCCGGACCGTCTTCCTTCCGAATCGCGCTCATAGATACGCTGCATGATCTTCTTAACGCAAAAATACTGCTGGTAGCGGGCGATTTTCTTTTCGCCGGCATCGAAAAGGGTAAATCCATAAGCCATCTCAAGCAGCCTTTCAGGCCGGCAAAGTGAGTAGATGGCTCGATCCTGCGTGCTAACAACGCGCGGTAAGTTCAGGCTGTTGACCGCTCCCATCCGGTGCTTGCCCGGGAAGGCGTCATACAGTGCCTGAATCTGGCTGCGGTTCAATGGCTGATCTACAACAGCTTTGATGGTTTTCTCGAACCCATCGCTTTCCTCTTTCCAAACACTCCAAAATTTGGCTGGGGTACCGACCGTGGCGTATTTGGCTTCATTGCCTGAGACTGCCAGTAGCAGCTGGGCATATTGAAACAGGGCGGGGATTTCATCCTCTTTCTGATTGCGAATCTGCTGAGAGATCGCCTGGGGCATGGGGTCTTTGAGGTCCGGCGATTTGCATTCAATCACGCAGAAGGGGATGCCGTTGACAAACAGCACCACGTCCGGACGGCGGGTTTCATGGCTGCCGCGACGCTCCACCGCAAACTCTTCTGTCACATGGTACACATTCTTTTCAGGATGTTCCCAATCGATATATTGCAGGCTAAAGCTTTTCAGGTT
>ENA-OSEO01005466-OSEO01005466.1-sediment-metagenome-genome-assembly--contig:-NODE-5466-length-12200-cov-4.635074_pt1 | contig 12200 bp, 9 predicted proteins | sample MGYA00237883_ERZ534232 | MGnify/ENA metagenome assembly ERZ534232
AGAATCAGGGCCTACCCCAAGGAGACGGTCGTCGCGGAGAAGCTGCAAGCCATGGTCGCCTTGGGCATGTTCAACAGCCGAATGAAGGACTTCTATGACATCTGGATCATGTCCAAGAGATTTCCATTCGACGGACCGGCTCTGACCGAGGCGATTCGGTCAACCTTTGCCCGGCGCAGGACCGAGATATCTGCCGGGACTCCAACCCCTCTAACCGATGAGTTCGCCGGAGATGCCGACCGGGCGGCCCAATGGCGGGCCTTTCTGACTCGAAGTGGATTGCTGGCCAACGAGGGGCTTGGGCTCAGGGAGATCATTGAGGAACTTCGGCGCTTTCTCATGGGTCCAGTGACGGCGGTGGCCAAGGAGGAGAGCTTCGCAATGTCTTGGCCGGCTGGAGGGCCCTGGACAATGTGAAGGAGTTGGGATTCCTATCTTAAGTTACCGGGCAAGCTGCGCCCGGTTAGCCGAGTCGTCTCTTTTCAATCCGCGCCCCCGCGCAAGGGGCGACCCTGGAACCGGAACCGCTGGCCGTCGGCGTCAAGGTTTCAATCCGCGCCCCCGCGCAAGGGGCGACTCAGGCGCGTTGGCGGGACCAGGTGGGGGCAGGTGTTTCAATCCGCGCCCCCGCGCAAGGGGCGACGCCCACGGGCGCGGCTACAGCCTGGCTTGAAGCGTTTCAATCCCCGCGCTCGCGGGGGAACCGCCGGGGTGGATTGCCCGGAGCTAGCTCAGCCGGGCCTATCCCCGCGCTCGCGGGGGAACCCCCCAGGGCTGGCTGGAGGGATTCGCCGAGGAAGGCCTATCCCCGCGCTCGCGGGGGAACCGCGGTCAAACTCCTCGTCGCTGATTTCATCCAGGGCCTATCCCCGCGCTCGCGGGGGAACCCCACGCCCCGAATCCACGCCCTTGAGTCCAAGGGGCCTATCCCCGCGCTCGCGGGGGAACCGTGGTCCGCGGCGACGTAGCGCTGTCGGCTGCCGGCCTATCCCCGCGCTCGCGGGGGAACCGGATAGCCGTTAAGAATTATCTGAGCTTGTGGGGGCCTATCCCCGCGCTCGCGGGGGAACCATCGCCGACCTGTTGGGCAAGCCGACCTGGTGGGGCCTATCCCCGCGCTCGCGGGGGAACCCAGCAGGGCCAGGCCGCCATGATGCCCGTGGAGGGCCTATCCCCGCGCTCGCGGGGGAACCCTGGGCACTGGCGCCTCGTAGTGCTCCCGGCGGGGCCTATCCCCGCGCTCGCGGGGGAACCGCCCCGGCCTCGCTCAGTGAGACAAACGGCGAGGGCCTATCCCCGCGCTCGCGGGGGAACCAGGCCCAGGAGGTCGTTGCCCTGGGTCTGGGACGGCCTATCCCCGCGCTCGCGGGGGAACCGAGAGGTTTACTATGTTAAGGGAAGATATTGAAGGCCTATCCCCGCGCTCGCGGGGGAACCCCCTGTCCAGGGCCATCTTCATCTGCCCGCCGGGGCCTATCCCCGCGCTCGCGGGGGAACCTTCGTCAAGACATTCCGGCCCTGACTGATAGAAGGCCTATCCCCGCGCTCGCGGGGGAACCTCTTGCCCCAGCAGACAACACCCGTGTTCCGGGGGCCTATCCCCGCGCTCGCGGGGGAACCGCGTTGAAGGCGGCCAGCAGGTAGAACGCCCAGGGCCTATCCCCGCGCTCGCGGGGGAACCGGAATGATCGCCCGACGGGCTGCTGGCGTGGAGGGCCTATCCCCGCGCTCGCGGGGGAACCATTCCGTCCTCCTCTCGGGTTAATCCTCTATGGGGCCTATCCCCGCGCTCGCGGGGGAACCTCCTAGGGGCCTGCTTCCAGTCAGAGACGGCGGGGCCTATCCCCGCGCTCGCGGGGGAACCGATTCACTGAGTAGCTGCTCGATCCGTGATGAGGGCCTATCCCCGCGCTCGCGGGGGAACCTCAGGCAGGCTGAAATAGCGCAGGCTTTGGGGGGGCCTATCCCCGCGCTCGCGGGGGAACCAGAGTTCGGGAAGCTGTGGGGAATCCTGTAAGGGGCCTATCCCCGCGCTCGCGGGGGAACCGGTCTATCACTAGCTGAAGCCCGAACTTGCGCGGGCCTATCCCCGCGCTCGCGGGGGAACCGACCGGCGGCGCTACGCCACGGTCGCGGTGGAGGGCCTATCCCCGCGCTCGCGGGGGAACCCTCGTACCACCAGGCCATCCCGGCCTCGAGCAGGGCCTATCCCCGCGCTCGCGGGGGAACCCACGGGGCCCAGTGGTTCGTCCGGGGCCCCAAGGGCCTATCCCCGCGCTCGCGGGGGAACCAAAGAGGCCCTGGCCTGGGCCGACGTGGCCTGGGGCCTATCCCCGCGCTCGCGGGGGAACCCAACGGGCCAGGATCAGCGAGCGCAACAGCCAGGGCCTATCCCCGCGCTCGCGGGGGAACCGCCAAGGCTTTCCTGCGCCAGATCAAGACCGAGGGCCTATCCCCGCGCTCGCGGGGGAACCGCCCGGCACAACGTCGGCTACGGCCTGCCCCAGGGCCTATCCCCGCGCTCGCGGGGGAACCCTGGACCCCGGGGCCCAGCCACCCCTTTCCAAGGGCCTATCCCCGCGCTCGCGGGGGAACCTTCAGCCGCAAGCGGGGCGAGCTGACCGATCAGGGCCTATCCCCGCGCTCGCGGGGGAACCTCTTGACAAAACACTATTCTGATGTCAAAGATCATAAGTTTTTATTGGTCCACCGACTCAGAGTCAGGTGAACTGCTTCGGCGTCGACTCAGGAATACCCCATCAACGTCAATTATATCCAGGGGCGGAGAGCCCAGGACCATAACTCCTTGTCCGGACGGCTGGCTTCCATCCGACCAAAGCATGACCACTGAGGCATCTTCAACAAAACAAAACCAACCCTCCAATACCTTCCAGATACGCTCCCGCACCGCCTTGGATATCTTGGGGCCGGTGTAGACACCAGGCCCGACCTCCAGCATGCAAGAGGCTAAAAAGCCCCTGAATCTATCTGGGACGTTACGCGTCACCACCACGGTCATCGGTGCTGAACAACTCCTTGATTCTATCGATCATGCTCGGAATTAAACCTTCTCGCCGGAATCGCTGGCCGGCAAGGCGTCTGACCTGGCGTTCGATGGAAACATCAGGTCGGCGCTGGACTAACCTAACCGCCTGGAAGGCCACGGGCAGGGTGAACGTGTCGCGAAAGAGGTCAGCTATGTCGAGAACAAAGGACCGCGATGAATCCTCGTGGATAAACCCTAACTGGGGAATAGTCGCCGTGGCGGCAACAGCTATTTCAGCAGCGGCCTGGACGGCCGTGGCCGCGTGGTTTATGGCCTGATTGGGCAAGTCAGCGGCCTCGGGATTGCTCCGATCATACCTCCTGCCGCGCCAGGTCACACCAAACTGTTCCGCCAGTCTTTTATAGATTTCACGTGACCGCCCACCCTCGATGCCTCTCAACTTAGAGATGTCCTGGGTGGGTAATATCCGGCCAAAGCGCCAGGCGTACATTCGCCTGGCTGTGTCCAGGCGCTGCCCGGGGTCAGCCCAAAGGAGCGCCTGGCAGCGGGCCAGGGCGCTGTGGTCCGGACCGAAAGGCGGCGCGCTGTAAAGGCGTACACCGTCCTCGCCAACGGCCACCAATCCCGTACCGTGACGGGCCGACAAACGGAGGACATCGTGAGTAATGGTGGTTCCCGGTCCCAACAGAATGCAGGACACCGTCTGGTAGGGGATATCGTACTCGCCCGGCTCAAGGTCGGCGCAGCCAGTTGTCGCGAAGCGGAGGGTTCCGGACTGGACCCACAGCCGGCCCCGGCCAAGCCAGATCAGGCCGTGCCTGTCGGCATGAGGTATTCTGGCCGTTTCCAAGCCAAGGCGCCCGGCCAGCATTTCACCTCACCTCCTCGGGCCGACTGGCTGCAACAGGAGCATGCCAAATCCGAAGGCCCTGTGCCGGCCTAGGCCCCGGCATAACAGCGCCTTAAAAGCGTCTCCATTGCCCACGGAAAGCATGCCCTCTAAAGTCGCATCAGGTCTTCGCCCGCCTAATCTAGCCGGCCTACCGGACCCACGCCGGCGAACGGGTTGAAACAGCCTAAAAGACCGCAGCGCGCCTTGCTCCACGTCGGCCGCGCCTTGGCGGCCCAACTCCCGGGCCAGCCAGCCAGCGTATACTTCGGCCCGATCCACAGGCTCACCCGGGTGACGTTGACACTCAGATAGAAAGGCGTCGTGCTCCGTGGCGCGTCCCTTCTCATTTGGCCGCCTAACCACTGGACAGCAGCGCACCCTGAAGCCGAAGCGGCGGCCAGAGGGCCAATCTTCGGGCATGGTCTTGGCATGAATCACGTCCGGGGGCACGGCGTCGGCCAGGAGAGGCGGGGCCAATCTGGCTCTCTGGTCGAGCAGTAAGTCTCGGGAAAAGGTTGTATAGCCAAGGACATTCAGCGCTCGTGCGCCCTTGGAATCCATGACTACGAAGGGTTGAGGGGCGGCCTGGCCGAAGACGGAGCGCATGGCCACGTGGATCAGATAGCCGGGGTCGCTGGACGATAGCCGCGACGTCTCGGCCCAGGCGTAAAGGTGACGAGGCTCAAGTGCGAGTTGGACCATGAACAGGCTCATTGCCGCACCTCCTTGAGCTCGAAGCCGATTGGTGCACCGGGGGAAGTCAGGCTAACGGGCGGTCGCACCTCGCCCCAGGCAACCAGTCGCGAACCGGCGTGAATATCGTTGCCCCAGTCACGCAGGTCGCAACGCTCAATGACTCGCCATTGCCCAGGCTGGTCGAGAGAGCCTCCCTCGGCGGCTGGCCATTCGGACAGACAAGCGGTCTGGACCGTTTCTTCTTCCTCGGCTTTGGAATAGACAGCTCTGTGGATTCGAGAGAGGGCTTGACGTACCTCTTCCACCTTTAAGGATTCGCCTCGGTAGATGGGAGCACTCGGCGGACAGGACGCCCGCCCCAGGAAGAGCGGTCGAGCTGGACGATTCAATGAGGCTTCGACATCTTCAAGACTCGGTCCCGGACCTTGGTTTAGGCTTACCACAACCGTGACTCGAGCATCGGCCCAGTAATACCGCTCTCGTTCTGTGGGCCCGATGAACGTCTTCTCGTTTCCCTCGCGCGCCGATGGCCCCCATTCCCCGGTCCGCCACAGGAGGTCATCCTTCTTCAGTTCCGCGGTCTGATAATCGCGCAGGAGCACACCAGTCTTGTCCATTCGCGAGCCGAAGAGCAGGCGGTTCTGAATGCTCTGGAGCAACTTGAAATCCCGGTAACGACAACCCAGGGCGTTGCCCAGGAGCCCGGTGAGCATGGAAGCTGCCGGCAGAGGGGCCGTGGGCCTGATTTCATCTACGGCCACGTCCCCAAAGGACATCAGCGGTCCCTCGAACCGCAGGACAAGAAATTTTCTCATGACGCTTCCCCGGCGGAGAGGACAGCGGCCTCAGCGGCAAGCGCGGCCTCGGGCAATGAGGTCATCTCGACGCCCGGCAGGGTCAGGTCGGCCCTTATGCAGGCGCCCCAGCGTTGCTCGCCAGGCCCGTACATGGCGTCCATCGAGGACAGATATCCGGCCAAGGCCTCGATTGTGCGCCCGAACAAATCCGGTTCACCTAAAGAAACAGGCTCCAGGAAGGCATTGGCCAGGGTGCGCGGTTGGCGGGCGCCGGCCTCGACCAGAACCAGACCAGCGTAGTCGTATGGAGCGGTGGAGCCCAGCTTGGCCCCGGGGGTAACCTTGGCCATGAGATGGACCAGGTGGCGAACCACCCGGGCGGCGACGGTCCTGTCTTCCTCAAGCCAGTTCTCCCGGGGCGCGCCGGTCAGATTCGAGACTAACTGAGGTACGTCTATGACGGCATAGGTGTAATAGAGACCGCTGGTCAATTCGGCTGGTGCGAGGTAGGCGCTACCGCCCTCGGTGCCGGTAAGCAGGTCATCAACCGCGGTGAAGTAATCGGTCTCCGAGCTTTCCGGGTGTACGGTCAAGGAGTGGGCCACGTGGACAGCAGCCGAGACCCGGGCCTCGGGGTCGCCGCTGACAAAGCGGCCGAAGAGCGCTCCGTCGACGCCGGCTCCATACTTGAGGGCGTGCATATCCTTCGAGTGTCTCTTGAGGAACCCTTCAGCAAGTTTTTTGGCTTCCTTCTCTTTACCCTGGGCCTGCTGGCACAGCTCTCTGGCCTGAGCGATAAGGAATTCGATCTCAGGTTCACCCAGGACAATCACCTCTCTCCTGTCCAACGGTGACTTGTTCTGATCACCCTTTTTTTCTCGGGTCTTGGCCTTGTCGCTCTGTTTGAAAAAATCCTTTTGGAATGCTGTCAGGATCGCGGTTACAACTTCGGGGCCGAATCCTTCATCCAGTAAGGGCTGGGCTATCCGTAGCCTGAATAGAGCTCGGGACCGACAGGAGTTGTGAATGTCCGGAGCCACGTTTTTCAGGGCGAATTCATCCTCGGCCAGCCGCCAGTGTCGTTTAAGGCACTGGGAACTGATCCGGGTGCGCATGTGACCGCCGAAGCGAATACGCTTGGCCAGACCGCTGTCATCTCGGTTGAGCAGGGCGGCGGGATAGCTAGTGAGGGTTGAAATCTGAATGAATTTAGGTTGCGTCATGACAATCTCCTTTATTCCATGGTTGAAGTGGAATCAGTTTCGTTTTCAGTTATTCGTCTTTCCCGAACGGCGACCCGATAGTAGTCCCTGGCCAATCGGCGGCCGACCTTCTCCCTTTTGGCTTCATCTCTGGCGAAGAGGAGGCTGGCCAGGCTGACCCAATCCACAGGCACGGCCTTGTTTGCCAGTAAACGGGCCATGAGCCGTAACTGATCCTCAAGTTGGACGCCCTGGCTGCTCAAAAGTCGCAGTAAACGTGGCTCCAGGCTGTCGATCTCTAATCTTGCCAGGGCATTGCCCAGGGTCGCGGATCCGTCATGAATGTTGGGAGCCATGATGGCCATGGCCTGCATGACCAAAGCCCACTTATCCTCGCTCTCCGGCGAGGCGCGCAACTCGGCTGGAATATAGCGGAACAAAACCCTCCAAAAAGCCGGCGAAGACAGGCCTTCCGGCGCACCTCGCCGGAGCATGGCCAGATCGCCCTTGGGAAAATCCTGGTGACCAAGAACACCGGCCAAGCGAACAACCGTCCAGGCGAAAACGTTTTCCAGCCCCGGAGCCGCTCCACGAGTTTCAGCTTGGGCCTGGTTAGCCATCTTTCTGAACCTCCTTTTCGATTTGTTTGGCCTTAAGATGAGTGCTTATTCCATCCCGGAGAGTCATCTCTCCGAGAGCCTCTGCCCGATGACGCAAGGCCCCCGGCAAAGGCAGCCCCCTTACCCCCCTCCTGAAGGCTGCTTCCGTTTCCTGGATGAGGAACAACCGCCATGGTTCGGAGGCCTGATCGAAGTCCGGAGTTTGGGTCACGATTTTAAGACAGTCCCACAGAATCGGAAAAAAGCGATAGTCAATCTCCTCGTCCAAGTTGGTCACGATTCCCTTGGCCCAGGCTGAGGTCTCCGTCTGTTTTAAATCAACCTGCTTCCGGGTAGCCTGCATGACCCGCAAGAGGGCCGGCTTAAGCACCCGCCATTCAGCATTGGAGGCCAGATCCACCATTTTTTGGGCCATCTCGGCTGCTTCGTACAGGCGTTCTCCCCAGGCGAAGGGTTCGAGTTCAGGGGGGATGGGTATTAACCTCTCATAATAACCATGTGTTTTGCCCATCCCCCGAATAAGAATCCTAAATCTGACCGCCATTGGGCACCCATTGTCGCAGGAATGAATGCCCTGGAGGAGCGAAGGACTGTATTTTCCGCGCTCTAGAAGTACATCCTTAACGACCTTGTACTGGGGTCGGGAATTGAAGGCGGCGCCGTCTTCGACTCGAATCGGGATCCAGGGATCGGCCAGGTTGCCCTTGAGTTCCTTAGCCGCCACTCGGGATGTCTTGGTGCCGACCTGGCAGGCAAGGAGCGAGCTGCCTGAAGATTTGAGGCGTAACCGTCGTGAAATCTCAATAAAAAGGGGGTGAAGTTGATCAATAGTCAGACTTGACTGGCCGTCCCAAGGTGCGAGCCAAAGAAGCCGCAGACCCTTGGGTCGATCAAAAGGCAGGCCTGCCCGGGCGGCATGCTCCGGGTTCTCCAGAATGACCCGGACGTCCCTGGCCCACTGGCCGCCTGGCAGGCTGCGGGAAACCAAGGAAACGCCAGCTCTTGAGCCGATGTTACTATTCTGGCGGGCTATACTGTAGTGGGTCGAACCAGAGTAGCCGGAATAGGTTTGATAGGACACCAAAGCATAGACCCAGTTTTCGACCTTGGGCCTCAGCATGCGAGTGGCTTTAACTCCGTGATTTCGGGCGGTGACAAGAACATCAAGATCGTCCGGCGTAAGAATCTGGTTCCTAAAGACATCCCAGGAGCCTTCAGGCACAGGCGGTTGCATGAAAGCAGGCTGGCTCAGGTCATCGACCACCAATCGCCAGGGTTCGTCTCGGCTGAAGCCAGGGGTTAAGCTTCTCAAGCGCTTTAGCCAGGCCTCCTCTGTGGGCTGACCAGGCAGAACCGCTTGACCTGGTGGTGATTCCGGGAGCGGCTCCGGCTCCAGGGCCAGGGCCCCTAGTTGGCACAGGAAGGCATGCCAGGAATGGCTCTGGTGAGGCAGCAAGGCTGAGTAACTCTCCATTTCATCTCGCTGTAGCAAGGCCAGGAGCCCAGGAAGCGACAGGTTGTCTTGGCTGCCGTCGGTGAGCCGAACATTGAGGAAAGGGTCAGTTAAAAGGTTGCAGTTCATCTCTTTCCCTCCATCAAACGCAAGCCCAAGCGATCGTATGCAAACAGACGTCCGGCATAGCTGAAGACGATTAAGCCTGGCCCACTTCCTGCCGAGGCTATTTGGGGGATATCATCCGGTTCGGCCTCAGGCGCCATCCAGGCCGGGATGGTCAACTGGTCCAAGGGGACACCAAAAGGGCCGGGGACAGGATCAGCAAACTGTACCGACATGTCGTGAAGCCCCAGCCTTGTTACCGCCCTTGCGTCTTCGGACCGGGGAGCGGCGCTAGAGGGGCCAAACGGACGGTCCCACTCCACCAGATGAAGCCGGGCCAAGACGCCTTGGCCCATGCCTCCTCCGACTATTGTCTTTCCATGCTCCTCCCAGCGTGGCCCCAACTCCTGACTCAGCTTTGTAAGAGCCTCCGGGTGCGTCGCTTCCTCGACCAGCGATCGGTTCATGCGAGGTATTTCGATCGGCTGATTTGTCTTCTCCTGGTATTCTAAGATTCGCCAGGTTGCCTCGATGATGCGCAAGTCTTCGTATGCCCGCTCCAGGCCGTAGTTGTATCGTTTCGCTGAGCGGCTAAAAAAGCCTTCGGGGTTTCGCTCCGACGGGACCAGAACGTAGCACTGCGCTTCCTGGGCACAGGGCGGTCTGGGATTGTCATGGCGATGCAACCGGCCTATACGCTGGAGGAGCACGTCCATGGGGCAAAGGTCGGTAATGAGCAAATCGAAATCTACGTCCAGGGACTGCTCCAAAGTCTGGGTGGCGACCAGTATTCTGGGTCGGCGCAGGCTTTCCGCGTCTTTTCCAAAATACGAGAGCACAGTCTGGTCGAGCAATTCCCGGTCTCGGCGGCAAAAACGGGAATGATGCAAGGTCGGAACGCCGTGCGCTTGGAAAAGAAGGGTATGATCTGGTTCTATTAAAGCCTCGATGGCCTGCTGGGTTGCGACTGCGCATCCGACCGTGTTTCGGATGACCAGTACGCATGCTCCTTTTGAGGCCCACTCAACCGCCTGAACGGCCGTTTGATGAAAGTCAGATTGCCAAGGGCAGACGGCCAACCGTACCTTCTTGGAGCGCCTTGATTCGCCTGTATACACCTCAAAAGCGGAGGTTGAAATGAGAGGATAGGGAGTTTTGCGGCAGGTGTTGAGAGAGGGGTGAGGACGGTCAACATGGCCGGGTACAACGCTCTGGGAGAGATATCTATGGCGAGCCGGGCCACCCAGGGTAGCGGACATGAGTAAAACATGTCCCCCCAAAGACCGGAAGATTCTGATCACCCCCAAGGTCAACTCGGTCATGTAGTGGTCGCTGGCATGGACTTCGTCCACAACCAACAGAGAACGTGACAGACCCGCGGCACGTAAATGGGAGTGGGGCACGCGCATGGCGGCCAACAAGGCCTGGTCAATCGTTCCGACCGCAACAGGAGCACTGAGGTACCTCTTAGGATGTTCGCAGGCCCAGCCACGTCGACCTAAGACGGGTTCTCCTTTGTCGATCCACAGGACCTGGAACCCAGGCAGGCGGTAGCCAGACATGTCGTCAACCTTCAAGTAGCCGGGTACGGCAAGGACGGCCGGGGGTGCATCCTGGCCGAAGGTTCTTCGTAGAAATTCGACGATCCTGCCGTGCAGTTGAGAAGCCGCGAAGCGCAGTGGGTTCGCAAAATAGAGTCCATCAGCAAGACCGGCCCAAAACAGGCGGGAAAATAATCGCAAGGCGGCCTCTGTTTTCCCACTGCCGGTCTCAGCCTCGATAATGGTGACACTGCCGGGTTCCGGCAGGGGGATCTGGTCCATAGCCTCCTGCAAGGGGTTGGGTGGAAAGGGAAACTGGAGATTGAACGCCGGTAGGGATTTTCTCCGTAAATGCTCTGTCTTTATACCTGTTTCAACCATGGCTCTGGCAGCTGCCTGACGAGCGAAAGGCATAGGATCGCCTTCCATGGGCCGACCCTTAGTGCCGCAGAACGGGAAGAAGTGTTCATCGGAAGCGAGCCAGTCAGCGAGCATGACCAAGCCGGCGAAAAGATGCTGCAAGGGGGTGGGCGTTGGCAGTGGCGGTGTATGGGGATTAAAAGCATCGGGGAACCATTGTTTAAGACTCCGGTCGAGGTTTTGCAGGGCTTCAAAGGGACTCAATCCCTCTACTTGCCTCCAGAATCGAGCCATCTCGCCTTTGCTGGGTGCTGGACGTCCATCCGGGGCAATTCCGGCTGGAGATCCATGGTGGGAAAGAGAGGCATGAAGCAGTGCATCCAGCCCTTTAGGCTGACCCCATTCCCGAAGCCACGAAAAAATAGACATAAATTTTTTGCTGTTTTCAGGAGTGGCCAACCCTGCCAACACTTGGATGTGACCGCAAGTGTCAACTGAGCCGGGCACGGCTTTTTTCTGAAAACAAGGGGCGTACTTGCCGATGTCATGAAGGGCGGTTAGTACGGCCAATCTTGAAATCTGACCGTTGGTCAGATCAATACCTGACGCGGTGTTCAACCTGGAACGTATGCCAGTTATAGCGGCCAGCGCCTCAAAAGAGGCCGCTACATCGGCGCAATGAGCCTCGAGGGGGTGGTAATGGAGCACCTTCCCCTGACTATCTTTGCTTATTTTACCCCAATAGAAACCCGATGGCATCTTATCCCCCTAACAGCGTCTCCCCCGAAGGTAAAAAATATATTCATATGGTTCCAGTCTGAACCCAAGAGGGACGTCCATTCCCTATGATCAGGCCATTGGCCCCGGCCTCGATGCGCCCCAACGAGGACACGCTCACTGGTCGCCGAGCAATTGTCACTCTCCAACGTACTCAGTCAGGGCAGCCCCGAAGGATTATTATTGAATACATAAAACCCCACGAGTCATTGCAAGTCAATCAGTTATCATCAATCAATAATATTGCTATATTATTTTCTTTGATGCGACAATAACAGCTGTAATTGTCAGATCAGGACAATCTCACGGGGGCAACCGGCTGGACCAGGCGCGGCCAAAAAGCCTCTTGACACCCGCCTTCTGACCCCCTATCCTGTGCCTGACGATCCGGGCGGCCCTTTATCGTGTGGCGGTAGAGGGACGCCGGTTCCGGGATCTCGTGGTGGTGTATCCCGGAACGTGCCCGCAGCCTAATCAACCGCGTCGGTTCTTCGGAAAGGAGAACCGATGGCGGTTTTGTTTTGTCCTGCCTCTGAGTCAAAAACTTCCCATCAAACGGTCGTGATGGGGCTCGATCCCTCCCTGGTCAGCACCGGGGTGGCCGTGGTCGATCCCCAGGGCCGGCCGGTCCATCACGGGGCCGTGGGCTCGCCGGCCGGCCTCGATCCCCCCCAGCGCATCCTGGCCATCGCCGACCGGGTCCTGGCCCTGGCCGCCGAGCACCTGCCCGCGGTCACGGTCATGGAGGGC